>Ga0209700_101253_pt1 | contig 51980 bp, 18 predicted proteins | sample SiratroredBW_FD_187528 | JGI IMG/M metagenome (GOLD analysis project Ga0209700, IMG submission 187528) | Root nodule microbial communities of legume samples collected from California, USA - Siratro red BW (SPAdes) (version 2) | ecosystem: Host-associated > Plants > Roots > Nodule | place: USA...
TATATATATATATATATATATATATATATATATATATATATATATATTATTTTGTTTAAATAATGTGTAAATACAAATCTTAATTTTATTGAATTAAATTATTTATATGTCATATATTTAATTATTGAATAATATCTTTATTTTTATTTATTTTATTATTTTTATTTGTTGCTTATTTTTTTTCAATGATATCTCATTCTCAATTTTTAGGTGTTAAATTGTGTAAATCTTTATTTTATTATATAATTTAAAATAATTATTTTCACTTTTCTCTTTTGTTCTTTCTTACTTTTGTTTTATTTGAAAAAAACTATTTCGTTGCACTATTTTTTATTAAGGGGTTGATATCTATCAAGTTCTTTCATTATCAAGGTGTTTTCTCTCTTAACAATTTGTAAGAAAAGGAATATTATAGTTGTCACAGAACTTCAATTATATTCTTTTGATATTATTTTTTTGCTGATATTTTTATCTTTTATAAAAAAATTAATTAAAATTTAACTACTAGGTGGATATAAGTCATAAATTTCATGTCTAATGGAATGAAAATGAAATTATCTTCCTTAATACGTAAAAAATATGATATTGATAAAAAGAGAAAGAATTTGCTGAACTTCTTTAATTTTGAAGAAGATTAAGTTACTAATATACTTCATACTAACAAACAATTTTGTGCACCGACATAGAGAATTAATAAGTATTATTGGTTCACTAAATTATCGGTTAGTATAATATACCATATTGTTAAATATATAAATCTAATATTAGTATACAGATTTAGTATAAATTCTATACCAAGTAAAACATGTTTAGCAACTAACAATTTTTTAGTATACATATTAAAATTGTTTATGGTGACACTGCTGGCCATATTAAAAGTATCTATGGTCATGAGGTTTAAATTATTACTCAACTGCATCGTGATGCAGTGAGGATAATACTTTTCTATAATAATCATCACTCTTGAGCTTTTTTTTCCACCAAGTGTTTAAGGTTTTTAATCACACAAGTAATATATATATTGTAAGGTGAAAGGCTAAAATTATGAGCCTTAGATTAAAATAAAGGGTGCAGATGTAATTGGAAAATATATGTAGCAGGGAAAGTGTGGAATACAACAAATAGTTAGAGATAACTCATTGTACTTAAAAATTGTAATAATTTAAATACTACAATTCGATCTTAATTTAAGGGTACTCAAAGCAACTTTTAAACCATTCCACTTTACAATCGAACACCTCTACAAAGTTATTTCGAATTAATCAGGTTTTTATTACAATATTTAATTTAAATTATACGTTGTCTATGTGAGAAAAGTCATATGATCTCAGTTAGGAGTACCTTTTTCTTCAATTGATTAGAATTTTAAGATCCATAACACAACTCAAGAATTTTAATTTAAAAAAAAATCAAAACTAAACATTAAATTTAATTCTGGAGATCCTATTTTTACTTTTGACTTTGAGGAAAGATGTAACGATTTTTTTTTTTCTCTTTTTGTAACTTTCACATCTCAAAAATTAAAATATAAATTATATAATTTTGATAAATTATTTTTATCGTTCACAAAGTCTGATTGTCTCATTCTAAAACTCGATCTTGCTGTCAGCCTCTCTTTTTCATCTGGATTTGCTTCGGAATTCGGGGAAGGCAACTTCCTCCATTTTACATTTTATTATTATTGAAGGATATCATTAATCTGTACTGTAATAATATTTTAAAAACTTTAAAATACATGGAAAATCATCTAAAAATACACAAAGATATTGGTTTTCATATCTCAGTGAAAAAAAAAAGACTTTCAATTTATCAGTCAGTCTCCATTTTCATATCTAAGAGCCCCCACTACGCCTGGTTTTTCGGGTCACTGCTTACTATTTTAAGCATTATAGAAGAAAGCCTTCTGAATGAGTGTGTAAAATTTAAGTAGAAGGCACAGCATTCCAGTTTTCAAGCTCTATCTTATTTTACTCAATTAGGGTTTCATAAAAACTTATAAATTTATTCGTTTATATTTCATATAACACACACACACACACTCTTTTTTCCAGATTTTTAAGATATCTCCTATTTTTTCTTGAGATTAGACATGTATTTTTACATTTTTTTCAATGTTTACAATAATTCCCCATATAGTTTTTTCTGTAATAAGTTATTTTAAAGAATCAAAAAATTGTGTAAGAGTAAAAGAGTGAGAAAAAAAATATACAACAGAAAATATGTGAAACTTGTGGAAAATGAAGGTAGTGTAATTTATTGTAAGTTAATGATGCATTTATTAGAAAGAGATTTAAGGTATTATATAACCTAATCCAGTGAGAGGAAATTTAAAATCCAAGTTGTACAAGTATGGAATAAACGATGCACACGCATATAAAATGGTCAATGGAAAAGACCAAAGAGAGTATAATAATATTAGTCAACTAATGTCCATGTACATTAATTGATTAACGTAATAAGCATTACGTATTTAATGTGGATCATGTATTTGTTTAATGACAAGTAGTTAATAATATAGTACTAATGTGCGTCAGCGCAGCCATAGAAAATGAGGGAGACAAGTTAGGTTGGCAAATGACAGATATAAAATAGTGTTGAAGTTTCGTGGTAGTATATTTTGTGTATTTATATCAATGATTTAATACTGCATACTAGTTATCCACTTGTACAGTTGTATTCTATACCTGGTACCGTACCTCTCAGTGTATGTGATTTTTATGGACAACTTCTTTTTCTGTTTCTTTTTAAATGATAAAGAGCCCACGATATTGTATACTTCAAAACATATATAATTTATCAGTGAATTATAATAAATGATTTATACAAGATATTTGATATTTTAAAATATTTCTTATATACATCTAGAACTTATATAAATACAATTATTTAGATAACAAAACTTAAAATTAAAAAAAAAATATATCTTTTAAATGTTTAATTTCAATACAAAATACATAAGTCATCGTTACTACACCAACATCAATTTTAAGATCATAACTCATTATTATTATTTTTATTATGATTTTTGTTATTATTATTTTTATCAATATTAATAACATAATATTAATAATACTAAACTAATAATAATAATAATAACATTAATAATAATATTAATGATCATATTAATATTAATAATACTATTAATAAATATAATATCAAAAATAATATGTATAACAATATTAATAATATAATATTAACAAATACTAATTATATTATTATTATTATTAATCATATTAATAAATAGTAATAACATTAACTGTAATAATATAATAATAATAAAAATCAAAATAATACAAATAATATTAAATATAATATTAATAATTATATAAGTTAATAATAATAATAATATAATTTACAAATTTTAAAAATATTATTATTTTTTATTAATAATAAAAAGGTTAATGTAATTAATAATAATAATTAATAATAATTTTAAAAATAATTATTATTATTATAATTTTAATAAAATTAATTATTAATATTATCTACAGAAAATCTGTAGGTAATATATGAATTTGGACTGTATGTAATATATCTGTATATAAAATCTATAGATAATTATATACAGATTTAGAGTAGCATGTAATTACATACATATTTAGATCTGTAAGTAACAAATCCGTATATAAAAATTTTTTATATAATAAATTCGTATATAAAATCAATATCTAATACTAAATTTGCATGTAGATAAAAGTTCATATATAATAATGTATATGTAAATTAATTTTTTTTTAGTGCATTGAGTGTTAAATTCAAATTTTAGCTATATTGTCGTGTTTTATATTTTGAAATACGATTTTGCCATCGGTAATAATCCTATGCATGTTAAGGAAAAGAAAATTTCATAGAAAACATATGCTAATATATGTCTTTACATCTCGCAAATGAGTGTGTACTATAACAAGTTGCACTATAAATACATTTCAAGATAAGAAAGTCTTAATTACAATTTGTTGACATATTTCAACTAAAAATTAAGTAGTTTATTCAATAGTAAATTCGTGCATATATAACACGTATGGCCAATTTCTACACCTTACATAAACTTTAAAAGAAAACTTTAAAATTATAAGTTGGAAGTTTCATTCTTAATTTCAGATGCAAATTAATACAATGTAATTACAATACGTATGTTTGATTTTTTTTTTTTTTTAAATCAATGTCATTCAACATACCACTCATAAATTTATTTACTTATTAAGATAATTCGTTTTTATAGAAAATTTAAAATATTTCACGATGAAATATATTATTTAAATAAAAAAATCAAAAATCAAAAATTTAAGAATAAGATTAGTAAATTGTAAATATCATCTAAAGTATTCATACTATTTCCTCTCTCGAATTTATATTTTCTATTTTTCTATATTCTTTCTTATTCAATTTCGGTTGAAATATCACCCAGTTTAGTAGAATTTTATCGATTTTTGATTATGATTACCTTTTACTTGTGATCTTTAAGATTATTTTGTTCTCAGTAAAGCAATGTTATTTCTGTCATGATATTAGTTAGGCATATTTGTCAATGATAACAATATTTTTGAGTTGATGTCAAATACAATTTATTTGACTAACATCAACAAATATTATGCTTATTTGTGGGATTTGAATTTTTTTTTTTACCAACGTCAATCACAACATAAGCAATAACAGAGAGACTTTATTTGATTAATTTTGTTCATTAAATAATTATTCATACCAAACATAAAAATCAAACATTCTTCGATTTGGTTTAGTTTAAATTTAATATAAAGTTAGACCAAAAACAACATTTAATGTTTTCGTTCAAGTCAATATTTGTGATTATTTTTATTAAAAATTGGAAAAAATATAAAATAATTATTAAACATTTTGTGATGAAAATTGTCAAATAAAAGAGAGACACGTTAGTGAAACATTTTTGCATGATTGTTTTCATATTCATAATTTCAACTTTCTTTCATATTTATAAACAGAATATACCATCTTAGAGTTAAGAACTATAATAAAATTTATTATTTGTTTTCATACCTATAAATATATTGTAGGAAAATATAATCAAATTACAAAAGAATCTTTGAGAAATATACTCATGTACAACTTAACATCGTACTAAATACAATATGTAGTTTTATTTTATTTGATTTTTGATTTTTAAGTGTGAGATTGTTGAAAGATAAATAGGCAAGTATAATAGAAATAAAACATCAAAACAAAATAACTTATAGTAAGAAAAATTTAAATTATATATTTTAGAATACTTCATCCATCTACCTAACTCGAAAATATTTAACAATGCATAATATAAAAGATAAAAATCAATATTGACAGTGTTCACAATATTGACCTCCTTCTGTTATGAATAATTGTTCTCAACCAAAAGCTTTTTTAATTATTCATTTTCTTTCTAATAAAAAATAGTTGTTCTTCATATTTGTTGTTTTTTCTTCCTTTTACAAGTTTTCCTTCTAAAATGTTTTCTCGGGCATGAAACCGTCCATAACATAAAAGTATAAAAATTAATATAAAATACAGGCCTTATATAATAAAATAAAATTATGTATGCAAATGAATTAAAATTTAACATTAGAGTACAAATAATTTAAACACATATCACATGCTATTCATTATTTTAATATTAGTAGAACACACTTATACATTCTTTGGATTAGAGGTGAAAAATTATAGGAAAAGAAAAGAAAACTAGGAAAAAAACACTATTTTAAACCGAGTAATAAAAAAGAAAGTAACAGAAAGTAAAAAATATTTATTTTTATTAATATTTATTTATTATTCTATTGTAATAAAAAAATATAAATATTAATAAAATGTTAATGATATAATTATTATGTATTTTTTAATATAACCTATTATATAATATAAATATTGTACGTTTTAATAAAATACTTGAGCAAAAGTTTCTACCGATTATATTAAATTTATGAGTGAAATGTGTAACGTCGAAGGTGTAAATTTTTATTTCATATTTGTTAATTTTTTTTTATTTCTCATTTCATGTGTCTCCATCTTTTTTCGTTTATCTTTGATTTGAAACAAATGAAACTACACTGTAACAAAAAGAACTTGTAAGTTTATATATTTGTTGTGGGCAAAATTTGTTTGGATAGAGAACGGGTTCTTTAATGGGTAAAAACGGGTATAGGTTAATATAAGTTATTTGTGTTTTTTTTTATACATAATTTTTACTTTTATCATTTTTTTACATTTTTGTAGTATTTTTCATTTTTTAAACACGATTCTATTAATGAGATCGTAGTATAGTAAAAATAATTTTGATTGATCAATTTTTTGTAAAATAAGTTTGTTTTTTCTCTATCTTTTTTTTTGGGGGGGGATTTTTCTATAAATATTTTAAGGTTTTGTAATTTGAGCTAGCTAAAAAGTGTATTATTTCACAACTATTTTAATTTATTATTACTGTTTTAGTTGCTTATGTGATATTATCTTAAGTTTTTAGAGGTCTTTGATATAGTTTGAACTCTCTAAAAAGTTATGTTAATTTCTTGTATGCTTCTCTCACTAATTTTTTTTTTCATTTTTTTTCAAAAAAAATTATATAAAGTATCAAACTTAGAAAGATGTGTTTATGTTTTGTTCAAAAATAGTAATAGTAATACACTTGAATCATAATTTTTTTTTAATATTTTTATCAAATATTTTAAATTAAATTTATATTAAACCGGTAACTTGATGATGTTTGCTGACAGTAGTGAATGAATTAGACTAATTCTGAGATAAGAAGTCGTTGCTATATTCAATAGTGATCCTTCCTTTTCGTTTCATTCCTTTGGATTTGTCATATTTTTTTTTTTATAAATGACTGAAATATTGTATTAAAATATGAATTTGAATGATTCCGATAAAAATTGAATTCAAAGCACCGGTAAAACTAGGCAAAAAAAACCTTGAGATGGTTGAACTTGAAGGAGTCCATATTTGACAGATGCATGCAGATAGCTCAGTTACCTAATGTTTTTGGATTGTTGTTTTCCATAAATATTTATCTTTACTTTTTCATTCTATAATGAATAATTTGTAAAATGTTTATTTCCAAATAATCTTCCTGTAATAAAAATACATTTCAAAATAGGGTTTTGAGATGGAGAAAGGATGTCCATCTTTTGGACATTTCTAGTACAATTAAACGATGTATTTTTAATTGAAAAAATTGTTGAAAAAACATCTATGTAAACATCCTAATTCAAGTTATATTACTAAGAAGATGATCAACCTCATGCAATTTTGTTTGTTTTTTTCTTCATAAACTTGCGCAATATATAATAAATAAATGGTTGGGACTTTTGAGTTTCTCAATGCATTTCTCTATTCCTTGCCTGGTCAGTTAAGACCATGGGTATGTTTAGAAAATTTGTTCATAGACACTTCTAAAAAGTAAATCAGTTTATTACATAAAATAATATTTTATGCTATTAAAAGTTATCTTTTAGATGATTTAATTTTAATTATGAAAATAATTTATTTTTTATTTCTCTCCTTTAAAAATGTTTAAAGAAACTTTTACGAAAAAAACTGATAGGACAATATGACAAATTATGGTAACAGTATATAAGTGTGGGAGAGATATGTTTTGAATTTGAATGGCATGCTAAAAAAACTGACATGTTAATTTGTAACATGTGCCTATAAAAAGATGAACATTACGAAAATGATCCTTCCTAGTTTATTCTAAGTAGGAGTCTATAAGGGGATGATTTAACATATATCCTAAATTTTGATTGATTAATTATATGGATCTAAACCTGACGTTATTAGGGATGAGTAACTTAGAGTCAATTGATTTTTCTCTACTTTGTTTAATTATTTATAAAATCAGTTTATGCAAGATATAAGAGTTAGTTAATTTATAAAGTTATATTACTTAAGTGATACTTCACTTAAGTAATATTTCTCGGTAATAAAAATGTAATTTCACTATTTATAAATGACTTTTCAAATAATATTTTGTTCAAAATGTATTTAATGAGTGATAATCACTTTGTAGTTTTTTATGTAAAAAAATATGATTATTTAATGAGATGTGAATTATTAAAGTTATATGTTATGATAAGACGTATAAAGTTAATATATGATCTATAATATGAGTATTAAGTTAATAAATTTAATGAAATATTAAAATTCTACTAATAATCCAACTCATATAAAATAACACTTCATTTGATAGGGTTCATAAAGTTTTCTACCACCATCTAATTGAGATTACATGTTTCAATCTTTGAATCTGAATTTAGTAGAGAGATCATTTAATAATATATTTATATAATGTTTGTGATGCACTTAATAGACAATAAATATTATTAATTGTAACTATTAAATTAATTATTTTTAAAAAAATAAAATTGGTAGATAATTAGGTGATTGATTATAATGACTAAAATTAATTAATCTGAAAAGTTATATATGAAGCAAGTAAAGATATAGATAAACTTAAAGGGAATATTTAAAAAAAAAATTAAAGCTACTAAAAATTAGGAGTTGTATATATATAAAACAGAAGTTCAACATTAATACTTACAAATTCATAGTTATTTTGTTATCCCTATATAGAAGAAAGTATAAGAATGAGTGAGAAAAAAAAAAAGTTTTCCGAAGGACAAAAATAAGAAAGAAGGTTGTTAGAAAAGACTTTTCTTCGTAAATCTCTATAACTTATTGACACGTTCCCACAATTTTTAAAATGATATTTTACTCTGTCTAAAGTAACTTTGAGATTATCTGTTTTGAAATTTTTTCTTAAAATATATTAATCAGAATTCTTAGAATTCGATTTTGTAATTTCTGGAATAGAATTTTCAGAATACGAATTAAAACAAAATTTTTGAAATTAAATTTTTGAACTCATAAAATATATTATAGAATAAGTCTTCTAGAATAGGATTTCCTGAAAATATATAATATCTTTCATAATGTATTTTTTAAAATGAATTTTTTCATAACAAACTTTTTTTACGTACTTTGGAAAGAGCTTTCCAAAACAGTTTTTTTTTTTTTTCGCATATTCTTCTTTTCTTTCATTTCTTTTTCTTCTTCTAAGTGATAATACAGCAGCAGGTGATGAGGTGTAGGAAAGCTGATAGAGGGCAATTCAGTCATTAGCCCTGAGGGTGCAGGTTGAAAAATGGGATTGCAGGAAGCAAAAGCCTTTTAAAAAAGAGACGGTAGGATCCACACGTTTGATTTTCGCGATTTATAATTGATTATACGTATAGTTAATCATACTAAACCTTCTTTCTCCTATTCTGTATTGCCTGATTTTATGTTTCTGTATTATGGTAATTTACTCTCCTATCTTTTTAGTGCTTTCATTTTATGCTAATATTAATAATAAAAAAAATAAAATTAATAATAAATATAAATAACAACGTTAATAATAATAATAATAATAATAAATATAATTCTCTTATAAATGTAAAACAGGCTGTAGATTATATATATATATATATATATATATATATATATATATATATATATATATAAATATAATTCTCTTATATATATATAATTCTCTTATATTTATATATAACTCAAAGGAGTTAAAATCTTATATTTTGAACAGTTTATAAAACGTAAATCATATAAATATAAAACAGGCTGTAGAATATAAATATATATATATATAAATATATATATATATATATATATATATATATATATATATATATATATATATATATATATATAACTCTCTTATTTATATATATAATTCTCTTATATTTATATATAACTCAAAGGAGTTAAAATCCTATATTTTGAACAGTTTATAAAAACGTAAATCATATAAATGTGAAACAGGCTGTAGATTATATATATATATAAAATTCTCTTATATTTATATATAACTCAAAGGAGTTAAAATCTTATATTTTGAACAGTTTATAAAAACGTAAATCATATAAATGTAAAACAGGCTGTAGATTATATATACACACACACACATATATATATATATATATATATATATATATATATATATATATATATTTTTTATCAACAAAGTAAAGAAGTAAAAAAAACATTTTGAGGAATGTTTTAAAAAAAATAAAGAAATGAGATATGTATATTAAAGCAATTTTTATTCTTAAAGCAATTTCTATCAGAAATGTTTTTACGTTGGATAGGATTTACCATATCACATCATTTTAAAAAATGTTTTGCAAGTTTTGTTTTATTACCTTTGTTTTTATAGAATTCATCACACTCTTATATTTTTTACAATTTCTTAAAAAATAACTCAATAAAAAGTTTAACACCTTCTTATATAAGACCCGATCTTAAAATTTGATACTCTCATTAATTTGTATCTCATCAATCTTTATTGTATTTTTAGTGTGTTAAAATTTAATATCTATATTTGTATTAATTTTTGTCATATATATTATTTTTTATATTTCGATATATAATTTAAATGAAAAATATCGAAAACATATTATAAAATACAGCTGACACGAAATTGAAGAAAAAAAAGCATAAACAATATTATAGAATAGTAAAATATACAGTATATTTACTGAATTAGTAATTTATATTTTATTTTTTATTGTTGTATATGTAAAAATTATTTTAAATATTTAAAAAATATAAATAAAAACGAAAATAAGAACATAAAATACATATAAATTGTTATAGATTAACACGTTTCTAGGATATTAATTTTTCTATAAGATATTGTCATCTGAGATGTTTTATTAGAATTATTTATTCTGCTCTCCAAAGAAAATAAACTAAAAAAAGTATTTATTGAGAGAAAATAGAATTTGAGAAAATAAAAGTTATTTTAGGGGAAAAAAAAATTAAGAAAGCGTGAATCGCTCTAAATCAGTTACCGGACAGATAATATCTCCACGTGTACTCACCTGTAGGTGTTGAACACGTGGGGTTTTCTTGCTTGTTGTTTTTTCGTATTGTTGCACGCATATATATAGAACATAGCATCACACTAACTTTACAAGTGAAACTGAAAGCGAGTGAGCGTTGTAGGAAGAAAACTGAGCGATCAAAATGTTGAAGCTTTTGGGCAGTAGAGCGGCTAGGGTTTCAACTTCACGCAACCACAATGGCTTTGCTGCATTCAGTTTCTCTAGGTATCTCCTTCTACTTTCCCCTGGAATTCACTCACCATGCATTCGAGTTTGTTCAATTGCGGATCCTCGTTTAGTTTCTGAGATTTCACCACCTTAATCGTTAATCGGTTCGATACTCAGCCTGTTCTGTGATTTGGATGCATCACCACTAGTTGCATGTGACACTGTTGAAATGTGCTCTTTGGAAATTTGATTCTTTCGACTATAGACTTGATTTCTCTCGCTAAACGATGTTAGAAATTTATATTCTTACAATCATTTAGGTTTATCTCAACAGACAGGAGAAAAAAAAAATGATCTTGTTCCTTATGGTTAAGTCGTTCTCTGCTTACAAACAGCGATATATACGAGGATACCGTTTGTTACAGAACATTTTAAAATGTTAGTTCTGTATATAAAAATTGTCTGAGTAACTAAGGGTTTAGGAATAAGGCATTTAGTTTATCATTTCCTAAGCTGAGTGCTGTCCATAAATTAGGCAGGCTAAAATTGGAAAACGGATTCATTGATTTATTTGTTACATAATCAGTCTATGTTGGTATGGTATGTCTATTCAAACTGACTGGGTTAGATCGTTTTCTGGAATTTAGGTCAAGAGCAACTGGAGCATTGTTTTATTTTATATTGTTTAGATAAATAACTCATAGAAATGCTAGCAAAGTCGTTCTGCAATTTCATCCAATTCACTTCTTGAAAATAAAAATTAAAAGATAAAGTATTAGCTTTAACTGGTAATTCTATTTTATTTCGTTTATTTTGTTTTACACTATCTGATTATTACTTTATTTCATTAATGTAGATTTTAACTCAAGTCTTATTGTGTTTTTTGAGCGCTGAATTCATATTTTTACATTATGTAATAGATGTGTTCATTCATTGCAATTTGCAACTGTTGAAGCAGAAGAGATATCAGGTTCGAAGCCTGCTGAAGTTTTGAACCTGGGTATGCATCCTAACTTTTTATGTTTTTGTTCTTTGCATAATACTTTGTGATAAATTTGGTGCTCCAAGATTTGAAAAGGGTTACCATCATAAAATGTGGTTAAATCCTTTTCCATCTACATTTTTCATGATTCCGTCTCCAAGGTGTCAAACCTGCTTATCATGTATTTGTTTCAAATCCAAAAGCAGTTTGGTAAATTTTATGTTCATCACAGAATTTGAAATGTGATGGAAACGAAAGGATTCCTTAATGTTCTTCTCATAATTCTTCTATATATCAAAATCTGATTGGTACCGAGTGATATTGTAAATTTCTGCCCCACATATTTATAAATTCATTCATTTTTATCAAACTTGCTGTGATTTGTTGGCTATCACTCTGAATGTATTATCTCCACTTTCAGTGCAAGGTAAATGGGTAGGATCTTCAAATTGGAATACAGTTGTAGATCCCCTAAATGGAGACTCATTTATTAATGTTGCTGAAGTTGACGAAACAGGCATTCAGGTGAATCCATGTAGTGTATTATTTGCCTTGTTAACTAATATTTATTTTGAAATATGTTCCATTTATTGCTCAAGTAAAGAACTGCTGCTTAGTGAGAATTCATCTTTATATGTTCAAGGCTGTATTCTTTTTATTCCTTACTCATCCCTCAAACTAAGAGATATAAGGCGTTTATTAGTCAGCCCCCGCCACACCTATTTTTTTGAATAGGAGGTCCAAGTTCAAACCTTGAACCTCTGTTTGTGAGACAGGGCTGTCACCTTGTGAAAAATGAAAAGAAATAAATTTCTATTTGAAGGCTATATATGAGTTGCTACTTGATTGGAATTCAACAGTAGTTTGTGACTGAGAGATATTGACTAAAATTTTCCTTGTTTGACTTACCAGCCCTTTGTGGAAAGCTTGTCCAGCTGTCCCAAACATGGTGTACACAATCCTTTTAAGGCACCAGAGAGGTAGGTGCATAGATTCCTTTGTATCTCTTCATTTTCTTTGTAGAAATAGGAACATATAAAATATATATTTTCTTTGTTGGATATGTTTGTCTTGGTCAAAATGAAATAATTGATGGGGTCCTCATCCTAGAGTATAAACCTTTATGCTTTACGTTGTCTATTATAGGACTGTTGCCGTAATGGCATTTTGCTAGAGTTATGCATAGGTGGATTATCTTGATTAATCCCAGAGGTTTCAGCATTTTTGGTAAATGATACAGCAGTTTTATGGATAGCAAATAACATGACAATTTAGTTATTTTTCTTTTGAAACGGAAATGTGATGTTATTTTCAGATGATTAGTTTGTTAGGTTTGAATGGAAATGTGTAGGTGTGTTTCCATAGTTCCTGACTTAACAATGGTTGGATGGTAGAATGAACTTCCTAGCCGATTAGCTAAAATACATGGAACCCTGGTATTCTGAAGCCACCTATGATAAGAATGAGAACAAATAAACTTTCTGATGTCACAGCTTTCATTTTTACTCCAAAAAAGCAACTGAGTTGGGCATGATATCAATGCTCATGCTCTTATTATGACTATCTTTATGAAATTTAATTTGGTTTCTGCTGTAAATCTTTTGCAGATATCTCATGTATGGAGATATATCTACTAAGGCAGCTCACATGCTATCACTTCCTAAGGTTTCAAACTGAAGAAAGATTTTTTAAATTTTATCATTATTCTTTTAATGTTACTTCATTATGTATTGTTCCCTATTGTATTCAACATCAACTTTTTCTTTAGCTGGATGCTTTAAATAATTTAGACTACATGGCCTTCAGGTTTCAGAATTTTTTACAAGGTTAATACAAAGAGTTTCTCCAAAGAGCTACCAGCAGGCTTTTGCGGAAGTCTACGTGACACAAAAGTTTTTAGAGAATTTTTGCGGGGATCAGGTATATCAAAATAAGACATACTAGTCCTAAATAAATGAAAATATGCCATTCTTTGAATGGAATGATGGAAGAATCTAAATTACCCATTGAGTGATAGATATCGATCAATTTCCTATCTTTTGTTGATGCCTAGATTCTTCATTAGTGGAAGAATTTAACACTGATATATGCACATGTTCAGGGACACTCACACATAAGCTCACAATTCCTGTAATGATTTCTTCTTTGTTGTTTCATCTCAACAAAATCTTGACAGGTTCGTTTCCTAGCAAGGTCTTTTGCCGTACCTGGAAATCATCTTGGACAACAAAGTCATGGTTTTCGTTGGCCATATGGTCCTGTAAGGGTTATGTTTTGTTTAGTTATGTCATGATTATAATTGATATGCGTGATATACTATCATATTATGTACTAAAGGCAAAAAATGAGTCTGTCATTCTCTCATAAACTGTGCTTTGTTTGGTGTATTAAAATTATCAATTACCTTATTGTCACACAAGTCAGTTTATGAGTAATTGGTTAAGTGTGCTCTAAGGGATGGAAGGAATGAAAAATAAAAGTAATTGTTCCAATATAAAACCTAGTTAAATGTAATAATTCTGCGGCTTCAGGTTATTATTAAAAAGGTGGATTATGGTGTAACTGTTAATATGTGAATTCAGCTGTATCCATATATCAACCCGTGTACATTGACGACCTTGGCAGGAGTGGATGATTTCCCTTTGGTTCTTTAGGTCTTTTATCCCAAAAGGAAAAAAAAAAACATTACATGGAATTTCAGTAAGTTACATATGATAATAATGAAAAACCCTGGATTCAGGTATTCTTACCTAGTAGAAAACTTAATTTATCGAGGTAAATGATCTGATTGCTATTTTTGATCAAAGGTAGTTTTTTGTCTTCTACAATAAAGTATATGTTTTATAGATGTGACTTGACTTCTACTCAAGAAGAGACATTAAAAATAATGAGACGCTTTCCGATTTTGAATTGAATTTTGCTTAGATTAGTGATGCAATGTGGAGAAGTTTTGAATTTTTTTTTCGTCAGTGCCTGATTTAGATTTTTTTTTTCTTTCACACACTATAAACATTTACCTTTCACTCCTGTTGTAATCTTAAAGCTGAAAGTCTGTTCTGTAGGTGGCAATCATTACTCCTTTTAATTTTCCCTTGGAGATTCCCGTCCTTCAATTGATGGGTGCACTTTATATGGGCAACAAACCAGTCCTTAAAGTTGATAGCAAGGTGAGTTCTTTGGGCAATGATTTTGGGATACTTTATGAAGTTGCATCTAATTCAAAATTCATACAGGACTAGCTTTAAGGCTGCATGAAATATTAATTGAATCAGTTATGATGAAAATAGTTGTGATGCGATGTATTTTTGGCTGTGCAATTGTGTGTGTTAGGGAGGGGTTTATGCCTAAAGAAACCATTTTATTTATTGCTTTTTGGCATTTTTGTTTTGGCTCTTTCAAACTGTTTGATTTCTGAAATGTTAATCCTTTTAATATTTAATCTTTGTGCTTATAATACTGAATATTATTGACTTTTGTTGTAGGTGAGCATTGTCATGGAACAAATGTTGCGCCTGCTTCATACCTGTGGCTTACCCGTGGAAGATGTAGACTTCATAAATTCAGATGGGAAGACAATGAACAAGCTGCTACTGGAGGTTGTTTGTTCATCGAATGCTTTGATTTTGTACAGGATTATATTCATAGTTCTATTTCATGATGATCTCAATGTTAACTCATATTGACCTCTATTTACAATTTTGTCCGATGATATTTGTACATGTTTACATGTTCCTTTTGTAATTTGATATCGGATCTTGAAGTAGTATTAAATTTACAGGCAAATCCACGAATGACCCTTTTTACTGGTAGTTCAAGAGTGGCTGAGAAGTTGGCGCTTGATTTGAAGGGCCGTGTTAAATTGGAAGATGCTGGATTTGACTGGAAAATACTGGGTCCTGATGTCCATCAGGTTTCTTACAATTTTTTTTTTGGATATCATAAAGGCACTAACTTGATTTCAATTCTATAATAGTTTCTCTATGGTTTCTTGGTTCAGGAAGATTACACTGCGTGGGTATGTGATCAAGATGCATATGCATGCAGTGGTCAGAAATGCTCGGCCCAATCATTATTATTTATGCATGAGGTTTGTCACATTGGTTATCTTGAGAATTTTATTCATGATTAAATGTCCCCAAGAACTACAGTGAAAATGTACATTAGCTTAGTACTCTGTAAAATGCACTTATGTATTGTGTTTTTACTAACTTAACTGTCTCAATCTCTCTGGTTCAGAACTGGTCTAAAACTTCCTTGCTATCTAAGCTGAAAAATCTTGCTGAAAGAAGAAAGCTGACAGACCTTACAATCGGCCCAGTCCTCACAGTAAGTATTACATGGCTGTCATTTTCCCTTTTAGTAATTGAACATGGATTTGACATTTAAAGTTGTTTTTGTGATCTGCTTGAAGTTTGTGACAATCTATGATGCGTAATATATGCAATGTTATCAGAACTGGACTTATCATAGCCTGTCAGGGTACCAAGTCAATATAGTACCTGTTGAACCAGTAGGCCATTGCCTAAAACACATGAACCGATATTTATTAAAAATATAAATGTGGAGAAAATTTAGTATATAAATTAACTGTCATATACTTTCCAATCAAATGTCTAAACTTGGTGGTTATGAATCCTTTTACGTTGTCTAAAACTGGTGTTTGATTTCCCGTTCCATGCACTAATTTTTTTCACTTCAAATTTTAGAATTTAAAAAGTGATTCTCCCTGGAGCCGAGTTAAAACAAGTTGAATGCAATTTACCTTTGAAAGACAAACTGAACCGTTATAGGTCTGGTTAGTGTTCATCTGGTCAAACAGAAACCGAACTGTTCGGTCCAAATTTAATAACAGTAGAAGAAATATGGTATGGATCTGGTACAGCAATACAATTACTCTAAAATTATATAGAATACAACGAGTAGGATAAATATCTAGATATAAATAACACATAATAAATAAATATTTAACTGCAATTTTGAAAATTTAAAGCAAGAACGTGCTTCTTGAAAATTACTAAAAGTAGAAAAAAAATTACAAGTATCTGGCACTGTAAATGACTTCGTATTTCTATTATAAGAATACTATCAACTTCATTCATTTCTCTAATCATCCATACAACACAGTTTTATTTATTTTTATTTCATTAAGATGATATTTATACGGTCTATATTATACATATATGCTTCTATGTCTCATACTTTACATATACAAATAGGTGAAGTATCCAAGAGTACGTAGTGGATGCCAATACATGAAACAAATAATAGTATTGATGCTTCATTGATGAAAATTTCTTGAAGTTGATGAAAGTTCAACCACTTTGTAATACTTTTTAAATTTAATTATTTAATTATGTGAATGGATTTATGTGCAATGTAATAGTTTCAATTCTCATCCTTTAATCCCTTTTACCTATTAACATTTACAAAATGCATAAGCTATCCATGCTTTTTCTGTAATGATTAAAGAAGGGAGAGAGCTGAGGTGAAGTGGGAGGCAAATATAATAAGGGTCTGCTTGCAGGTTAACTACCATATGTCGCCAGCTATGCCATTGATTTGCAGGTTAACATTAGGCAAAGGTCTAACCTATGTATATTCAGAAAGAAATAATTTTTTGGCAAACTGTTTATATCCAAATAGGATGTTGTAATATTTATTTACTGTTTAATTTATTTGATTTGGAGTTCTCGATGATTTTTTGTCTTATATGCTGCAGGTTACTACTGATTCAATGCTTGAACATGTCAATAAATTGCTTGAGATACCAGGATCAAAGCTGCTTTTCGGAGGTCGACCTTTGGAGGGTCATTCAATTCCGTCTATTTATGGTGCTATTAAACCAACAGCTGTATATGTTCCTCTTGAAGAAATTATGAAGGATAAGAATTTTGAGCTTGTGACGAAAGAAATATTTGGACCCTTTCAGGTATGGAAAAGGAGACTAAATATATGAAAATAAAGTTTGCAGATGCGTGTTTGGAAAAAAAATATTTGTTTATTCTATTGCTATGTAAATAATTTCTTTTTATATTTTTTTTCAGATTATTACTGATTACAAAAATAGTGAACTATCAGTTGTATTGGATGCTTTGGAAAGAATGCATAACCATTTAACAGCTGCTGTAGTTTCAAACGATCCTTTATTCATACAGGTAAGAATTTGATCAGTTTTTTAATGTATGTCTTACTCCTGTCAACTTTCCTCATTGCTCATGTTAGTCATAAAATTATTAACTCCTCGCGATTTCATATTTGATTCATGAAACAAAATTATAGAGGTTTAGACTATTATCATTACTGCACATATGTAAAAGTATATTCTGTATAATAGATCAAATTGCCTGCAAGATTTTATGGTAATTAGAATTCAACTACAAAGTTTAGATGACCTGTCTGCAGAGCACATAAATGAGTATGATATGAAATTTTCTGAAACATTATCGTGATTTGCAGGAAGTTATTGGCAAGTCGGTAAATGGTACTACTTATGCTGGTTTAAGAGCAAGAACAACCGGAGCACCACAGAATCACTGGTAAATTGATTTTTTTAAAATTATTTTACTTGTGAATTAATAACTAATGTTTTGTTGAAACTAATAATTTCATTACAGGTTTGGACCTGCCGGTGATCCAAGAGGTGCAGGAATTGGAACACCAGAGGCCATAAAACTTGTATGGTCTTGTCACAGAGAAGTTATCTATGATTATGGGCCGGTGCCAAAGAATTGGGAAATTCCTCCATCTACTTGAAAACAAAATCCTATGATAGGAATAATAAAAGGAGGAATGCAAGACTAGGATCCTTTTTGTGACAGAAACATTGAGATTAGGATTGTAAATGGGGAGGAAGTTAGTAACATCTAGGTTATGCTACAAGACCCTCACAACATGCTTAGATTTTTAAATAAATTGTGGAAATTGAATTTTGATTAGGATCTTTTATTACTAATATATTGTTGTGCTTATCATTGGTTGAGGTTCTGACGTGATAAAATGGAAACAACTTTTATTGGTGCCAAACAGACTAGAATAGATCATGAACATTTCATAATTTGAAGAATTGGATAGGTACTTTGCACAATCTAAATTTAAAGTTTCTGCCTAGTGTAGGTGTAGTAGCATGCGCGCGGAAACCATTGACATTGTGACTGAAAAGATGTCAAGAACTAATATTATGAAAGGACAAAAGAAATTTAACTTTTTGTCTTCAGAATTGCTGGTGTTTAATAATCGCCAATTTTCTTTGCAGTCACGTTCTAGGTTGTCATACGACCTGGATCCATCTGATTCCAACACCTTGGTTGTCTATCAACCAAGTTAATCCAAGACCTTACCTTGCATTGCATGTGGTAAATGTCCAAATATTTTCTTGCATATTAAAGTTCTATTGATGTCCAGTATGTTTAATTCTAAGAAGTTGAGACAAAATCTTCCTGGCTAAAACATAGACTCTTAGACTTGAATGCTGTCATCAATGTTTTCCTACAAACCCTAGGTGACCATATATTTTCTGGACCATTTTTACGTTCTTTATGGAAGACGGTATAACTTTAATCATTAATCTTTGATGTTTTGTTTATATTTCTTTTCATGAATAGACGACCTTTCATGATTTTTGTTCTAGTAAATTTTTTTAAGAGGACTCTAATTAAAGCATTTAATATGTTGATCAACTTCTATTTTATATGTTATTTTATTAACGGTATGTTCCATAATTTCGATAATGTATTTATATTTTCTAATTTTCGAGGAGTCACTTTTCCATTCCTAAACCACATACGTAGTTCAACTTTTATAATTATATATACTTTCCCTATTTCGAGTCAAAAGGCGAAAGGGTATAATGTCATGGGTGATGATAGACAAACACCCAGTTTTCTAGTAAAACACTCGTTCAACATCAATAATATATTTTTATTTTAAAATTTAAATTAATTTTAGAAGAATCAACTACAGATTTAAAAATATTACTTTTTATTAGGTGTAGGAAAATTAAGAGGTGTACGCGTAAATTTTTTCAATTCCACTAAAAGTAAATATTTGAAAATTTTCATATTTTCAGTATTTATATTTTAATATTTGTAGTTTGGATCAACATAATCCAGGTTAATTTGACTCCGACGTAGGTATGAGTAGGCTTAACTTGATCTAGTTTTGATCAGATTTGATTTGGTTTTGATCTGACTAAGACTTAGTTTTAATTGGATTAGACTTGACTTGGTTTTTATCGGATTAAGACCTAGTTTTGATCAAACTAGTCTTGATTTGGTCAACTTGACTTAACTCAATTTGGTTAAACGTGGGTCAACCTTGACTCGAATGAACGAAGACCTGTCTCGACTTGACCAAATGTGAGCATGTCTTAACTTAATTCAACCTAAGCTCGAACCAGCTTGACCTTGGCCCTAATCGACTCAACTCGATTAGGTATAACTCAGCTCAATCTAGGACTACACTGAATCTACTCAATCTGGGCCAAGCGACTTTGGCTTATCTTAGACCTAGGTCTCAAATTGGATTGAAACTGACTTTACTTAATGTGATTTTATATCAATTTGCCTTGACTCTAACCAAGGTTGCCTTAGATGTTATGCGAGTTTGATCTTCAGTGCTATCTTACTTACATTTGACTTGATCTAGAATCTCATAACTTAAATATAAACTCGTTTGTTTGCTGCAAATTAAGAATAACTTTTACAAATAAAAATCCTAAAGAACTTTGAAAAATTAACATCAATCAAAATCTTCAAGAAAAGATTACCAATATTTATATTTTTAAAATTTTAATAATTATTTAATATTTAAGTAATTTTATGAATTTGGTGGTAATTAAAATACATTGTCCTTAAAATTTACTAAATTTAATTTATCTTATTAAAATAAAACATTTGAAAAATAAAATAATTTAAAACGAGATCAGTTGAATATATTTGCAATGTTTTAAAGATTATGAAATTTTCCATTTAAACATAATGTTAAGCTTGTATAAATATCACGAGATACATTCAAATGATCATAACAATCTAAACCATCTAAATGAGGACTCTTACTAAATATAGATGTTGAAATGATTGACATATATAATTTTCATAAAAAAAAAAATAAAGTCCAAATGGTTTAATCAATGAAGATGGTGTATCGTCCTAAAACTATAGTCACAGTAAACAAGAAACACCTGTGTCAAAATTAGTGCCTCTTATACCCAATTGACCTCCTTACAAAATAATGATTTTTAAATAAAATAATTATAAATCCACACCATATTTAAATAAGAATATTATTTAACATAAATTTTAAAAACATATGAATATGTTTACAAGACGAAGTTTAGAAATCAAAGCAATGTAATAATGGTATGAAAGTAATTTTAATGAAAATTACATGTTTAATTTTTTTTATACAATACTTTTATATTTTTTTAATATCTATACATAAGAAATATCGTATAAATTATTACTTTACCGTATAACCACAAAGACCATTTTGATCTAATGTATACTAGTGTAATTTAAGTATATATAATTAGTGTTGGTGCAATAGTTAACTGACTGGTATTAACATATGAAAATTGTATAAGTGTTATATATAACTTTTAATTAATTGTAATAAACTTCATATATGAAGCACTTAAACTTGATAAAATAATTAAATAAAATATATTTCTACTTAAAAATGACTTATTTCTTCTATAATATTTGTAGTTTTATAACTTTTTGATGAAATTGATATAAATATCTTTTAACATATTTAAACAATGCTTAATTATAATTAAATTTATAATAAAACCTCATACATTAAACTTATAAAAGTTTAACCAAACTTTTTATATAAATTTAACCAACCTCATACACTAAACGAAATACTATTTAACAATTTCTATAACTTTTTTGGATTCTGTTTATTATAGTAGTTTTTTCTTTACGAAATTACACAAAAATATAAAAAAAAACAAATATTATCATGATCACTAAAATTGTTATTATGATTATTATTGACATGATTATCATTATCACTAATAGCCTATAATATGATTGTTTTTATCATTTTTTTATTATTTCTACCACTATTATGCTGAGTCAAATTTAATTATGTTTTTTAGCGATGATTAAAGTACACATTTTTTTTTTTAAATTATGTACTCTAATTATATTTCTTTTAATATGTTATGGTCATCTCTTTAATCTTAAATTCCAAATTTCAAAATTGTTTCAAAATCTAATAAATTAGGTACTGTTCACACTTTGATCATGAGTGAGAAAGTAAACAATTGATTTGAAGATAAAATAAATAAAAAGTAAAGTAATTTGATTTATATAAAAGATAATGAATTTAAGTACAAATTTTATTAATAAATGTGATTGATTTGGTTGAATGAATGAAGGTTGATAAATTATATTTGAATTTTTTTATACAAATTTCAACGGGTAAAAAAATTAATATATTTTCAAGGGATAAAGGGTCTTATTTCCAATATGAAATATTTTTTTTAAGTAGGGTGCCAGTACCAAAATAAGGTGGGACAACCAGAATTATCCCGATAAAGTATTAATTATACACTTCTGTTTAACACTTAATAAAAAAATTTTATGCTTTCCAGGATAATCTTATCAAATTCAATCTGAGTTATCTCAAGTATGAGAAAATAAAGTAGTATTTTTTAAAAAAAAAACTTGCTAAATTATTGAAATATAGCTAGCTACTTTTTAATTTTTCAAATTATAATGCATATCTCTTCAATATATAGAATTATCAAAATAAAAGAACTTAAAACAAGAGTAAAGTAAATAAAAACATAAAAATAATAAATATAAATAACAACAACAAAATAAACATACAACCTTAAAAACATTACTACAATAGCAATGTAAGAGTATAAACTATTATGTTATTAATTAAAGAAATAATATTATAGAATAATACATTAAATAAATGATACAAGTTTAAACAATTATAATTTAATTATAAAATATCAAATACAATAAATTTTTATTTTATAATAAATGTCTTAAAAAATGTAAAATAATATTTTGATTAATTAATATTTTACTGTTTAATTATGACATGCTTACATAACTTTTAATCATTACAAAAATGAAAAGAAATAATTTTTAAATCAAATTATTCTTGTAGATTAAAATGACAAAACCCTAAATCCTGGCATATAACAGATAGGGAAAGGCTGTTGCACCATTTGGTTCTTATTGCCGGCAGAGTCGTCACTCTTCCATTTTGCTGTTCTCTCTGGTCTTGTTCGGATTCCTTATAGTTTTCGGGTGTTTTCTTAAACTCTTTCGATTGTTTCTGTTTCTTCCTCTATTCTGCTTCCTTCTGTCAACGTCTCTCAAATACCCTTCCAATTGCGCGCCTGTGACTGTTGCAAAGGTAACCCTTTATCTTCTCAACCTTGTTCTCTCTGGTTCTTACGAAAAAGTTGTAAAATTTATATTTTCATTATGTTCTTGCATTCTATGTGTTTGTGTTAATGCTCATCGTCTGTGGGTCTTTGACATTGCCAATCGTTGTTGGTGGTGAGTCAGTCCTTTTTTCATCTGGTACATGTAGTTCTGTTATTTCTATTTACTTGGCGTATCGGAGATTCAACTCTTTTCTATTATCCCCGGTCTTCTAGTCTGTTAAATCTTTATGATACACAGTTTTAGTTACAGATAGTCTATTTTACACTGGAAAGAAATTTGTTGGAGGGCATTGCCTAGAGTGTTGTAAATGTATTAGTACTTCTTTATTTTAAAATAATTCTTGTCTGTGGGAGCCTCTTGACCTGATAAATATTTGTATCTCACTAACCTGTTTGTATAGCAATATTGACAGTAATTGCATCTATAGTATACACCCTGGGTGCATGATCAAAATATACTAAAAGGAACTATAAGATATTCTGGTAACCATTTTTCCTGTTCTTTATATTCGGAGTTGGAAAAATTTACCATGTTAGGGCTTGTGACAAATATTCGAAAAAGGAAATGAATGTTTTTGTCCTGTGACTCAGTGAGACAATTGACTTGGTTAATTAGTTAGGTCCTTTACTTCTTTGGAGAAATTCAAAATGGTCTTCGATAATTTGAAGTTTTAAAGTTCCGTCTTTTTCTAAAATAGTCCCCGTCATCCTATAATGGTAGGGTGGATTTAGGGACTTTTTATTTTTGGTATTGCACATGATTCCATCCCATTTTTAACAGTGAAAATAAATATGTTGAACTTGGATTCCTTTAAATTTAGATAGATTAGTGTGTAGCTGTGACATCAACAGTTGAGTCGGTAGCAATCGTGTTATGGGCTTCTGATTCTAACTACTAAACCATTCCCTCTTTCTCTTTAGCTTTCCTTGATTTTGGATCCTGTCACCTTATTTACTGTACTGATTCATTGGTTTCTAACCATTATTACTGTATTAGCAGCTTTTGATATGTCATTCAATGCCACCTTCACTGCTTATTAGAGATTCTATTTGTTTCTTTAATGTTTTCTTTTTCTCAATCATATACAAGTAACTGTTTTCATTTATGCTGATAAATAAAATGAATTATTTTTCTGGTATAGTGTCCTCACGCTGAGTGTTTGAGGTTTATTTTTCTGTTTGTTTTGCAGGAATCTGGAATTTCAATCATGACTTTGTTAGAAATAATTAAGGATGCTTCAATCAATTCAAAACCGCTTGATTTACCTTCGGACTACCCAATTGTTCTGAACCCAGATAGTATCTTACCCCATTTAAAGGCCGAAATTAAAGGTGAATCTTCTTCACTCGTAAAGCCCCTTATTGGGTGGCATATTCCGCCAACTGATGCTGAGATCATTGACATTAACAAAAGGTTCTTTACAGAGCTGAATGCTAAGCTCACAAACACTAAGAATTTGGATAAGGATGCGTTTATTAGTAGTTTGAATTCTTATCTGGAAAACATCAGGGACAAAGTAGGGGCTGTGATTGAGGTTGATTCATCCAGTAGTGATTATTACAAGATTTTGATTGATAAGCTTGGAGTATACATTGGTAAGGATGTCGCTGGCCTGGTATTGAATGAGTGTGTTTCTTTGGAGATTTGGGAAGTGGTTGGGGCTTTGATTGTTAATGTTATTATTGAGCATTCTTGCTATTCAAACCTGATCACCAAGTTATTGGAAAAAAAGCGGTCTGATTTGATCTGTCTGTGCATAAAGTATGCTTTCGATCTTGGTTCATCAGAAATACTCACCATTTTGAGGTATTTTCTTTCTCCATCCAAAGATGCTTATGACAGTATGGTAAGTGTGAAGAAGGAGTGGGAGAGGCAAGCAGCGTTAGCCATTGGGATTTTAAGTGGTAGCAAGCTGAAGAGGAAGAAATTGCTTATGGCAAAGGAGGCTTCCATTTTGCTTATGATGGCATATGATGGTTTCTCTGCGTATGAGACTTGTTTGCATTATCTGATTGCATCATCCAACATCAATGATGTGATGCTATCCCCTTCATTCAGTAAGTTGAATGGCAAAGAATTACTAAATTTGATTCGTTATTTAGCCAAGTGGTTGAAGAAATATGAGAGGTTTCCTCAAGCAGGACCATGTCCAAGAGCCTCGTTAGTTTTGGGTTTGGCGGCCTGCGATTGGGTTCCTAAACTTGAAGATATTATAAAATGCCTTGGGTTACTGCTAGATGAAAAATTTTCTTCATTGGTGTTACATCCACTGTTTCACGAGGAGCTGAGATCAATTGAAGGAGTGGTTAGATGTTTAACTGCTGAAGCTAAATTTTGTCGCTCAATAGCCGATGTAGTGGACAAACTACAGATCAAAGATGAAAATTAAGCCTCTTCTGAAGAAGATTAATCTGATTTGTTTTTTCGCATCTTTGCTAATGATGTACTCGTACATGAACAATGGTCAATGAGCACAAATCTTTTTGTATCATCTTTCACGCAATACGTCGATAGAGACCATAACACAACTCCTCGTCCAAATTATTCAGGATGTGTATTTTTGTGGTTAAGGATCATGATTGCCATTTCGTTTGGAGATGCATGTCTTCACACAATCTGTCTTTGATATCCAGGAAAAATATTATCTTGAAAAGTACCTCTTGTTCATTTTATTTAGTTATATTAGGATTCTGTGACGTATATAATACTGTTTCAAGATGAAATAGGAAACCAATATCAATTTTTGATATACTTCTTGACCACCAACCTTTAGCAATTAGCTGTAACTTATTTGGTATGTGTATGCCTTGCTTTGTGATGCATATCAATTTTTGTGATCCACATTTCTGGTGTCACTTTATCCTTTACAGTCTCGTGTTAAGCTTGCGCTGCCAACTGAGTTGTCTTTATGACCTACGAGGGAGTTTTTGAATGTATGTTGTTGCATCGGCACCAAGCAACAGAAGGAAGGTAAGCTGATGAACTAACTGTATGGTAATTGGAGTGATCACCAAATCACTTGACTTGCAAACAAGTATTCTTGTTAAATAACATCAATTAACAACTAAATAATTAAATTTATTTAGTTTGTTGATATCATTTATCATTTTTTTTAACCTAAGAGATCAATTGATTGAGTGTTATAATTATAGTGACTTAATTACTTATAATTTTAACTAGAGTGAAGAATATATTAGATTTCAGAGTTGTAGTTGGTTTATTGGTCTTTCAGAGTACTTTTTTACTCTTTTCATCAGTGAGATTGTTGTCCGAAGTTCAAATCATCAGTTTACTATCATAATGATATATTTCAACTCCCACTTTGTGTCATTATTTTATTTAAGACTTTTCTCTCCTTTATATCTCACTTGCTTTGTGGGAGAAGTTATTTATTGGTTTAGATCAATTTTTTCAATCTAGGATCCAAATGGAAGCAATTAAATTGACTCAGATTTTTAATATAATGAAATCTCACACGAATTAAACTAATTATATTTAATAATAATTGTTTTAAGTAACATACAAATTTAATGAACCAAACCAAGCCAATTTAACACATAGATTGAAGGGTGAAAAAAAAAAAACTGAGACATGAAAAGTTTTCCTATAATACCTTCACCTCCAAATCAATAAGAATTTATTGTTTAAAATTTTATCCTATTACTATTCATAGATTAAATTAAAATAACAAAAATAAGAAAAATTAAGATGAATTGTTATATTTTAACCAACAAAAATAAGCATGATGAGTTGTTATAGTTGTTACTCGAATTTAACATTTCTAATGTAATATGTAATTTTTTTTATTCCATTGAGGATAATACTTTGTGGAGATAGTGTTATGTAGATTCTATGGAGTATTATGTTGAAAGATAATCTAATTAAAATCATCATTATTTAGATTTGTTATGATTTATCAAGAAAAGTCAAGTTCTTATGACTATACTTATTCTATGGTTAACGATCAATTTAGTTAATAAACTTAATTTATAAAATATTATATTTAAGTTATTACAAATTTATATTCTTTATAATTCAGTAGAATGTATAAATTTTAATAAAATAATTCGATACAAAGTTTGAGCTTAATGAAATTATTTTAAATTTTTAAAATATTTGATATAACTTGAGTTCGAGCTTAATGAAATTATTTTAAGTTTTTAAAATATTTTATGTAACTTGGCTTGGAAAGTTTGTTATTATTTTCTATCATAAAGATATTTGATGAACAATCGCAAATAATACTACGATCTATCATCTATGTGTAATTATTTGAAAAGATAATATTAAATGTTTTTAAAGAATCTTATGTTTCAAAAATGACATGTTTGGGTTACTTTTGTTTCATTTTTCAAGTTGTTCCAAATGTCTCTAATTGAAAAATAATTGGATGTATGCATGATTTTGTGTGAAAAATATTTTAATTCCTTATTTAAGGGACGTTTACTTCTATCATTTTAGATTTGTTTTGAAAAATTTGTTCATTCTCTATTTTTGTTAACAGCGAAATGTTCATTCTGTATTACATTGCTTTTCTTGTTTCCACAACTTCTTTATTTTTTTTTATCACAGCCTATGCATGCCGTTTGCTTTTATTCTTATCTTTAGTTGTTGAACATTTTTAGTAGTTTATGGAATTAGTCATTTTATTTTTATTTTAACTCACTCTCAAGTGTTTACACCTATAATTGCAAGTGTTAATTACAAAACTTGTTTTTAAGTACTTTACACATATTTTTAAAATGTTAATAAAACACTTCATACTTATTTTTAAATAACTTGACACATTTTTATCCATTTTATGCCTATTTTTAAGTGTTAATTGCTCAATTCATTTCTAAGTTGACTAATTTTGTAGTAAGTTAGCTTATTTCAAAGTGTTTTACATTTATTTTTAAAATAATAGTCATAAAATTAAACTCCTATCAAATGTAATGTTATTCAAAGTAAAAAAATAATAAAATATAAAAATAATAACTCAATTGTCATAAAAAGATATTATAAATATGCTAATCTATTATAGTTTTAAGGATTTAGAGAAGAAAAGTTGATTTTCCTTAACTATGTCACTTAAGCTTTATCATTTTTTTAAGAAGTTTAACTTTATTGTTGGATAAAGTTTATGTATTTTTCACTTTTGGAGTATTTAGTGTAACATGAAACTTTTAAACCTACATTCTCTAACTTTTTTTTTGAGACATATTTGATGGTGACTATACTCTCATCATTATTGGAAACTTTGTGATCAAAATATGGAGTGAAGAATGGTTCAAAGCTACTTTAGCATTCATCACCTAATGAGTATATAAGAGGTATTGTTTTTGATGAGTATGCATTTAATGATTTTTCTTATTGGCCTCAAAATGAGTAAGGAGACCTATGTATTCCCTCAATGCACCCTTTCTCTAACAAATTTGAACAAGTGATCTAGGTAAAACTTATAAGTAAACAAATTTGCTAAGTTTGATGAAAGTCAATTAATAGAGTATGTCAACTGAACTATCTTGATCTATGAGTGATTTTCAAATTTCACAATTTTTTATGTAAAGGTAATTGAGGGTAGATATCTTTTTCTGATATGATTCCATTAAATTAACATTGTAAACAAGTTGGAGGTGACATTTTATAATTGACCTTGTACAATCTCTTTTGAAAAATCCACTAATAATGATGTTGATGATACATATTTATTACCATTATGTTGTTAGACTTGTTATAAGACATTTACTTCATAAGTCCCTTGTTGTTGTTAGTTTCGTTATCCTTATATCTACCGTTACCGTAATCTATATTATTGTTCTATAGATCAAACAAGATCTTTAATGATATCTCAATCTTAATCAATTGTTCACTCAAATGCTCATAGTTATGATATTATCAACATTGTTTGCGTTGATCTATATTATCAGGATAGATGTAGGATGCAATAAGGCTACTAACTTTGGCTTCTAATATGATACCCTTATTAACATTCAGTAGAGTATACAAATTATACTTAACTTTCTTTTGTCATGTGAAATTGTTGTCATTATTAGTTATGTTTTTTTTAAGAACCCCATTAACTTCTTTTTCTAGAGTCCAGTTTTCATTTTTTTCTCACTTTAGATCTATCTTCCAATTGGACATAGTTCGAAGCTTGAACTCTCACGTATCTATATTTTTTGGAGGTTTGATATACAAATTTTGTAGAAAAGGTCACACTATTAATCTGTCATCATGGTTATAATTGGATTGGATATGTGGTTGAGCCCCACCCTCCTCCCCCATTTAAACCTACATTCACATTAAAAAGGTTCACTCATATATCCCGCATGTTAAATAATTTTCAATTTTTAACATACCGTACTTGCCTTGCAAAACTTATGTATTTTTTAGAAGTCCTATGATCAATAATATCACCACCAAATTCTGGAAACAAAACAATTCTAATTATAGATTCAAGGGTTGAAAACTATATAAAACTGTACAAATATGTATAAAAGATAGATTTACTAGGCTAGTAGTCCTTATGATCCCCTGTACCATTTGATTATACTACATGCGACCATATAGTGCTTTAGATATACAAAGACTTAAACCAACAATGGATAAACATAATTCATTCTATCTGTAGTATGGTACTATTCTAAACATGAAATTTTATTTGTTGTACTACCTTCTTACTAGGGCTGTCTGTGGCTCCAAGTGCTGAGGCAAGTAGAGAAGTTTTCAGTGTTGAAATTGAATTTACGAAACACATATTGGAGAGTGGGTTGGATCTTAGAATCAAAGGCAAACTCGAAAAATCTCTATTGAAATGTGGAGGTGGTGGCGACTATAAAACATGGGAGTTGGATGCAAGTCTTAATGAAATAATGCATACAGGGTTATAAAATATTGTATTCCATTTTAAATTACTAATAAAAACCTGCATTGGTACGAGATTGCGAGTTATATGGGTAGATCACAGGTTTTTGTCTAGATACCCAACTATAATGATGCTGTGTATTGCCACCTCAACAAATTGTTCCATAATATTTTGAAGAAGTTCACAACTTTCGTGTTTAAGGTTTTCCAAAGCCATGGAGGTTGATATATGACATATTAGTTAATTGCTAATCAGCATTGAATTTTGTTACAAAAGTTGAAAATGAGTCAATTAAGTTGTTGCACAAAACTTAATATCATTTTAGGGTTGTTCCACTAAGAGTGGTAGGAAAGAATTGCACTATTATTAGTGTAGATTGATTTATATTTTTTTGCATTCTAGCTGCTCATTATAATTTGTTGATCCATTGTACCTTCCAATGGATGGAGATTTTCAACTCAAAGGAAAAAACACATTTATGATATTCTCTTACAAAGAATGATCTTCTTTGTCCTTAATTGGAAGGTTTGGTGGAGCGATAAGTTCTCGATCATGAAAGTGCATAAAATTGTGTTATTATCTTTAGATTTCATTCTCTTTTATCTTTTGCTTTAAGTGTTTTTGACATGGTGAGTTGTGCACCAAACTTTGATTTAGGAAGTATCTTCATGCATTCCTTGTGTGACCATTGTCAATTGTCAATTAATTGGTGTATCTTTAGATTTTTTTTTTGTCAAGGCTCTCAGTTATTCTCAAAAGACTTTGAATTTGACTTAGTGTCATTTTTAGACAAGTTTAAATTCACTTATGACTTTTTATTGTATATCTGCAATAGTTGTTTTGTTTTAAATTTACAATTCTAATACATGTTTGTTATGTTTATTTTACGTCTTGTGTGTGTTTTTCATTTGTTCTTTTACACCTCTTTCAATTAATCTCTAAGATTCTCAGAGATTAAAGAATTATTAAAAAATGAATTCAATAAAATTTAATTCTTCATCACCTTGTAGTATAAAATATTTTTAGCAAATTTCACATTAATTATTTTTCACTATGATTGAAAACTAATTATTTATAAAATGAAATATTTGAGTTTTGCAAAATACATTGTTGAGTTTATTAGAATAAAACCCTTTTAATAAAATATAAAACTATTCAATAAAATACGAAGAAATAACAAAAGAAATTTCAACAAACAGCGTCAATTGTGGGTTTACTGAAGGAAGGGTTAATCTCTGGTTATTGACATTGGCGGAGCTGAGAAGGGAAGAAGGAGACAACTCTCTGAAATCAAATCCTCTTCTTCCAAGATCCTCTCTTGCAGTAACAATGGATCATCGCCAATGGCGTCCCACTCCTCCGCCCAATCTCTGCCCCACTTGCTCCCTCTCCCACTTCCCCTTCTGCCCCCCTCCCCCTCCCTTTCACCCCCACCCATTCCCCCCCGATCACCCTCTCCCTTACGCCCCCGCCAACCCTAATTTCCCAAACTTCAAGAGACCCCGAATCCACGACAACAACAACAACCCTCTCAATTTCGCCGACGACCAGCGCAGATTGCAGCTCATTCGCGATCACGGAACCAACCCCTCTCTCCCCCACACTCAAAACGCCTTCCCTCCACACGACGCCGTTCCGCCCCACCCCCTTCACAATGCCCAATTCAGATCTTCCCCGCACCCCTTCCACCCTTATCCCGACCCCTCGCAACGCTTTCCCGACCTTTCCCCCGCCACTTACCATCACTCTCACGCTCCTCACGTTGCCATGCAGCCACCACCCCCTTTCCCGTCTCACGAAGGGAACAACCACTTGAGTGGAAGAGTTGGTCACTATCCTTACCCGTACCCCGCGGCTAACAACAGTAACGGTTATTCTGATAATGGCATGGAAGCTTCTAGATTTTTCAGGGCTCACCCTCAGCCTCCTCTTCCTTCTTCGCCGCCGCCGCCTCTTCCTATGGAACCATCCATGAATCAATTGAAAACGTACTTTTCACCGCCCAAGAAACCGGCTTCTCTTTTTCCTGTTCACTTGAACTCGTCTCCTTCGTCGTACTCGCAAGTTCCCGAACCACATTCTTTACCTCAGCCCTATCACCCCGCCGGTTTTCCTTCCGAGGCAAGTTTCTACTTTTTCTCAGATTTGTAATTTGAGTTGTTACATTACACTTGCACATATCTTAGTTTGCGTGCGTTTATTCTTTTGACCAGGAACCGTCGAAGCAGTACTCGGGAGATTCCCAACCTTTTTCGTTAAACCAGTTTTCTGCTGACAGACCTAAATTTATTGATGCTTCACATTTATTTCGGCATCCTCATCGGGCTTCGCGGCCTGATCATTTTGTGATAATCTTTCGGGGCCTTCCAGGTGTGTCTGCGCTGGAGTTTCGTTATTTGTTCTGTGCATGCAGAGTTCTTTTATATTGTTGTGTTGAGGAAGTGCTGTTGTGCAAGTTTTCTCTGTTTGATGTTTTTTTATTAGTAGATAGACAACTTGTTTGTTTATATAAAATGAATAGGAGTAGTGTGGCTGCAAATTCATCAGTACTCTGCTTGCATGTTTGATTATTTCCTTCTGTTGGGATCTTTATTGCGCGTTTGAATCTGTTACAGGTAGTGGTAAGAGTTACCTGGCAAAGATGCTGCGTGATCTTGAGGTTGAAAATGGCGGTGACGCTCCTCGAATTCATTCTATGGACGATTATTTTATGACTGAGGTTGAAAAGGTTCACGAATCCTTTTTGATTTTTATTTAGACTGATTATTCTTATTGTTCTCTATGTGGTTTTGATCAGTTCATAAGTTCTGTGGAAGTTGTATTGATAGTTGTATTTTCTCTTAAAAGGTTGAGGATAGTGAAGCATCAAAATCTTCAAGTTCAGGCAGAAGCAAGAAGCCTGTGACAAAGAAGGTCATGGAGTATTGTTATGAACCTGAAATGGAGGAGGTAGCGTTTCATATTCTGAGCATTGTATTTTGTCGTTTGTATTACAAATGTTTGCTGTCATTTGTTTAGAATTGTTGTACTAGATTTTTGTTTGTCCATGCAATTTCTCTGATTGGGAATGAGTTGTAGAGAGGGCATTATGTGATTGATTGTGTCTAGTTTATTGCTTTATCTTATTATTACTTTTTTTTCTTTTAAATTTTATATATAAAAAAATTTGAGCACGGTAAGACTTCTTGTTACATGGATTTGAGCCTTGAGACTTTTTTTTGTGCTGTGACTTTTTTGGGAATAGATTTCAATTCTAAACTGCAATGATTGGTACGGTGGAATCTAATTTTTGCAATGCAGAGTGTGTGAGAGCTCGCTTGCATGTTATTTGGTAGCAAAATGGGAACTAGGCCATGGCAGCTTGGTTGCTGGGAGTTTCTTTATTTCTTTCTTATTTTCTTTCCTTTATTTATTTTGGCTCCTTGTCATCTATAAATACGTAATTGCTCGAGAAATACTGGAAAAGTCAACGTTTTAAGTTCTATTGTATTAGCTCTTGTTTGTGATATTATGCATTTGCTTCAGGTTCTCTGTGAATACCTTGATATGCACTTAGTTACCTTCTCTGCTTATGTTTTTTGTTTTACACCCTATCATGACAGGCTTACCGGACAAGTATGTTGAAAGCTTTCAAGAAAACTGTCGAGGAAGGAGTTTTCACCTTCATTATTGGTATGCATCACATTAAAAATACGGTAGCTAGGTTATTCTTAACAAATGATTTCCACTTTTTCGAATATTATATTGTTGAGGTCACTGTTTTGCTCTGCATAGAAAATTCTGCCTTTTGTCCCAAGTTGCATACACATTTATTGTGAATTATGTGTTGGGTTATTCTTAATAGAATTGCAACGAGTACTGATTTGATCTGCTCTAGTATGTATTTATGTGAAATTACCTAAATAATCTTTTATTCCGGAAACCAAAAGAAATTGTTTTCTTAGGTGAATTATAATAACTTAAAGCATAGAATCAGAAAATGGTTGAGGGATCTATGGTGGCTTGTTAAAAAAATTAATAAATTCAATGATGTGGCTTCATTTTAGATTAAGTGGTGATGCAGTGTCCATGCACTGCCTATTTATTCACTAACCACAGATGCAGTTTTTTGTTCGGCAATGTGACCCTTTTCTTGGTGGTATTTGTGCCTCATCTTAGTGGATGACCGCAATCTGCGGGTAGCTGATTTTGCTCAATTTTGGGCAACTGCAAAGGTATACATTTTTTCTTTCTCGCAACCTCTGCCATGTGTGCTCAAGACGACTCACAATATCTTTGCAATACTCTCTCCTATGCTCTCAGAAATAGGTGCAGACATATGTTTCATGTTCCTTGTAGTTAGTTTACCTAGTTTTTTTAAAGCATGTACAGTTTCATATTATGATTTTGTATGGAAAACTAGCAAACAGAAGGGTAGAGGATAAGAAGTGCATTTAGTATTAATAATAAATGCAAATAACTAAGTTTTACCATTGAAAGTGATCTATAATTATGCTTCACGGTTGTTTGTCTTGTTTAATTATAGAGAGGCCAATCAATGACTGGCCAAGGATATTGATGTAAGATCTGGAGGGTAGGGTTTACTTGGTTTACGGCAGAAGAATCCCAAGAATGTATTAAGCCAGAATATGTGGGTTATTCTGTTATTTTCTATTTTGCGTGTGATCTACCAATAGTGGAGTTGTGATTATGGGGGCACTGTGAGAATCATGATCTTCCTTTTTGTTATTATTTTTGGTCTCTAGCTTTGGCAGATATAGTAGTCTCCATGGACCATAGCTCTGGGGGTAGGGAGTTAACCATTTTCTGGAGTAATTCTCCTACATTCCTACCTTATTGCAAGTTCAATAAGACTGTTCACACATTTGGCTCCCATCATAAGACTTTGTATGACTCATGTTATGCACAAGACTGTTAAGGATAATAGATAACGAACTGTAACTTTAAATAGGGAAGTTGATACTACTTCCTGTATCATGTTCTTTTGTTTTAAATGTGCTACAATCTACCGAAGTTCCAGTCTATATGTATTTGAATGAAAAGTTGGTTTCATTTTGACATGCATGAATAAGTGCTAGTAGCCTGTATACTGTTCCAGTGATTAGTACATATTTCGCTCATATATAGATACATGAATTAAAGAGAAGGTTCATGAGATCTGTTTGTTCTATGTGTTTCCTTTGCTGATGGATATTTCTCTTGCTTTCAGAGATCGGGCTACGAAGTATATATTTTAGAAGCTACATACAAGGACCCAGTGGTGTGTTTACCTGTTCTTTCTATCAAGCATCATTTTATTTTTGTTTTAGCCTTTAAACCTACCAATAATTCAATATCTTAACAGAGCCTTTCCTTCCTTCTTTTGTGTTTCTCTTTCAAACATGGGATTAACTTTTTGTATATTTAGTTTAAATGCTTTGGTGTTAATTGATGACTGAGTCCTCATATCTAAGCAAATACTTATTATAGTTGCGGTTTTGATATTTTTCTTCAGGGTTGTGCTGCTAGGAATGTCCATGGATTTACACAGGAAGACATAGAAAAGATGTCTAAGCAATGGGAAGAGGCTCCGGCCTTGTATCTGCAGCTTGATGTGAAGGTTTGTCGTAGATCTGGTGTTATTTGGTTGAAAGTGTGGCATTATCAAGCCATAACATTAGTGCAAACTGTATAATAACTTCTTATTACTAGTGTCTTCATTGTTTATCTTTATTCACTTGACAGTCATTATTTCATGGAGATGATCTAAAGGAAAGCAGGATACTGGAGGTAATTAAAATATTTGCAATATTTATCTCTTAAGTCTTTGTCTGCAATTTTAGTGTCAAGACTTTCAAATATTATTCTATTTTTTGGAGTGTGGGTTAAAGATGAAATTATGGAGAGAAAATAGAAAAGGCACAACCAAGGGAAAATAATAATATTTCCTGGAAAAAAATTATCTAGAATGCTTAGTCAAAGGGGATGCTAAATGCAAGAAAGTAGTCCAACCTCCCTGTGAATCAATCAGAAATAGTAATGAACACAGCACAAAAATTATGAAGATATCAATGAGGATGTGAGTATCACTACTTCTAGCTTCTACCAAAGTTTGATTTAGGAATTCTTGCCAAAGCCTTTGAATTGTTTCAAGAGAAACTGCTTAAAAAAAATTTAAGGATACATCCATTGTTACCAATACTTCCAAAAAAAAAAATCATTCTTAAGCAAAGCAAAATAGATGGCCAATATTGTGAAAACAGATGAGCTTTGACTTCTCATCTGAGTCTAGCTCTACATGACATACAACAGTAGCGAGCTGTGAGGTATATGAAGTCAGCGCCTTGCATATGGAAAAGTCATACTGAGATTTTGCAAGCTTACTTCTGTCTATTTGTTAGCATGACCATGTTTTATTTTTGGGTTACATTTGGACACCACATTTAATATGGTAAACATTAATACTTTTTTTGTTATTGTATTAAATTATTATATAAAACATACATAGTTTAGAGGTATATTCATAATCACTTACTAAAATCTGTCAAAAAAATAAGTTTTCTATATTTTTATATTATTTTAATTTGTCATAAATTTTTTTTTTCCATATACATCATACAGATTTCTTGGTGTTCTGTCCTGTGTTTATGAAGTGTATACTATTAATGGAGTGGTTTCTAACTGAATGATATGTGTGGTTACCATATAAATTACAGCGCCGAACAATGTTGCTGGAGATATTTTATTTATTTCTTTTCATGCCTTCTGTTAATTAGGTTCAATTATCTGTCTGATGTGTGTTCATAAGACCGTGATGGACACAGGCAGATTATTTTTAATAATAAAATGCTCTCCAAAATACAAATGGAACTATCTTAGTTTCACTATTTTGTTTGTTGATATTCCTTTAGTCATCTAGCTATAATAATAACTATATTTGTTTTCATTTGTAGTATATTGCATTTTTGACTTCCTCGTCAGATGTGGAATATGTGCTAGTAAAATACCTACACACCTTTTGTTGCTGAAGATTCTATAATATTTTGCAATGAGAAATTCTGTTTGTTTATACAAAGTTTTCAAGTGGCACGCTTGGACTGATTGGTTTCATATTGCACACTATTCCAGGTTGACATGGATATGGAAGATGATCTGGGTGATGTATTACCTCCAGTTCAAGGAAGAGAAGTTGAGAAAGTTGTTGACCCTACTGTTGGGGAAGATGCAAGTAGGGTGCTCGAACCAGTTGGTATTTGTGTGGCTGTGTTTTATCTATTATGCTGTTAATTTGACTTTTTGCGGTGCATCTCCTCACTGATATCCAACTCTGCTGTAGTTGTGTATCTTATTTTTCATTACATATTGGATGTGATTAGGGTTGCATAAAGTTGTAACTTTGATGTGCCTAACCTTACTAAAATTAGGACCATAAGAATTCCGGTTAACACTAGGATGGGTGGTGTCTCTATCTTGATCTTTTCTTCTTCCCTCTCTCATGATAATCCTTTTTCACCCCTTTATCTGTGTCTCAAGAACAGTGTGACAAAGTCATTGTACTTTTTAAGGGACGATGTACAACTTCTACTAATAATTGGCATGATATAAATTTTCATCTAGGGAGGACATGGTTAGAAGGAAATCAAGAAAAATTAAGACATTTTATTTTATGTATTTTGCAAATGAATTAAACAATATGGTTTTAAAGATGTTTTATTGTCAGTTGTCCTTGGATTTGGTTAAGGTGAGAAATACTAAGCTCTCTCACATGGAATATTGTGTACTGAATGTCGGTATGATTATACAGTGGAGTCTTGTTACTTTTATATGGGATTTCTGGAGTATTTCACATAAAATGCATGCTCATCATAGTCCTACTTGCATGCATGTTGTTTTCAATTTCATAATTAAAATATAAACTTGTTTTTGGTTAACTATGTTTCAGGTTATGCCCTTTTCTTAGTAATGTGTAAAATTATTTTGTTACCAACACTTTCGTCCCTTGAATAGGAAATGCATTTATTTTCAACTTTTTATACAAATTAAATATTTCCAAGCTATAATACCATCCCTGGATTATAATTAGATTAGAGTTTTTTTGGGTGGTTTTAAGTACCATGTTTGTCATGTTTATTTCTGTTTGATTAAGCTTTTGATGTTTAGGTTTCCTGAAAAAGGCTGGGAAGAACTGGGATGCTGAAGGGGAACATCTAACAGAAGTCAGGGAATTGGGTAAAAGCAAGTGGTCAGAAGATTTCGGTGAAGATGACATTGGTCAAACGGAAGGTATGAAGGGCAATATTAATGCTCTGTCTGGGTTAATTCATCAATATGGCAAGGAACGAAAATCTGTACACTGGGGTGATCAGGTATAATATATTTATTTTGAGCTGTTATCTGAAAGCTTAGAAAGTACTATTTGAAGTCTCCTTCAATCTTATAGTTTGGTACCAAAAATGCATTCTTGTTTAAATTCCTCTGGAAAGAAGGAAGGGAAAGGGGGTGATGCAGGGATTGAATCTAAGACATGAAGTGCTCTATTGTAAATATGGAGGCTGAGCTATCACCTCATTGGTGTCCGTTTTTTCAATTATATTCATCTTTCTCTTTTTTTTTTTTTTTTTTTTTTTTTTTTTTTTTTTTCTCTTGCTTGTGTCGTTGAGGGTATAGAAAAAGGAAAATGACTTAAACTATTATATATTCAAGAGAGAATTTCAATTATTAGGTTTGGCGTGTGTTGAAACACGGCTACAACAAACAGTGGTAAAACCTGCTTTTTTGGCTTTCATTACTTAACCATTTCCTTAATCTCCACATCCCCGCTCCCCTCTCTTTGCAATTATTCTTTCAGGGTGGCAAGACAGGGTTTTCAATAGGGGCTGCAAGGAAGGTAAATGCTTTGTCTATAGTGATCGGACCTGGTGCTGGATACAACTTGGTTAGTGGTTTGATTTCATGTTTCTTAAATTTCAGGAACGGCATTTGCTATTTAGTTGTCCTTTTCATTTTTGGTGTTAGTTCCGATAATAATCTATCTTTCAAGATTTTGTATTGTCTGTTTTCCATCTTTTTCCGGAAGTAAATAGGCTGTATGTTAAGCATTGTATTTTGCTTATTTGCCCCAAGTTAAAGATTTTTTTCACCAAGGATTTTAGCTAATTTTTTCATGGGGAAGATCCTGTATATAAACCCTATCATTTTATATTAATGTACAGAAATCTAATCCATTGCCTGAAGAAGATAGTCCAAGTCGTAATAGTGTGGAATCAAAAAAGCATAGCATATTTCAAGAACGAATCCGGGCAGAACGAGAATCCTTCAAAGCTGTTTTTGATAGGAGACGACACAGGATTGGCGGACTTGATGTGGAGGAGGAGTAGAAGAGAGACGCAATGCCAAAAGGCTTTCACAAAGTATGCACTGGACAAGTTATTTCCAGGATTTTAACCCGTCACAAGACAGACAGTTGTAATCAAAACAGACAGGTTAATCTCATACTTTCATTTGTTAGAGAAGTAGTTTATGTGACAGAATAGAGTTGAATTGTTTTGTTGGCTGGAAAAAGAAGCTGATGCCGCAGCCTCTGTTTTTTGTGAAATGATGTAAATTTGATCCAAGGATAATATCAAATATATATACACCCGATGTAGTCAGCTCAAACTCGGCGTTTCTGAGTGTAGGTTTTCTTTCCCTTTTTGTCCTTGTACCCATGAATTACGCTGAAAAAGAATTGGTTTGAAAGTCGTCTGCACAACAGTATTATAATTTCGCCACTTACAACAGCCCATAATATTCGACGAAATGAAACGAAAACTGAACTTATTTTGACAATATATTAAAGTGAGACATTGGTGGATAAAGTCAAGATTAACTTTATACTTAAGCCATTGTCTTGTAGTGTTTGCTGAGAATATTAAAGAAAACCCTCTCCGGTGTTTAAAATGATTCACAGCCATATCTGTATATTGAATTATTAGAATCAAATATAATTAAATACTACAGATATTATATAATTAATTATTTTTTAATTTGTTAATATGTTTATAATTATATATAGTTTTTTTAAAGTATAATTTAGTGAATTATTTTATTTATTTCTTGATATTATATTAGAAGTGATTTATTTCAAATTTATCTCTTAGTTTTATAAAATGTTATTGATGGAAACTTTCACGTTTTATAGTTAACTACTGGTGATATGATTATGTTTATTCTATATGTTAGTTCTTTTTTCAATGATTTGATTTTTTTTTTCTATTTTTATCAATTTTTTATTTAATGATACATAGATCATTGATTTAAACGTGAGTACTCATCTTGTCTGTTCATTATTTTCAATCTTACATATGCATAACTAATAAAATCTGTTTGAATTTGTTATTTTTATAGTAACTATTCACATTGTTCAACTTTCTTCAACGTTAATGCTCTATAATATTTTTATACACTTAATTAAATGGACTATTTTATTTATTTTTCTCATTATTTTGATCTCCTAGACTCTTACCAAAATAACAACTTGCATAACAATATGCATATAAACAATATTTCTGCATTTAAATACCAATAACAAAATAACGAGGTTCTGAGAGAGGTGGAGGAAAAGTTAAATTAAAAGTTCCTTCTTACTAGGTTTATTGAATTGATAAAACTCTCTTCCTTACCAGGCTTCTTATATAAAAAGTTAAATTTATGTATACCAATCATTGAATACAGGACAACACACATTTAACAAAAACAAGTTACCTTAATTGTCCCCCTTCATCGTAATATATTCAAACACTGAAATTAAAGTTGTATCATTATATTTTATTATACTTAAATCCATTTAATTTATTTTAGTTTCATCTCATCTCTTTTCATCATTCCAATCATAACCTTATTTCTTTTTTTTTTATCATTTTTCATTGGTGAAACTGAAAAGGTAGATTATGCAATTAAGTGCACGTATGTCAAAGGATAAATTTATTCAAAAGAAACAAATAAAAAAAGTTTCTTTTTAAAGATTTCAGTTAGGTTTGCGGTAAATGAAACACAAAATATTCCAAAAGAATCATTCGAACTTTGCAAACACGGTAAAAACAATTGTGCATATTGACCATATCTCCCAAAGAAGGAAAAATTTCAAAATAATATTTGCACCATAATTGAACTGGCTATTGCTTCTTCCAAACTTATTATTTGCTTATAGAACAAGAAATCCCTTATTTCATGACATTGGTTCGAAGTCACACGTTATAACGTAGTTACTGCCATAAGCACATAAGAATATATCCTCATTGTTAATAGTAACTCGTAGCGCTGAGTAGAGTATATCAAATTGACCCTCCGAACTCAAATTAACAATTTAAAGTTTTGTTTCAAAAGCATTTATGTATTGATAAAAAAAATTACAACAACCGAAGATACTTAAAAGATCAAGATATTCAATAAATGAACTTTGTATTTACAATGTAATAACTATTTTTAGTAAAAAAATCCACTTTTTCCCTTAACACAACAGGATATGTTAACAAAAGCTGAATATTTTTTTTACTAGCGTGGTCCCTGCAATATAAGAAAGATGGAAGAAGAAACAATGAATTATGGATGTGTTCAGACTCCGCCGAAAGAGGGTAGCTGGAGATAAGCAACGCAAGGAATAAATAGTATGCTTTTGCACGTGTTACAAGACTGTACATAGGTCAATACTCGATACCACCCAAAACTTTTATGTTCGAATAACTCAAGTTTCGAATATCAATGTTTAAGCAAGTAAAGCAACCCAACCCATCTACTTGATAATCAAGGAAACATATAAACCAAAGCACGCATCAATACTACCATCTATATATACCATTCACAGGTTGCATGCGAAATATAACATTCACGCTTCTTCAATACTAACTTCTTGCAATCTTGAGGCTTATATTAGTTTAGTTCGTTCTGAAGGGCCAGTGGTAGGGGTAATACAATGATCGGAGGAAGAACTTGGCCACGAACTCCAGTTGTAGAACAGATAGTACCTAATTCTGGATGGACACAGGACTCTGCGGGCCATTACCTTCTGGTGGATCTTCCCGGTATTTCAAACACCTAATTCACTTTGGAACAAAGAATATGCGTATGAACTAAGAAGAATTCCATAAACCCACTTGAGAGATATACCAATGTGAATAGTTTATTTATACTTTTTTGGCTTGCTTCTTTGTTCCCCTTGAGAATCACCCAACTGAAAACCTGTCTCCTTTTAAGGTGCACGCGTGCCAATATTTTTTTCTACCAAGAAAACTATTTATTTAGTAGTTACATTTACATTTAGTAGTTCTCAATAAGGATTGATGCCATGAAAACAAGAATAAGTAATGTTTTTCTTTTTCATGTCTTGCTTCTTCAGAATTCAGGAAGGAAGAGGTGAAGCTCCAAGTTGATAGCTATGGCCGTATTGTTGTACAGGGAGAAAGGCAAATAAATGCGTGGAAACACGATCATTTTCGGCTGACTTTTCCTGCTCCACTGGACTCTGATATGGATAGGATAGCCGGGAAGTTTGACGCTGGAGTCCTTTATGTCACTATCCCAAAGCAAGTAACGCAAGATAGCACAGTAAGTGAGCTCAGGAAAGTTGGGAATGGCAAAGTTGGAAGGGCAGAAGAAAATGGTAGCCATCGGCTTGGAAATGGTGAAGTTGAAAGAGCAAGAGAAAATGATAGCCAAGGGCATGGAAATGGTAAAGTTGAAAGAGCAGAAGAAAATGATAGCCATGCCAGTCAACATGACAAAGATAGAGAGCAAGAAGTAAAAAGAAATGAAAATGGGAGCATCACAGAATTTCCGGAACAAGTAATAAGGAAGTGGGAGCAAGAATCCATGTTAAGAGGTGCTGCTGAGGTTTTGAAGGAAAACAAAGGAATTGTGGTAACAGCTGTTGTGGCCTTTTCCTTAGGGTTGTTGGTATATCGCAAATTCAACAACACTACAAGTTAAGTCCTTTGACCTGAATCGACAAATGTATATCCCTCACTTCATATCTGCTCACGTGCCTCTTACATGTATGTAAATAGAATAAAAGTACCATGCAAGTATTCAAACATTAATAGTAGTATCTCCGCTTTATCCTTTGTTCTTTGCCATCTTAAATTCTGCATTCTTAATATGATTTGGTTTACTACATCATCAATCTTTTATCACATTACATAAATCTTATTGAAGGAATTTTAAGAGGCTTCATTGGGATAGGTTCGTGCATGTGGCTTAATATACCTCATCATCATCTTCATCAATATTCACCGTTATAATTTATTTTTCCTCATATTATGGTCTAATATCAAATGGCTACCACATGAAAGATTCAAAGTCTTCTCTTGTAAATAATTCCCATATGTTACTACCGACATAATTCGGTCATTGACCCATAACTGACCCTGAGTCATAAGATATTCATAACGAACCGATTGCTTATAGGATGAATCCTCACTTAAGAAAGTTTAGGACTTAAATACCAAATAGTAAGGAAATTAGTAAGGTTAATTGCCAACAGAACCACAAATATATCAGTTAGTTTAAGCCATTATTTGCAGAGGTAACAGAACCAAGGGTCCCGACCTTCCAACACTCCAGTCATTCCTTTATGTTAAAATCTCAATACTCTAGTACATGAATTTTCCTGAGAAAGGACGCTGAAATCTACTCTTATGAAAGACATCACAAGCTTAATCAGAGGCATACTTGAATTGACTGATTTCAAGTCACTACATTAAACCAGAAAAAATTGGTGCCTACTGAAGGATAAAGGTATTGGATCTAGTCCTACAAAGACATTACGGGATACGAGAAGTGTTAGACAATGTAGCGTACAAATTGGAAAACATTGGACGTGTGTTTAATCCCTCGAACATCAAACAAGACAAGTTTGTGTTTTTATTGTAGTTGACGATCTAAAAGCACATAACAATACTCTTTTCTCTTGAATTTTTTATATTTTTTGTCATGGACTTTTAACGAGATCGCCCAATTTAATAAATTTCTGTGTTACTAATATTTATTTTTGCAGGAACATTTAAAAGCTAATCAACATCGACCCCAAAACATTTAAAAGCTAATCAACATCAATCCCAGTTCGGCCAAAACATTTCAAAATCGTCTACCTCAACTTAATCAGAACATTTAAAACCTGATCAACATTAATTGTTGTTTGGCTATAACATTTAAAAGCTTATCAGCATCGACCCTGGCTCGACTAGAATATTAAAAATCTGACCATGATCAACATGACCTCAACTCAGTTGAAGGCCGACCTTATTAGGCAACATCAATCCTCGCTCGACCGGAACGTTAAAAACCTGACTATGATTAGCATCAACACCAGCTCGGTTGAAACGTCAAAAAGGCTGCCTTCCAGTTAAGCTGGTTATGATCAATATTATAAAATCTAATTAAAATTGTTTAAGTTATTTTAAATTGTTAATGTGGAACGGTGTGGTTGAAAATCCTTTTCATATGAAATGACTCATTCTAGAAGTTTTTAGATTTTTGGCTGAATAAATCTCTTCATCTTCTCAACTCATGACTGTGCACCATCATAATTTGATCAATAATCCATGACCAAGTTTGGGTCATAGAAAATGGTCGATCACCCATAGGGTGAACCCTCAATTAAAAGGAATAGAAAGTTTAGAATTTAAATGTTAGGTAAATCAATCAAGGCCACAAACCGCCTATCTAGCGATCGGTAATAGTATATATAATTGCCAACAGAACCGTAAAATTATCTAAATAAGCCAAAATTTGCAGAGGCAACATAACCAAAAGAATTGTAACCTCCCAACCTTTCAATACTCCAATCATTCCTTTCTTTTAAAATCTGGATATTCTGGTACATGAATTTTTTTTAGAAAGGATGCCGAAACTTATCCCTATAAAAAAAAACCCACAAACTTAATCAAAGGAAGACTTGGACCGGCTTAAGATCACTACTTTAATCGAGAAGAGTTATGAATGTAATGGTTACCATACACAAGGCTAAAAGTCTCAACTCCCAATTAATTCACATAGAATTATGAATCTATAATTGCTTCAATTTACCTTGATAAAGGACGTACACAATTTTATCATCAGTTTATTTATGATCAAAGTCAAGCATTAACTTCTAATAATCTAATTTAAACAAAGTTTCTGAAACCAATACAAATTTCATGTCTACATCGGCCCTCAATTAAGTAAAAAGGAAGAATGAAAGAAGGAAGTTATGCATATCAGATCCAGTTGGTGCATCTCATCAAGGCAAACTGAGAGAAGATAAATCAAAACAAAATTATCTTCCTCAAGAGTCCAAGTTCCTTTTCTCTAGAACGTTCAGTTTTTCTCTGAAGCTACTATTCTATAACCTTATGTGACTTATGTACTATGATGATTCCTATCAAAATATTAAAGCTATAAACCAGATGACATCACCTCTTCTTTTCAACACCTCCTTTGCATATATGATCTTTTAAACTACAGTGTTTTTTCACTGACCTCATCTTGTATCTTGATCCATATTAATTCTGCTGATTTTGGAATAGCATCCTATCCCCCAAAATTTACTTTTATCTTACAGGATCAGATACCGCAAGTAGTCCACCAATTTAAAAGAGCAAAAGACCGCATTGGATGTTGATTCGGAAAAGAGAAGCTTCTTTGGCATATGTGCCACAAAGTTATGAATTGTGACCTAATGTTCCTAACTTGTGAGAGTTTATCTAAAATAACCAAATAAAGATTCCCCATCCTAAGCTTAACAGAGAACCACTTTACTTCCAGAACTTAAATTGTCTGGCTGCTTCTTCCGGTCACAAACTATTTTCTTTCTATTCCTGCTGCTTTCTTTTAAAATATATTAATCTATAACCTTCCTAAAAGATTTTTCAAATTTCTTATTAAAAGGCAAATGATACATCAGAATAATACAATCCAAAACCTGATGAGCCAATTCCAAAATGAGGAAAAGAAAGAGCTTGCTGAACACAGTTGGGGATATAGGGGAATTGTACCTCCGGGAGCTTCCCGAACACTAGTATAAACACTAATAGACAATAGTTGCTTGACTTAGAAAAAGGAAAGGTGCTCAGAGTTTGGAGATATAGATGTTGACAAGCGATGCGGTGAAGAATAAGAAACCAAAGGAGGAGAGGGGGTATAAAGGTGATGCTTTGTCGTTGAACTTTATCCAAAATGCAAGTGCTTTTTGACAAAAAGGAGGGGCCCAAGTTGGGGACGCGGAATCATGTGCTTCCTGCCGAGGCTTTTAACTTCCTTTGACAATTTCATACGGTTATTGACTGAAGAGCCAGCAGTTAAAGAGGGCAAATTACTAGTGAACCTTCATATTGTTACCAAGGGAGACATTTTATATACGGGAATTAGTACTCAATCTTATAAGAATAATATATTACATGAATACTTGTTCTTCAATGTAAGAATAATATTTCACAGTACATCGTACTTGGAAACCAGTAACTTTACTGGATCAGGGGCACAAACAATAAATCTAAGGTGAAGGAACCGTGAACAAGAAAAAAGGAAAGAATATATAACAATGTGATATAAGGATGATTTAATAAATCCAGAACTGAAACATTATTACACAAAAAGCATAAAAATCTGGTCTGAACTTAAATATAATGTAATGATCACAAAGCGCACATGTGCATTAGCAATGGATGTGTTAAACGTACATATATATTTAGAATGAGGGCTGGAGATTGGTGCGAAGAATTAGGAACAGAGAAAGGAGAGGTACTTGGGTCATTCTCGCAAGCCATTGAAAAAAGTAATAAAATATTAGAATCTAAATCCTAATATATTCTAAAATAAAAATTAAGAAAAAGTGTGAGGTGGATAACGAGGGGTGAGTGGAGGGAATTGAAAAAGTTGGAAAGAAATCCTTGGCGAGAGAGCATGGAATCTGATGTACGCACTGTCATCACAACAAAGTTCAAAACCCTCCTCCGTTTATAAAATAAACAAAAATACAAAATATAAATAAATAATTAAAAAGAAAACACAGCGCACAACGCAAACACAAAACGAACCTTTCCTTGGCTCTGTCAAACGCTGATCAGAGTGAGTGACCGCTATCAACGGCCTACTGTGTAAGTACGTTTTTCCACATTCGGCGCATCCAGGGCTCAACCAAGATGATAAGATGACGACGCCGTTTCAGCAACCGCCCCAAACCGTACGGAGACTGGTCGTAGAAGTGATCGACGCGCGCAATCTTCTCCCCAAAGATGGCCAAGGTAGCTCCAGCCCTTACGTCTTGGCGGACTTCGACGGCCAGAGGAAGCGAACCACCACGCGCTTCAAGGAGCTCAACCCGGTCTGGAACGAGCCGCTCGAGTTCATTGTGTCGGACCCGGATAATATGGAGTTCGAGGAGCTCGAAGTTGAGGTTTACAACGACAAGAAGTTCGGCAACGGTAGCGGACGCAAGAACCACTTCCTCGGAAGGGTTAAACTGTATGGAACTCAGTTTTCCAGAAGAGGCGAAGAAGCTCTTGTTTACTACACTCTGGAGAAGAGAAGCGTCTTCAGTTGGATAAGGGGAGAAATTGGCCTCAGGATTTATTACTACGATGAAATGCTTTCTGAAGAGGACAAACCGCCGCCGCAGCAGCAGGAGGAGCAGGGTGAGAGACCAGAGCAAGAGCGGAACAGGCCGCCGCCGGGAATGGTCGTTGTTGAGGAGGGTCGGCCGCCTTTCGAGGCGCCTGGACCGATGGAGCAATACGTGCCTCTTCCTACTGGTCTTCCTCATTCGCCGCGTGTTGTGGTTGTGGAGGAATCGCCGCCGCCGGTGGTTTATGTTCCGCAGGATCCGCCGTTGCCGGAAATGGGTGAGCCTCCGGTGTCGGAAATGCCGTTTCATCCAGAGGTGAGGAAAATGCAAGCTAACAGAGGCGAGAGGGTGAGGATTTTGAAGCGGCCGAACGGGGACTACTCGCCTAAGGATATCTCTGCAAAGAAACCGGGTAATGAGTCTGAGAGGGTTCATCCGTTCGATCTGGTGGAGCCGATGCAGTATCTCTTTGTCAAAATCGTGAAAGCTCGCGGGGTTGCTCCTCCCTGTGAAGCCCCTTTCGTGAAGGTTCGCACGTCGAGCCACTACATGAGATCGAAGCCAGCGAGTTTCCGGCCCAACGAACCCACTGATTCGCCGGAGTGGAACCAGGTGTTTGCGCTCGGTTACAACAAGAACGACGCTAACAGCGCCACACTGGAGATTTCCGTGTGGGATTCCTCGACAGAGAATTTTCTAGGCGGTGTTTGCTTCGACCTTTCAGATGTTCCAGTTAGAGATCCTCCTGACAGTCCCTTGGCGCCGCAATGGTACCGTCTTGAAGGAGGAAGCGCCGATCAGAACCCCGGCAGAGTTTCCGGCGACATTCAGCTCTCTGTTTGGATTGGCACGCAATCCGATGACGCATTCCCAGAAGCGTGGATCTCAGATGCACCGTATGTTGCACATACTCGATCTAAGGTTTACCAATCGCCAAAACTCTGGTACCTTCGCGTGACAGTAGTGGAAGCACAAGACCTGAATATTGCACCGAATCTGCCTCCACTGACAGCGCCAGAAGTGAGAGTGAAGGTGCAACTAGGGTTCCAATCGCAGCGAACAAGGCGAGGATCAATGAACCACAGAAGCTTATCGTTCCACTGGAACGAGGACCTTCTCTTCGTCGCCGGGGAGCCTCTGGAAGATTCTGTCATCGTTCTGATAGAAGATCGTACTACCAAGGAAACGGCTCTGCTAGGCCACATCGTGGTTCCGCTCAGCTCCATTGAGCAACGAATCGACGAGCGCCACGTGCCGGCGAAATGGTTCCCGTTAGAAGGTGGGCCCTACTGCGGCCGAGTTTTTCTGCGTCTCTGCCTGGAGGGTGGGTATCACGTGCTGGACGAAGCGGCGCACGTGTGCAGTGATTTCCGTCCCACGGCGAAGCAGTTATGGAAACCGGCGGTGGGTATTCTTGAACTGGGGATTCTTGGCGCTCGCGGGCTTCTACCGATGAAATCAAAAGGCGGTGGAAAAGGCTCCACCGATGCTTACTGTGTGGCCAAGTATGGGAAAAAGTGGGTCCGAACCCGCACCGTAACCGACAGCTTCGATCCACGCTGGAACGAGCAGTACACGTGGCAGGTTTACGACCCCTGCACCGTCCTCACCGTTGGAGTGTTCGACAACTGGCGCATGTTTGCTGACGTGCCAGAAGACAGGCCCGACTGCCGTATCGGCAAGGTTCGCATACGTGTCTCTACGCTTGAGAGCAACAGAGTGTACACCAATTCCTACCCTCTCCTAGTCCTCACGCGAACAGGGTTGAAGAAAATGGGGGAAATCGAGTTGGCCGTTCGTTTCGCCTGCCCCTCATTGTTGCCGGACACGTGTGCAGTTTACGGGCAGCCACTGCTTCCGCGAATGCACTATCTTCGGCCGCTCGGGGTGGCGCAGCAGGAGGCGCTGCGTGGGGCAGCGACAAAGATGGTGGCGCAATGGCTGGCGAGGTCAGAGCCACCACTAGGGCACGAGGTAGTTCGGTACATGTTGGATGCAGACTCGCACGTGTGGAGCATGAGGAAGAGCAAGGCGAATTGGTTCAGAATCGTGGCGGTTTTGGCTTGGGCGGTTGGTTTGGCGAAATGGTTAGATGATATAAGAAGGTGGAAGAACCCTGTTACGACGGTGCTGCTCCACATTCTTTATTTAGTGCTTGTTTGGTATCCAGATTTGGTTGTCCCCACAGGGTTCTTATATGTGGTCTTAATTGGGATATGGTATTACCGCTTCAGGCCGAAAATACCGGCTGGGATGGATACCCGGTTGTCTCAGGCAGAAGCGGTTGACCCGGATGAGTTGGACGAGGAATTTGACACCATGCCAAGTTCAAAACCACCCGATATAATCCGAATGCGCTATGATAGGTTAAGAATGCTAGCAGCTCGAGTCCAAACAGTGTTGGGTGATTTTGCAACCCAGGGAGAGAGGCTTCAAGCCTTGGTTAGTTGGAGAGATCCCAGGGCTACCAAATTGTTCATTGGAGTATGCCTTGCTATAACTGTCACACTCTATGCAATGCCACCAAAAATGGTTGCCGTTGCCCTAGGCTTTTATTACCTCCGCCACCCCATGTTCCGGAACCCAATGCCCTCCGCCACCTTGAACTTTTTCCGGCGACTTCCCAGCCTCTCTGATCGCTTGATGTAGATTATTCAAATTCAATCGCTAGTTTTTTTTTTATTTTTTCTTTTTTATGACAGTTTTATTTTAAGGTGACATTTTTTTAGGGATGGGAATTATTATTTTCCTATATTGGAGCAGCAAGGGTATGGAAACTAGAAAGGAACAGACAGCTGTTTTGTAGGGATAGTGTTTGAAAAAGATGTCTCAATAACATTTTGAGGAGAGAAAAAAAAGTTGGAAAGTGAGTAGTTGTCATCATTTGTTTTTGTTGCAATCAAATTGATTGACTGTGGCCACTGTTGAAAACTCGAAATAAGAGAAAGAGAGAGAGTAGGGGGAGAGGGAGAGGGTGAGGAGCAAGAGACAAAGACGGTGGGAGAAATTTTGGGTACTGCAGTGGCTTGGCTCTACTGTGGTGGGGACTTTTCTGTCAACATGTTTGGGATGGGAAGCCATATAATATTACCTTTGCTATCTCTCTCTAACATTTAAAAAAAATTAAAAATGCATTGCGTCAACAGCTCCTTTTGATGTTTCTGTTGTTTCTCCATCTTGTTGTCTAATTTTAATTTCAATTGCCACTTTCCACAAATTTGGAATCACATGACCTCAATTGCTCTTTCAGTTTGTTGTTCTCGACATCAAAAGAATTCATAGTGTGTATAATATTTATATATTATTTTCATTCCGTGCTTATTTTTATTTTATATACACGAATCTCAAATATGTTTTAAAAATATAAAAGGTTTTTTTGTTTCTCTCTTTTTAGTGTTTCAATACACACTTCCTTAGTTCGCCTCAAATACACTTTCCTCTTATAAATAATATTACTTTGCAGTGACACTTGAATGCTAATTGTAATTGTGAATTCCTATATCTAACTCAGTCTTATGCTGGGAAATAGGAAAACATATGATAGATGGAATGGGATGGCTATTTGATGGGAACATATCTGCATATGACAGAAAAGTGATTCATATGCTCATGACATCTGCAATCAGCATTGGATAATTCAGAGGTAAGTTTTGCATTCAGCAGATATTGAGGCAAAAAATACTGACTTCTTGAATGTATTGAGTTCAGAGTTTAGGTGCCACTGATTTGCCCAAACACGGGCTTCCTCTGCAAACTCAGTCGCATACGATGCCTATACGATGCATTGATTAATATACTAAGGATGAGATTGTATTTAAAGGACGGAAATTAAGGACGGAAAGTTTTCAAGGAAAGTTTTTAAAGTCAGAAAAACGAAAACTTTTTCACGAAAAACAAAAAAAAAAACTCCTCTAACTATTTGATTTGTAACGAAAGTTGTTTTTTACTTTATATAATAACAAATAAAATTAAAATAATTATTAAAACAAAACACTAAAAATATTTTAAAACTAAAAATAAAATTATAAATACAAATTATAAAATTAATTTATTATAATTAATTATTATAATATATTAATATATATGAATATATATATATATATATATATATATATATATTAATTTATTATAT
>Ga0209700_101254_pt1 | contig 51971 bp, 23 predicted proteins | sample SiratroredBW_FD_187528 | JGI IMG/M metagenome (GOLD analysis project Ga0209700, IMG submission 187528) | Root nodule microbial communities of legume samples collected from California, USA - Siratro red BW (SPAdes) (version 2) | ecosystem: Host-associated > Plants > Roots > Nodule | place: USA...
TATATATATATATATTAAAAAAAGGTGAGAGGGCCTCATATTTACAACTTTTCCATTTTTAAGACTAGTGGCATGAAGATTAATGAGAGGTTGCTAGAATTTTCCACAACATGGATATTATTATCAAATGACCAAAAACAACATGTTGATTATTTATGGTTTCAAGAATAACATTCAAATTAATTGACTAAACGTTATAACTAACAACATCATAAAGGCAAGGAAACTTGCTCTCTTCCCCATTCATTATTGTTCTTTCATTTCCAAAGTTTTAGGGCATGATAAGGTAGACTTCCCTAATGATATTTTGACTACTATGTTCAGTTCCAATAAAATAAAAAAATTTACTCTTCATCACATGAAATTGATTAAAAGAAGGATAAACTTCTAGATCTTAAGATTTCAAAAGGGAGAAAACCATAAGTTAAGATATAAGAGAAGCCTCTTTCTCTGAATAATCCTTGTTGTTCTACAATTGACAAGTAGAACACTAGAAAATTTATAATATGTAGTTAAACAACATTGATGAAATTGTTTTAGTATTCTAAGTCAACTCTGAAAACATCTTATGTATGATGTGATTCTTAGAGGGATAAGTAACACACCAATCATTATACCATGCATTTTATTTTTTTGTTTTTTTTAGTTGTTTATATTTCTATTATGCCTACCAATTAGAAAGTGTATTTAGAATCTATTATTGGGAAAATATAATATTTTCCCATTCTTTTTTATTTCTCATTTTTTTTATGCTTAAAAGGGTAAATGTGTTTTTGTTACTCGGAGTAGGTATCATATATGACATGAAAGTTATACGAATTTAAAATATTGGTCATTATAAAAAAAGGAAGATTGTTGATCAAGGCTCTTAAAGACCCTTTTAACATGATAGATTTGGTTTGATGATGTATTTTAAAACAACCATAAGATGTTGTTTGCTTGCATGTGCAAATGATGCATTAATTCTTACTTTTGTTTTGATTTGTGCATTACATATTCATTATACAAATGTAAATATTTTTTCAATAGTTAAAAAAAGTGTTTTAGAACACAATACTTGATTATATTAAAATGTAATTAATTCCTCTTATGAAGCAATTTTTTTGCAAATAATAAATTGTTATGTCATAATTGATTATAACAAGTGAGATAATTAATTATTTTAATTAAGTGTTTGAAGCTTGATTTAAATATAAAGTTTGCAAAACTATTGAGACTTTTAAAGAGATGAAAATAAAAATATAAACATGCATACAAAGAAATTGAATTAATGTAAATACAACATAGTAAGCTATCTGTTAAACATGTGCAATTTCTTAAAACCTACAAGGATTTATCTGAAGAAAACAAGGGTTAAAATAAAATCTTGAAATCCAAAATACAAATCTAGGAAAAGTTAATAAGAAATTTCTTTTAACTAAAGAGAATTTGGACAAGAGACCCATGAAAATAAATGAAATATTAGACAACCTAAGTAAAGAGAATACTAATCTTTGAAAGATTTTATCAAATGTAAACATAAGCGAAAAATCTCTAGATCTCTTGATAAAAAAATTTAGAGAATCTCGTGACAAAACTCACAAAGAAATTAAAATAAAAAATTATGCTTTATCCTCTAGACTCTCTACAAGTACATCACTTAATGGTGTTCCAAAAAGGAAACCACTGAAAAACAATAATAGGAATGAACTGAAACAAGTATAAATATATAAAATTAAAATAGTGCCTCTTGTAGATATGCTGAATCTATCCAAAAGCACCCCTATCATGGTACTTGGACAATGGTGGCTCATGACACATGATGGGAGAATGACATATTCCAAAACTTGAAAATGAAGAAAGGAGCAAAAGTCATATTTAGAGGAGACCAGCACGGAAGAGTCATTGTTGGTGGTCAAGTAAGTCTGAAACCTTCTTTGTCTGTTAATAATGTTATGCTAGTAGACGTTTCGAAGCACAATCTACTTGTAATGGTGGGTGTAATGTTGTTTACAATAAAGAGCAGTGTATAGTAAAAAAATAAAGATAAGACTAGAATGTTTCTTGGCAATAGGAAAGGTAATATGTATAAAATTAATATGGATGAGTTGTTAGCTCAAAATGTCTCTTGCCTTGTGACTATCAAATAAGATCACTAAATTTGGCACAAAAAGTGTGGTCATGTTAGTTTGAGGTTACTCTCAAAATTGCAATAACACAATCTTGTAGGAGGTTGTCTATCATGTCATTTAAAGATAATATTCTTTGTGAGCCATGTGCGAAGGGTAAACATGTTAAAAGTTCTTCAAAAGTAAAAATGATACTTCTACTAAAAGACCACTTAAGCTAATACACTTGGACCTCTTTGGACCAACAAGAATTGAACCTATTAGTGGAAAAATGTATGCTTTGGTTATTATTGATGATGATACTGGATGGAGTACATGGGTTATATTCTTAAACTATAAGGATGAGGCTCTTAGAGTCTTTTATAAATTCATGAAACTTGTTCAAAATAAAAAATGTTTATTAATTATAGCTGTTACGAGTGATCATAATGGGGAATTTTAAAATGAAAGCTTTCAAGATCTTTGTGAAAAATTTGGAATATAACATAATTTTCTACTCCAAGGACTACCATAACATAATTTTGTAGTTGAAAGAAAACATTGTGCTTCACAAGAGATGACTAGAACAATGTTGAACTCTAACTCCGCGCTTAAACGTTTTTGGACAGAACCCACTAAAACAACTTGTTATTTATAAAACAAAATTTAAATTAAACATTTACCCAAAAAGATTCCTCATGAATTGTGGAAAGACAAGAAATCCAACATATTGTATTTTCATCCCTTTGGAATTTAATGTTTTATTTTAAATACAAAAGATAGGTTGGAAAAATTTGATTCTAGGAGCGATGAAGGAATTTTTCTTGGTTATTCTGAAATGTCTAAGACTTATAAAGTTTTCAACCCTAGAACCTGATAAGAAATTATCATAGACAAATGAATTTATTGACTAGAAGGAACCCAAGAACAATACATAAAAAAAGTAAGACAAGTGTACGAGACGGTGAGATGAATACGCTAGACAGTTTATCGAGTCTTTCAGTAGAAAAAAGAGAATAGTTTAGAAAGAATTTAACTTTACTTAAACATCATCCTACTAATTCTATCATAGAAAATCCCAAGAAAATACTAATTTTTTTATAACCGATATAAAATTTATTTTTTATACTATTGGATAAAAAACTAAAAAAAATATAAATGATAAATAAAATGAAAAAAAGTGAGTTATTTAATTTGAGAGAATAAAAAAGGAAAATAGAAAATAGCTGATTATAATTTAAAACTCATTAACTAGTCATTATAATGTATGTTATTATTTTATCATTTAGAAAAGTTATAAATAATCGGTAAAGGTTATCTTAAATATTAATTTCACAATATCTCTCACAATAAAAAAATAAAAGGTTTAAAATACACCTTTCATTTATTTTTTTATATTCATGTGAAATATGATATTTCAATTAGATTGACATGTCAACTTTCATCAATTATGTATCATCACATGAAATATATCATATAAAAGAAAAAAAAATAACAAACAAATATGAAGAACTAGGCCAAACCCATGCAAAGAAATACAAGAAAAAATGCATATTCCTATATTAAGAATATTAACCAATCCTAAAAAAATAAACTTATCAGCACAATTATTATCCTCTTTAAAAATATAAAAAACTTTAAACTTAATCCGTTTACAAAATAACAAACAATAAAAAGATATTGATTAATAAGACCATCAATATTGACCTTGGGAAACTTTTCTACACCTATTAATATCTCTCTTATTGTGAATCATCCAATCTATAAATACTTTTTTTTTATTTCCTTTTTACTTCCATTTCCATGTTTCCAAACAAACCATTAATAAGTAAATTTAACTACTGAAAAGCACTCTTTTTGTCTAAACCATTCACCTTCTGTCCCCACCCTTGCCTCCATCTTGATTTTCCATCTAATCCCAACCGTGCCATGTTAGAGAATCATATTTGTAGTTAGAAACACAACTAGAAAGAGGGTGCATTCATAAACTGTTGGTAAATTGTACCCTAAACAACTTGGATATTGGAACCAGTTGTCGAAGCCGAACCAACTCGGCTCGGCTCGGCTCTGGTAGCCAACTTGCGCTCAATGACGTTATCTTCAGCTTTTTCCCTGACGTCAGCACATCTATCTCCTCCCTTCCATGTGTGCCACGTGGCGCTCAGTTTATTCGCTCTCACATTGTTACTCGCAGACGCGCGTGGAATTACACCTTAGAAGAAGTGTTCTACATTTAGACTTGTAGAGATAGCTTTTGCATTCAATGCTCACCAAACTTAGATTCAAACTAGCCAATAAAAACAACCTTAGGTTTTAGGAGAAATTTTCATGTGGGCATTGCTCTCCCTTTCATTAAAAATATAACATAAATATACATTCAATAGTAACAGAGATAATCTCAGTCTAAATTATTGTTTCAGAAATTTTTACAGAGTCACTGTTCATAGTGCTGTTCTGAAAATCGAATTTAACTGAAAGTTTGATGAACTTGTACAAGAATCTGGTTTAGATACACTGTAATACTGATTCATGGCAATGAAAAATGTTTATCGGCTTTATTTTTCTTAAAATTAAAATTTTTAAAATATGTGTCCTTTTAAAGATCATTTGGAACAAATTTTAAAGTTCAAAAGGTGTCTCTGTTTGTAGATGAGATTAAAATATTTTGTTTTAAGTAGAAATTACATTTATCTATCTAAGGTCATACTAAATGTTACCTATATTTTTCTATAGCTTTGAAACAGACATTTAACTCCTTTATCGTCTTAATAAAACGATACAAACTTCATAGTTTGTAAATGTATATTTATTTTCACATATTTATCATAAATAACATTTGGATCGCTTATTTAGATTCATTAAATCCTGAACAAAAAATATAAAAATAAAGTTCTAAAAATATAAGTAAATATTTTTATAAACAAAGATTGAGTGATTTAATTATAGAAAAAAATGCTCTCATTTATTTACTAAAAGGTTAACTTCATGCCTTTAAGTTGATTTAATCTATATGATTAAAAGTTTGATAAAGTTAGTTTAAGTTGGTTGGAATAATATTGGATTAGGTTGTACCAAGTAAGGTCTAGAATTCCACCAATGTGAGCAAAATATAGAAATATGATTGGGAGGAAAACCTCATCTAATGGATATTATGTATTAATTAAGAAGAGTTAAGTTTAAATTATAAATTAGGTTTAGATTGAAGAAATAATTTCACAAGGAGAAGGCCAATCCAAACAAATTGATGTGGAGTTGGCATCCATGATCCATGGGAAGAGGAGAAAAAGACAAAATAAAAGAGAGAGAGAAAACGAACCCACGCGCCGAGTGTCGGCTGGGAGTGTACTCACGCCATCACCTCCATTGCTCACACTTTCCTTCACTCACTCACTCACTCTCTTCTCTTCCTATTAACTTGCCATTTGCTCGACCCAACAAATCATTTTCTTTCACTTTCTCTCCTCTTCCAGGAAAAAACGCCCTCCTTTTATTCCCATACCTCATGTACGCTCCTCAGTATCCTCTCTAACAAACTCAGTACGACACCGTTCCATGGACACCGCCATGAGCACCAGCAGCGTGCAACAACGCGCCCCCACAAAGAAAACCAAACCCAAGAAGAAGCACATCCCACACCCTGTCAAAGTAGTGTACATATCCAACCCCATGAAAATCAAAACCAGCGCCGCCGAGTTTCGTGCCCTGGTGCAAGAACTCACCGGCCAAGACGCCCAGTCGCCGCCAAACCCCACACGCTTCCACGCGCTCGATTCCTCCGATGATTCCTCTTCTGACAAGGTTACCAATGTTGACGACCGTGTTATCCCCATACCTATGGATCCCAACATTTCCGTACAACAGCCGCAACAACAGCCGCAACCCGCTTCTTCCTTCGAGGCTCTGGACGACGACGTTTTCACGCCCCAGATGATAGAGAACATTTCCGCCCTGCTTCCTGCAAGTCTATTCTATGAATCTCCCCATCTTAATTACTGGTGATACTATACCACTGATGCAGTGTAATTAATTATTATTATTATATTATGATTATGTTTTTCCTTTTGTAAGGTCAAGCTCCAATTTAAATCCAACTTAATTGATTGTCTCTTTATCTATATATATACTAATAAATGGATGGATGGATGGTTGTTTTCAATTGTTGATTTTTGGACCCTTGATCTGTGAGTTATGTGCTTGTTTACATGTAATTATCGTAAGTAATTACTTTATGTGACTGAAGTGACTCATTAATCTCATGATTGGTTGATTAAATGTGACTTAATGATGCTAACTTTGTTTGATTTGAATGTGGTTGTATTTGGTTATCATGAAAAGGAAATTAGGGCATTGGGATGTGGGGTTTGGGATGCTTTAGGAATGTGCATGGTTGTTAGCTTGATTCTTATCTTGCTTGGAAGGGTTTTGCACAGAGGCTCCTCCGGCGGCTTTGTTCTTTACCCTTGTGGATGGATAAGTAAGTAAGGCAACTAGGTGCAAGAATTGATTGAATTGTTTTGGTGGTTGGAATTGAATTTGATGTTGAAAAAAGAGTTGATAGGGAAATGGGGACCCAACTCATGAAGAAGACTTCAATCACTACTTATTTTTAGTACGTTTAATGATTCTTATACTAGAGTTTCCATGGGAAAAATCTTTTCCCGTATACCTAATCACATCTTTCTCCTTAATTATTGTTCTATGGACAATTTCTTTTCCGCTTATACTCAATCCAGTATAAGATCTGCTCAATACAGATGCAGTGAAAATCCCTAATTATGATTTCAATGAAGAACATTGTTAGTTTAGATAAGTTCTGGTCTGTAGAATTCATTTTTATTAGAAGTGGGTTTCAGTTATTTAATTTTGATTTTAAAATTATTTATTTAAAAAAGTGATTTTGGCTTGATGGTTTTTTTATTTGATATTTGGTTGCTGAGATACTAATATGATGTTAAGTTAAATAATATTAATGTAAATACATACAAGTGGGATTTACTCATTGCAAAAAGTAGCAAAATAGTCTAAAGTAACAAAAGATTGTTTTCATGTTGAAGAATAAACCCAAGTTTAATCCAAACTAAATCTACTCACTGAGTCCCCAACACCAGATTACGCAGCCATAAACATGGCTCCAGTGACAGTTTGTTTACAATGTTTGTTGACAATGATAAAATGGAAAAATCGATGGTTTAAATTGAAAGTTAGATATTCCTATAAGTAGAACATCTCATCCTTGTTTATATATTTAGTATGAATATTTCCTATAATTGGTGTATTTCGGATATAGTTATTGCTCTATATATTGGTGGATTCTGCCACAGCTCTATGACATTTTCCTAAATTATGTCTCTTTATGAAACTGGAAATGGATAAAAAAAATGAAAGAGAGATTGTATATTGTACAACAAAACCTCATACAAAGAAAGAGATGAAAAGACATCGATAAAATTCAGAGATAAAGAAAACAAAAGGTAAAAAATATTGAAAAAATGATTCATAATAAAATAATATATAACTCCAGTGGAAATTGATCATATATATATATATATAGCTTCCAGTTACAGTTGACAATATAGAACTTTATTTAAACAAAATCACAATATAAAAAGTCTTTATATTATTATTCAGTCAGAATAAAATATACATATTTAATTCTATAATAATATGTTAAAGTTATCTTAAAAGTAATTTCTGATAATTTATAGTAGCAATATATAAGGGTTAAACTCTTGTAGCTACTGTTTGAAGAATCTGCAAAATCCACTTTCTGAGAATTTGAATCTTATGTGTGTATTAGTCAGTAATCTAGCTAAATTAAATATACAGTACCCAAGCTTTCTTGACTATTTACGCTGGATGTAATAAAAAACCCTTAGGTTGGATAATCAAACTCTTAAGTATAATTGAATAAACCTTGCAGAAACGAGCACTGTGCTGGTATTTGTCTACTGTTAGCTTCCCAACCTCCACATCCATTTATAGAAACTTTAGCACCAACCATATAGAACTTTTATTGTGAATTACAGTGGCAAGATGAGGCAAGAGTAGTCACTTCAGACAGTGAGACAACATGGGTTGCCAAAGACCCATTCAGTTTCCTCTCATGACGATTATACAATTGCATTCGGCCAAACATAGAAAAAGTGAACCCTATATATATTCATGTATATCCTTCCACATTTCACAGTAACATATTTTTGACTTCAATCGGTGTATAATTAAAGAACCTGTCATAATTCATCTGCATACTAATTCGTTGTTTCATGAGAACAAGTTAACTATACATAGCTAAATGGTGTTTTGTACATTTTTAATCATCTTGTTCCTACTCATTAGTTGTTTGTTTCCTCATGCTGCATTTCTCAGAAGGAAGCGTATTGGTGGTCATTTTTTTGAGTGATTTTATGATATATTATTTCTGCTATGTATAGTTTAATTTCATCTAAAGGAATGGAATTAAAGTGTGCTAACTTTTATGAATTTTTGTTAAATTAAATGTGAAAGATAATGGAGATGTGCGCGTCTCGTCAGAAAGATTCAGAAGCAATTATATAAGGGAAAGAAAAGGAAGTTATGTGTGTGAGTGATGCAAACAGGACCAAATTGAAGGACAAAATTGGGGTTATTTCCTGCAACTTGCACCTTCTTATGGATCCTCTCTCGTAATGGTGGGGCGAACCTTTTCTTCTATCTATCAACTTGCTTTGAGACTTTGATCATTTTATCAGTTTATGTATGTCTTGGTCATGTGATAAGACTTTTTATGTGTCAGTTTCTGGGATGCTTCCTTTCCAACTTTTATTCCTTCCTAAATGTTGTGCTTGAAATAACTTCTAACTTAGGAATATTGGAATAAAACACTCTTAGATGCTTGAAAGTGTATAATAATGTTGTCATTTTAATCTCTAAAATTGAGAAAATTAAGAAAATTCTAAAAATACAGTCTACGGACAATGTTATTTTTTAAAAAGTTTGTGATTTAAATAAGAATAAATAATTAAATTTATAGAACTATTTAACATTCTATTTTTTTTTAATTTTTAGTTTCAGAAAATGATGTTTGTTTATCCCTTAATTTTATCCTTGCCATAAAACAAAATCTAACCTGCCCATATATTTTAAAAAGAAAATGTTTATTAAGACTATTATATTGTTTGTAATTGATGAGACGGAAAAAAAAAAAAGTTAAGCATAATTTCTTTTGTCTAGTTGTGGTTATGATCTCTTTAATTATGCATAGAAAGATATATAAGAAAAAACAAAACAATGGTATAAGATTAAAAGGCATGAACTCTTGAATATTTCTACCACCAACCGATATGCTTTACTCGTTTTATTCATTTTAAAATATGTGAATTTATGGAAGAATTATGTGTTTATAAATAAAGTTTAACACATTGATTTACTGGAATTTATACAATACCATAAAATATGTCCTATAGCAGCGTTATATACGAATCTACAGTAATAGTACGGTGTATTATATTAGAATACGAATTTGTTGGCATAAAAAATTGATATATTGTACAATGAATACAATCATTATAAATAAATTTGTAAACTTAATCACAAGTTTATTCACGATATTTGAAGATATATATAGTATATTCCTCATTTATATAGCACATGTTGGCGTATTATGCTTCGTAAGTACCTGTTTTGACTGTAAATCATAATTTTTTTATATGCAATTTCATCATTAATCATAATAAATAAATTTGTGAATTCAATCACGGGTTCAAATAACTCATGTCGAATCTAGGATAATTTTCACGATTCCGAGTATATGTGTCAATTATGTAGAAGTTCGTATAATGTCATATATATACTACGTAAATATTTACTTGGTTACAAATCATAATTCTTTTATGCATAATTTTTTTATTGACAATAGAATAAACTAAAAAAAGTAATAAATATTAAATAAATGATAAAATTATTATAAACTATGAATCAATAATGTCAAACACGTGTTAAATCCGTAATAGTTTTCAAAAATAGGTACAGTGTCAATTACCCAAAATTCAAATAGTACATTATATGTAATGTTTCATAAATACTAAATTTTCTTTGCCTGACTATAACTATTTTGATTTCGTCAATAATGAAATAAGCAATCGGCATTGACGAGATTCTAGGCACGAATTGACTAAAGGTACATCACTGCTCACAAAAAAAATCCACAATAGTTTTCTAGTTAAGTTATTTAATAATTGGTGAAGAAAAAGTAATGTATAATAAATTTATAATATTTTATACATATTTTACACTGATTCTTATATAATTAATGTAGAATGGTATTAAAATGTACATTCCTTACGTTTCTTTTTAATTATCTGTATTTTTATTTAAATTTTGTTTATATTTGTTTATTATTTACATAGTTCAAGACTATATTAATGGTGATGTTATCAATTATATCCGTACTAAGTTCAAAGAGAAATAAAATACTCTTTCTATACGATAAAACGAATTAAAATTGATACCTAATTACATTGACACAATAGTATAAATGAATTATAATTTATATGAATGAATAACTTATTATTTTATTTTTTTTATCATCTTTTCTTAATCAATAAAATTTATGATAACAGTAAATGTAATTAAGAAATACGTTAAAGTGAAATAAAAAAAATAAAGACTCGGTTCAATTAAAAAAAATATGATAGTTTTTAAAAAAAATTATGTTAGCACTTGCAACATATAATGAGTTGAAAACCTTTAATAGCACACAAAGATGGCAAGAGAAAATAAAACGAAAGAAGTTGAAATTCACTCCTAGTTAATTAAGATGTCGACATTTGTATGACAGAGAGAGTTGAAGATTTCTTTAACAACTCGCACGAGATAACACTAGTATAGGTTTGCATGAAGATAAAATGAATAAAATTTATAAAATTCTCTATAAATTGATCAAGATGTTGGCTCTTCTAAGATGTTTCATGGTTAAAAGCATACAAAAATAAGAGATTTTTACTTAAATGTAAAGCGACCTATAAATTTGATTTGAATAAGTTTTCAAAAGAAAAAAAAAAGACAATATTGAAGATGAAGGAGTAGCTTTCTTGAAAGAGGTGCTTAGATATATGTTTAAAATTTATCTTCCAAAAATTTTATTGAAAATTTTGTAAAATGAACTTTAAATTTTAAGTAAATTTTGATTTGTTTTTTGTCAATTATGCATTCTAGTTATGACAATATTAATTCATCTTTATTTATAAGTAATTAACTAGTTATGACAATATTAATTCATCTTTATTTATAAGTAATTAATGTGTATTTTGTAAGGAGAGTTAAAAACACATGTTATAAAAGGATTACACAAGCAATTTGTTAGGAATCTGTTGGAAATCTCACAAATTTGGTATTAGTAAAATCAAAATCAGTCAAAGTATTGTTAAAGAGGAGATGGAAGCTTTGTCTTAGCTTAGTGTGTGTATGGTAATAGAATCACGAGTAGATTCATATATAAGTGGGTGCATTCAAAAAATCTTAAGAAATTTATTTGAATCTGGTTTCGAAAAACAAATTTAGAAAAACCACTACTGTAAAAATAAATTGATTGAATATATTTTTATATCGATTGATTTATACCAAATAACAGGTTTAATATGTAACTATTTTTATAAATTTGTTTTAAAACTGAAAGAACTGTTTTAAATACACTTGTTATGAACATTTTGAAGATACAAAAGAGAATAGAGAGAATAAATAGAGAGAGATAAATACTACTGTTGTGAATTTTCAAGAAAAGAGCAAGAATTCTTTCCAAGTGAATCTTTGATTAAAAAAATCTTCAAGAAAGAGTTCTTGGCGTGCTTTCACTAGTAGTTGAAAATTTTCACTTTTACATCATGTTCAAGAACATGGAAGAGTTTTGTTTCAAATATAGTTTTGTTTCAAATATTTTGGAGGAGTGTTTTAGTGTACAATAGCTCATTCAATCTGTTGATTTGTGTACTGATATATGGGATTATAGCTTTGTTGGTGTGTGTAAAGTGATTCTAGTTTGCAGGATGCAAGTGCAGTAGGATACTGCATGTGTTTTGTGTTTTTTGCAAGGTGTAAGGTGTCTCGATATTATAGGATTTACAATTAAGAGTGATTAGTGAATTTTCTTTGTTTATTGGCAAGAAAGACTGAATGTAGCCCTTGAGGAAGGATGAATCAGTATAAATCCTGTGTATTTGATCTCTCTCTTCCCGTTAACCTGATTTGCGATTGATTTGCTGCAAAATTGAATCTTCCGTGTAAAAATAAATCAATTGTTTTTGCAATCAATTAATTGAATTTTTCGTATTCAACATACTGCATTTTGGTTATTAAATCTGGTTACTGTATATATTGTGTTCATTGTACAACCTTTTTGAATTTAACATATTTCTTTTGGTTCTCGTACTGTAAAAATTGATTTCGATTGAATTTGACTAATTTTCGTGACTTACAGTTTATTTTAAAAATTTCAATTGCTTAACTTTGTATCTAATTGATTATTTCTCTTTTAGTGAAAATTTTAAAAATTCACGTTCACTAGCTTGCTTGCTAAAACATATTGGTTGAAGTGTGTAATTAATTGAAAATTTATGTTAAAACTTTTAGAAGTTATTTCTATTGATTGGTCAGTAATTCAATTGATTAAGTTTTCTTGATTAGTCTTGTTGCGTGAAATATAAATTGATTATTTTTCTAATTGAAATAAATTGTTTTTCTAGAGTGCACTTACAAACTATTGGTTAAGAGATTTGAAAACTTTCATTCTTTCTAAATCATATTTGTCAAAAAATTTTAATAGTTCAATTCACCCACCACTTGAACTCAACCTAAAGTGGTTTTAATTGGTATCAAGAGCTTAGTCTTGAAAGTTATTCAAGTTTTTGATTGTATGAGGGAAACTGCCTTTTGTAGAGGGTGCATATACTATCAAACCTCCTTTATTGAGTGGGGTCAACGAATGAAAATTTTTATTGAATCACTTGACCGAGGTGTGTGGGATGCAGTTGTGAATGGACCTTATGTGCTTAAAACTGTTATAAATGGTGAATCTGTTGATAAACCTTAGTCTAAATGGAATGATATCGAGAGAAAGTAATCTTAGTTTGACTGCATGACAAAAAATAAATAACTTCAGCTTTGAATTTGGATATGTTTTTCAGGGTATCCCAGTGTTCTTCAGTAAAGGAAATGTGGGACATTTTGAAAGTAATCCATGACGGAACAAGCGATATGAAGCGTGCAAGAAAGCATACTCTCATTCAAGAGTGTGAACTGTTCAGAGTGCAGCCTGGAAAAACTATAATAGATGTGTAGAAAAGATTCACACACATCGTGAACCATTTAATTGGCTCTGGGAAGATCTTTGACAAAGAGGAGCTTAACATAAAGATCTTGAAGTGTCTTGATAAAACTTGGCAACCAAAAGTCACTACAATTCTGAAACTAGGGATCTCACAACCTAGAGTACAACAACCTTGTTTGCAAAACTCAAGGAGCATGAGGTTGAAATGAATGGGCTAGAGGAGTAGTAAAATAGAGACAAAAAAGCTAGGGGATTAACACTCAAATCTGTTGCTTTAGATGAAACCAGTGATGCTGGATCTAGTGAAGACAGTGAAATAAGAACTTTGAATACGCTCACAAGAAAATTCAGCAAGTTTCTTAAAAAAAAATAAATAAAGAAAGACAAGAATCAACAAATAAAGAGGTATGCTTAGAAAAATGATTAAAATTTTACTTGCTTTGACTGTGGCAAGCAGAGTCATATCAAGGTAGAGTGCCCAAAATTAGTGCATAAAGAAAAGACCCTGGATAAGAAGAAGTTTAGCAAGAATAACAAAGGCAAAAAGGCTTACATTGTATGGGATGAAAATGACTCTACAACTAGCTCTTCATCAAAAGAAGATGAGGAAGCCAACTTGTGTTTGATGGTCAGAGACTAATCTAAAGTGAGTAGTGCTAGCTCTAACATGTTAGTGAATCACGAGAACTATAGCACCTTGCTTCAAAAACTTTTAGAAACACATTATGAAGTAAACAAATTGACCCTGTCAAACAATCAATTGAAAGGCTTAAACAATTAGTTGGAAGAAAGAGTCAATTCATTGGAAGAAGAACTAAAATAAACACTATAAATTCTGATTTTGAGCATTTAAACATGATTTATCAGTCTTCTAACCATGAGGGTGAGTCTAGTAAACCATCCAAATGTGAAAATTGTGAGGTTCTGTAAGCGAAAGTAAAATACCTTTTAAAAACATCTTCAAAATTGGCTGTGAAAACTGAAAATTTGAATGTTGTCATGGTTTACAAAATTGGGTATTTGACAAATCTGTCATTGGTTTTAAACCAATATTTCAAAAGAAAAGTGTAACATTCAGTAACTTTTTCAAACACACCAAAAAGCAAGCCTCAACCTTCTAAATTTATTTTTATTGTTTGCACAAAGGCCATTATGTTAAAACTTGTAGAATTAGACTTTTTGATGTTCCAAATGGCTTAGTAAGGTGGGTACCAAAGGGTACTGTTAACAATTTTGGACCCAAGTTTAATAGGGTACCAACTTTTAAAAATTAATCTGTTTTGTAGGAGAAGGTTGCAGCCAAGAATAAGCTTTGGTATTTGGATAGTGGCTGCTCCAAACATATGACAGGAGATGCATCATTGCTTACACGTTTTAGTGAAAAACATAGAGGTTTTGTTACCTATGGAGACAAAAATAAGGCCAGGATTTTAGGCGGTGGAAACCTAGGAGATAAGGGCACTTTACTCATCAAATTATAGGAAGAGTGGTTGCTCAAAGAACATGATGTTGAGTGAATATATAAGGTCAACATTAGGCAGTGGAAACCTAGGAGATAAGGGCACTTTACTCATCAAATTATAGGAAGAGTGGTTGCTCAAAGAACATGATGTTGAGTGAATATATAAGGTCAACATGTGTTGCAATGAATATTGATGACAAATACACTTGTGAATTAAGTGTTGCAATTGATATCTAATTAAGTTAGAGACTAATTTAGAATCTAATGGTATAAGTGACTAAACATTAGTAGCTAATGTTAGATACCAATTATCTTGACTTAATTGGTCACTAAATCTAATCATTACTTTTATTTTATAGTTATTTAGCAACCAAAACCTAATTTAATAATTATTTTGATCACAATTCGTAATCATTTTATTTGGTAGCTGAAAATGATTTCTAAATAGATTTTTTTCTTATAATGTATAAACTACCTTAAGGAAGTGCTAGTATCTGCCACAGAAATATACTTAATACTAACTCTTCGAAAAGATATCTTATGGCAATTGTAGTGCATATTGGATATGTAACTAAGACTCCTAACACCTTGTTGATAATATTTCAATTAAGATTGTTCATTGGAGTGTTGCTGAGGAATGAGGAATACCTTTATCTTGTTGACAATGCAATGTAATGATGTAATTCGTATGTTGCTCATTAAATATGTTTTATGATTATGTATATGTGTGCAATGTGGTATTATATGTCATTTATAAGATTTTTAAAATTAAACGAGTTCATCTTTGCATATATATTATTAATTATTATGATCATACTCGGGTTTAAGAATAGATAATATAACATGTGCGGTCAACGCTATAAAATTGTAATTAAATAGTTGTAGTTAAGATTATGTGTATTTATTATGTTTTATTGACTAGTACAGATATAATAATCCATGAATATTACAACTTTGTTATATATTATCTTTTTTATCTTCACTTGATTATCTGATGAAATTTATTGGTATTTAAAGAGAGGTATTATATGTAAATGAAGTGAATTATAGAACAAAAGGAGTGAGGCAATAAATATTTTTCTACAAAATTATCATGTCAAATACATTCCGACTTTAGCAATGCTTTGAACATCATTAACAATATTTATTATTAATAAATTTTAATATTTCATGATGCAATTGTAGTGTTTCAATTATATTTATATTTATATTTGAAATGTAGGAAGTGTATAAACTAATACAATAAATTATCCGAACGAACAGAAACATATTTAATATCCAGTAGCACATTTTTATTTACTTTTATTTTGATAAAATTCTCATATTTGGATACTTCTATTTTGTAATTTTTTTTGGAGGAATTTACTAGAATAGATATTACTTAAGTTTTTGATAAACTTGTTTCCTTGGTTATATTATGATTATAATTTAATATATCATATAAAAAATTTCATCCTTTACTGATTTAAATAAATATGAAATTTAGTCCTTTTCCATGATTAGATCTGTTTAAAGAGGTACTTTGTCAAAAGCAAAAATATAAAAAAAAATAAAAAACGAAGGTTAGACAATTGATAAGTTAAATAATAATCTTTGTACTGTAGAGGTTTTATAAAAGTTCTGTACATCCCAAAAGTTCCAAATAATTGCACTATTAATTAATTCGTAGTTATTAAATCCCTTTTATTTCTAGCGGGCTACCAAATCATGAGTATAAGTGTGGAGTTTTGCAACAGCTATAAATTTTAAGGTTTCGAGGATTGTTCAAAATTTAAGCAACATGGTAGTCACGGATATTTTAAAAGGAATAATTGTGGATAAGACAAAAAAATAGCTCTATTAAAATATTTTTTTCCTGCACCAACTTATGTAATTTAATATAATTTTTATAAGTTATTGTTTTTTTTAAAGAATAGAATAAATTGAAATATTTAAGAGATATTTCAACTCTATTATAAATAAAATAAGTACTCAAACACTATTCTTTCCCTAAATCTACCATACAAATAAATAATTGAAGACATCTAAAAAACAAAACTCCTAAAAACTCCACAGCACATCTAAAATAGAATAGAAGAATCATTGCCGTGATTGGTGATTAATGGTAATTAATTAATTGACTTTTAGTTTTTCCAATTTATATAAAACAGGACTTTAAGCTGTATTCTCCTTCCTGGTAGAATTCGGGGGCATCATATTCATTACATTGAAGGTGAATTTGAATGTGTGCGAAGAACTCGAAGTTGAAAGAAGAAAAATGTCCATTTTGAAATTTACAGAGGAAGATTAATCCGTACATATTATTATAAAAAATACAAAAATAAGAAGAAGTTTGAGTTAGCTAATAATTCAACAACAGATAATACATACACTTATACATACAGTAGTCATGGTATATTTCAACGTTGACATTCGATGAAGTTCAGTTTTCTATGAATGCAATCACTAAAAAACCTTGAAGCTTCCCATGAAAGGATGCAGGGGAGAAGAAGATCTTGGTAAATGGCAGGATCATCTTCAATCATGGAAGGCCTCATCAATGATTCTGGTTAGTTCGCATAATTTTTAATAGAGATGAGTATGTTCCAATCGTAGCACTGGTGATTCCAAAGGCAGCAATTATGACGCTAAGAGCCACCTAATGACGCCAAGAAGAAAAGTTAGAAGAGAAAACTAAAGATTTTTCATTTTGACTAAAGCACATTATAACGTGTTTAAGTCGATTATCTTATCCGAGTCTTAGAAATAGAAAACAGAGCTTTGAATTTAGTTGGGATACACAGATAAAAGGATCCCTTGAAAAGATAAGAAAAGTGTCATTTACACAATAACTCAAAAAAGAAAAATAAATAAATTCTATGATATTTATTATGCGATGGAGAACTAAATAAAAAAACGACGTCGTATTAATTATTTTTTAAAAATGTCAATGCACACTAATACTTTAAGAAAAAGTATGAATATAGTTTCTCTTGTGTTCAGATCTGTAAAAAAATAAAATAAAAAATACAAGAATTAGAGAATTAGATTAAAAGAAAAGAAATTTATTAACATTGGAACGTTTAACATAGAGTCTCGTACAATATATACAATATAATTTATCATATGCACATATAACAATTTTTGATCTAAAATTTAAAGACCGAAATAATATAAAATAATTTAAAGAATATAGTTAAGACAATTACAATAGAAATATATTATATAATTTAGCTAGTTTTAACATTATTAGACATTCTTCTACTTTCTTTAATGAAACACTTCTTTATTCTCATTAGACGGTCTAATCGTCTAATTGAATTCTTCAATAAAGTGTCTTCTTGAAGATTTAGAGTTAATGATCACAATTCTCCACCTTGACTCCAAATTATGAAAGAACTCCTAATATTGTTTTTCTTTATCCTAAAAAAGAAAAAATTGATTCGTTTCAAGTATCGTTTGTACCTCAATCTTGACAAGAACTTTGTAAACACATCAGAGACTAACTTATCGATTTTTACCTCCTCAAACTCAACAACGACTCTCACAAAATTTAATCTAATTTTTGTGTTTGCTCCTCTTGTGGTTGATACGATAATCAACTAGATAAATGACACTTTAAATATCACAATGAATAGTCACACAATCCTACACAACACTCAACTCTCCAATATCCTCTTCAACTACAGTGCCTCATTTACCCCTTTTATGAGTAGGATATATTTTACCTGGGTACTAGATAAGGCAACCACTGATTACAGACTAGATTTCTAACAAATAGAAGTTTTAAACAATGTAAAAACATACCTAGAAAGTGACTTTCTACAATCAACATTCTCTGCATTATCAGCATATACAAACTCCTTTATAACAACTCTGTCATGTAGATTGTCTATACACTAGACCAGATGATATTGTTCCATTAAGATATCTCAACACCCACTTCAAAATCTCCTAATGAGCACGTTTAGGATCATCCTATGAACATGCTAACTACACTAACAACATACTTGCATCTTATCAACGTATAGTTTCTTGGTAGATCAACAAGCATCCATGTGCGGTTCTTCCTCAGAGATTCAATCTTCTCTCCATGGCACTACTGACTTTCTACACCTTCTATAGCCTCATGGAAGCTTCAAGGCTTTAAACCTTCTATCTTTTTAGTTGCTATGATAAGATCAACATATCCAAACCTTTGTATAGATTTGATCTTCATCCTCTCCCTATTACACGTAATCTAATAGCAAAAGTTAACTTTTGCACGTGTGAGCCTTCTTGAGTAAGAACTAGAAGGTTGGTTTACATGTTTGACACCTCTAGACAATTTTTTCCATCATTAGAAGGCTCCACCTCAACGTGAAATTTCTCATTCGCTTTCTTTTGATCTCTGCACGTCATAGTCATTCAAGCTTCATCGAATGTGACATCCTTGCTAACAAAGTATCTAGCCTATCTAGGCTCCAACCTCTACAACTTATATCATTTCACACCTTCTATGTATCTAATGAAGAAACACCTCTCAATCTATACTTCTAGTTTGTCCTTCTTGACATGTGCAAATGCCAAGGCGCTAAACACCCTCAAATTCTCATAATATGTTGGCCTCTCACTTCATACTTCCATTAGAGTCTTGCCATTTAGAGTAGATAATTAACAACTATTTGTTAGGTAGATGACAGTGTTTGTAACTTTTCCTCGAAAGGACTTGGGCAATCAATCTCCTAGCAGCACACATATCACTTCTCCAAAAGGACTATATTCATCCTCTTAGGCGACCCATTTTCTTATGGTATGTGTATAACCATATGTTGCCTCTTTATACAAAAATCATTAAACTCTTCCAAAACAAAATCCAATCCATTGCCTATCTTGAGCACTTTAAGTTTGGTCCCCGTTAATTATCCATCATGGTGTGAAACTCCTTAAACCTCTAAAAAGTATCATTTTTACTTTTCAAGATATAGAATTGCACCTTTCTTAAGTAATTGTCTACAATAGTGAGGAAATAAGACCCTCCGTCATGAATCTAAGATCGCGTTAGACCGTATAAGTCCGCATGAGCATACTCAAATGATTTGTTGGACACATGCTTACCAATCTCAAACTTAATCTATAAGACTTTCCCAATACACAATAATCACAAAACTCCGTCCTCTCACCTCATAGTAGGTTCTGTTTCTCCAATTTCACCAAACCATCTAACTAGTCTATCCCAACCTCAGATGGCACAACTTTGCCTTTTCCTACATCGTCTGACTAGCCACATATATATGCACGATCATTGTTGAATCGTCTAAGATGTAAATGTCATTCTTTTTCTCTTCTTTAGCAACTGTAGATGCTCTCCTTAGAATCTTTACTATTCCTTGTTCAATCTTTCTTGTTAAACATATGATCAAACATGTTGATTGATAGTTGGTCAACTATAGACGTACGCTCTGGAATATACCTCACATCTTGTAACAACATCTCCTTGTTATCAAACATATTTAATCTAATAGACCCAAACCTCACACCTTATAGGCTTTATTGTTTCCAAGAAGGACTACTCGACCTTCTTTTAGTTCCAAGATATCAAAGAACTACTTCATAGGACACACTTGATAAGTGCATCTTGAGTCCATGACCTAACTTCTCTATGTATGAAACACATATGCCACCAGCCACTGCAGACTTGTAGCTATTAGAAGTTACTGTAACATCAACAAATTTATTCTTGAAATGATATTTTCTGCCTTTTTTCTCTGCTTTTGTGGACAATTTAACTTGAAGTGGCCATTCTTGTGACATTTGTAGCACTCAACTTCTACCATATCTTCTAACAAGTATTGCTTTGACTTCAACGAATTCAAACTCAACCTGTTATCCTCTCCCTTAGACTCTTGAAACTTCTGAAGTTTCTTATTCCTTTTTGAGGTTTACACGTACTCTAAAGTAATAGTGTTCTCCTTCCCAAACTTTAAAATATTCATATGTCTTAGGCACGATATTAAGAATAGTAAAGTCTTATCCTCATTTACAAGTTTCATCTCAATGTAATCCAGATTGTCCAAATGTTGTTGATATCTGCTAGCTACTCCACCATCATTCTTGACTTGACCATCCTAAATGAATACACTTGTTCCTTCGAAAAGAGTCTATGTATCAAAGACTTAGTTATATACAATGACTCACATTTCACCCACATTGTCACAATATTTTTCTCCTAAACGACTTCCCTTAGTGTCTTATCACAAAGACACAAAATTATCGTGCTTTTGGCTTTAATGATCATGTTGGCAATCTCCTTATAATACATGGACACTAAAATATTCACCTCACACCTTAAAGTATAAGCATAATCTTATTGTATCAAGATGACTACCATCTTGATTATCTACAATTCAAATTTGTTCTCATTGAAAAGTTTTTTTGATGTCAAACTTGGTGGTCATGTCTTCAACTTCTTGACTTTCTTTTTCTTGTTCCCATAGACAGTGATAATTGTTAATTGTTGGGTTTATAACAATAACAAGCAAAAAAAAAAAAAAATAAGAGCAAGATTGGAAGAATGCACTTTTATTAACAATGGAAGGTTCAATACACAGAGTCTCACAATGTACAATGTACCATCTATACACATAATGATCTCTATGTATAAAACCTAAGGATATAATAGAAAATCATTTAAAAAAAATCATTAAGATAGTTACAACAAAAACACAATAGGTGGTATAGCTAGTCTTAATACTACTAGGTGGTCTACAGTGGATAATATTCTATCCCTTTCCATCAAACGATCTAATCGTTTGATTGAACTTTTTAGTAGATCGTCTCTAAAGATTTAAAATTATAAATAAACCACCTTAAATTCTTTCAATGAGATCAAAATACTTTTAAGAAATTATTTGATATGATTTTTTTTTCTTTCAAAACTTTCTTGACTAATTTTTTTTACAATTTTAAAAAATAAAAACAAACAAATACAAGGGGCTAAGAACACTACAGAAAATGTTACGGAAAACATAAAATTATATAAGCATGCACTTTGTTCAAGAAGGCATGGATGGGTTATGAAATAGGGAACCAAATAACATACTATTATTAATTTTTCAATCTTCAATTAAAAAAGAGACTTTAATTAAAATGAATAACAACAGAATCTTGCTATTTATGGTCACATGTTATTTTTCAATGGGGATAAGATAAGAAATCAGAAAAAATGAAACAACTGACTTGTAACAACAAGCATGATTAAATTAATAGTTGTTTTTAATTTCTACTTTGTTTTCAATTCGACAAATATAAAGGTTGCCTTCTAAAATTAATGACCATATTAACAACCGAATGAATAAAACTAATGATCTTAATATTTCGTAAGCTAAATGCATCTAATGAAAAAAAAAAAGAGTACCAACATCAACCAGACTCATACCTGTGTATTTGTTGCATTTTTTCCCACAATTTTCAAAAAACATAAAGTTGGCAACACAACTGCCTGAAAAATATAGCAATTCTTCATTATGTAGAAGTTTCATACTTTTATAGGTAACAAGCATAAGACTTATGATCAAACGAAGTTGACATAGACCTTTTAAACTCATGTAAGCTATATAAATCCAAAGAATAATCAACATATTAATATTTTACATCACAAGCTTATTATCTCAACCAAAAACCTTTTGTTCGGATTATTCCTTACTAAAAAGAAACTCTATAGCTTAAATAAAGTTTCTTGTTTGATAAACTTCACATATAATACTTCATTCAAATCTCTACTCTTTTTTTTTGTCCTTCATTTTCTTTAATATCAGTGGCATCATTCTTCTTGAGAAGATATTGTGTTTTCTTTCACCCAAACTTTCAAAATTAAATAATTCTTATTTAGTCAAGTAGAACCTAGAGAATAAATCAAAGCATGTGTAGAAAACAATCTTTTGAGTATAATGTTGGATAGACCTGTGATATAAGATAGGTAATGTTATCCACCATTGCTAATAACATAAAAAGGATAAATTAAAGAATGCACAACGATAGAAGATAAATTAATATTATATTTTCATTTTGAATTTTTATGTAAATCTAGACACTGTATAAGTGTATCATTATATTTCTTTTTTACAAAAATATTGAACCGACAATCCATGTTATTTTTCATTCAACCCCATTCTAGAAAATCATGACATGTATTTGGATTTTTACATAACCATGTGCATATTCCTGTAAATCATAACTGGTGCATGCTTACCACTAGTACACTGAGGAGAGAACCAATTAAAGCCATCACCAGCCCTGAAATTATAATAAATGATGTTAAAGTCATGTTGGTCATAAGGCACATGTTACACTATTAAGTTTTTAGTACAATTTTTCATTTCATGAAACAGTGTTTGACCTAATACGTTTTTATTAATAAACAAATATAATATATAATTAATATTTAATAATTAGGGATTTGAAATGGGATTATTTAACTTACCATGCTTAAAAGCGAATTTAGACAATTCATCATAGATTATCATTAATACGAGAGAATTAGGGTTAAGTCAAGGTGAGATGGTCCAAATGCGCTTTCAACAAGAATGAAAGCGACGTATATAGGAAGACACACAATGTAAATTAAATTATAGAAATTAAAGAAAAAAAATAAAAAGACGAAGGAAGTAAAATGGGATGATAAAGACCAACACCATAACCAACAAAGAAACCTCATGGTTCTAATAAACAAAACTACTATTGACCCTCACATCTTCATATAGCATGGTTAGTTGTGGAAGGGCGAATCAAGGAGGAGATAGAGAAATTATTTGGCATCAAAATAGATTATTCATATCATGTGCACCTCTATAACTAATCCATCAATTAGTAACTATAATAGATTATTTTGGTTGAGAAATAGAAAGGTAAAAGCAATCACTACAAGAAAAAAAAGCTATTTAGAGACCAATTTTTAGCTATCAAATGAAATGGTTGTTAATTGTGACCAAAATAGTTACCAAATTAGATTTTGGTTGCTAAATAACTACAAAATAGAAGTAATGATTGAATTTAGTGACCAATTGAGTAGGATAATTGGTATCTACCATTAGCTACCCAGGTTTTAGTGACCTATACCATTAGATTCTAAATTAGTCTCTAACTTAATTAGATACCAATTTAGAATCTAATGGTAGAGGTCACTAAAACTTTGATAGTTAATGTTAGATACCAATTATTGTTATAAGTGTACTCGACATGTGAATACAAAGATAAAAAGGATATGTGGGGAGAGATAGTTAGAGTAAGAAAAAGGGAAGCATACCAAAGGTTGTGTTTTATATAAGACTTTAATATAGTTAAAAAGTCCAAAAGAAAGAAAAGAAATAACCTAAATGGGGATTAGTACAAGAGAAATGATAATGTTTAATATATTTATAGAAGGTATAGATTACCAATAGTAGGATGAAACTACATTTAGTATAGGTCAAATGGAACTGCAATAAGTAAGAGAAATAATATTTTAGTGTTGGATGAATGGGTAAACCGGTAATCGATGTGCAAACAATATGCGCTAGATAGAGAAGTGTTAGACCATTGTACTCTAATTATTAAAAGGAAATAGGTGGATTGGAGCCTAAAACTATTTATATATTTAGATATATGACAATTGTAATAGATTCAGGGAGCTTGTTTAGAGACTATGGGATAGTTATACGAGGTATGTGTTGGTGGCCCTTAAGGATAAATTAAAAAGATTAAAGTACGATCTCAAAATTTAGAATAGATAAGTATTTTGGAATGAGAATCAACTAAAGAAAAAGACAAAAAAGGAAATAAATATTTTAGATAAGAGGGACCATTATAGTGGTTTAGATCAGGATGAGAGGATGGAGAGAAAAAGGTTATTTGGTGAACTTAAAATTTTAAATCCAGAATTGAGTCAGTGGAGAAACAAAAGGCAAGAGCCAATTGGCGATTAGGAGGATTCAAATGTTGGATTGAGCGCTTATCACTAGGTAAAAAAAATATAGTCAATAATAAGAGTATAACTCTTCTACTTAAGAACGTAGTAGCCCAAACGCCACGATTCGATTATGACTGAGTCTACCTGGTCTCCGTTATGGGACCATTGATAACACTTGCAACATCAAAATAAAAATTATTTTTATAAATTTATAAATTGAAGAAGAATGAAAAATGAGATCAAAGTAATGGAGAATCAATGTGAGTGGTGTAAGGAACCCAATATTGTCAAAGGTTAAAGAATATTTTGAGGAAAGATTTTCGAGAGATGACCTAAAAATCAGTCTTGGAAATATTGAGTTTACAACTCTTACTTTGGATGATAACACAAAATTGACTATCCTGTTTATGGATGTTGAGATTAAGGAAATTGTATGGTAGTGCAAAAGTATTAAAAGTACACGACCAAACTTTAACTTCAATTTTATTAATTAGAAATTTTGTGAAATAATAAAAGTGGATATCCTACAAGCTATAAAAGTTTTATTCCATAGTGAAAAATATCAAAATGTTGTAATGTATCTTTTATAAAATTAATCCCTATAAAGGAAGATGACATGAGCTTACAGAAATATAAACATATATTGTTGATTGAGTGTATTTATAAAATTATAACTAAAGTATTGGCTAATATGCTCAAGTATGTTCTACCTAAGATCATTGATTAATTTTAGTTTATATTCATTAGAGGATTGATAAACAATGTACTGGTTGTTAACAAGGTTGCGGAAGAGGTTAGATGTAAAAAGAAGTTATGTGGAATAGTTAAGATAGACTTCATAAAGGCATATGACTCTCTTAAATGAGATTACTTATGGTACATGATAGATTAGGGTTCTATAAGAAGTGGATAGGATGAATGAGAGGATGTTTAGAATTATGTACTATCTCAAATTTAGTAAATGGAGCCCAAATTTAGAAGTCTCACCAAATAAAAGATTGAGACATACGGATCCCTTAACACTGTTTTTTTTTTTTATAGTTGGAAGGCCTGACTGAGTTAGTCAGATAGGTTGTAAAGAAACACATGCTAAAAGGGGTATTGTAGAAGAGAAAGAAATAGTGGTTAATAAGCTACAATTTACGGATGACAACTTATTTTTATGTGAGATAGAGAGTTACAATATTATATATTATTATCAAAAGTATTTTGAGATTTTTTTAAACTGGTGTTGGGACTCAAAATTTATTTTTCATGGCTATACCTTTTAAGTATCTTGGACCTTGGGGGGAACCCTAGGAGGAAAAGATTCTGGCAACATGTGTTACTAAATATTAAGAATAAATTGGCTAGTTGGAAAGGTAGGCATCTAACATTCATGGGAGAATAATCTTAATAAAATCAGTAATTACAACCTTATCTCTACATTGTGTATCTTTCTTGAAAGCCCTTGCTAGTGTATATTATGAAGTAAGAAAACTATAAAGGAATTTTCTGTGGGGCTAGTATTTGAAAGTAGAAAAATTGTTTAAACCTAAGGATGACGGTGGGCTAGTGATTAGGGACATAAAGCTCTTTAGTATTACACTACTATCTAAGTGGAAGTAGTGGTTAGGAACAAAAAGTGGGGGTCTATGGAAAGAAGTTTTGGAGTCCAGCCATGGGATATGGACAAATCTAAAGGTTAGAAGTACTTCTAAGTAGGAGTTGTGGTGGTGGAGAGACTTAAGAGAAACATCCGATTAGAGTAAAGGGGAAAGTTGGTTTAATGATAATAGGAATGTTGGATCAGGAAAAAGAATTTTGTTTTTAAAGATAGATGCTTAGGAGTATCACCATTAATGCATAGATTTTTTAGAATGTATGCAAACATAATTTGTAAGAATTTAACAATAGGACAACTTGGAAGGTGGAACGAAAGCATATGTGAGTAGTGTTTAAAGAGGATGAGAGATTGGTTTGAGTGGGAGAGGTATCAAGTGAGCGAGTTCATGTTAGAAGTAACAAGAAACACCTTAGAAAAGGAAATTGAGGATGAATGGAAATGGAAGGATAGTGAGATAAACTCGTACTCCATAAAGTCTATATATACAAAATTGGAGAACAATAGTTAAAGTGAAAATACAAAAAATTGGGAATAAGGTTTGTTAACAATATGTGTTTTGTGTGATTTAAAAGAGGAATTAGTTAGTTACATTTTCTTTAGTTGTATAGTAGTAGGTAAATTTTGGAACATGTACAATAAGTAGGTAGGGGTAAGCATAGTTTATCACAGTCAAGCTAAAATTCATTTCCATTTGTTCAATATCATGGAATGCAATGGGAAAGAAGATAGGATTTGGAAAAGTATGTGGATAGTCATTATTTGGAGTATATGGAATCAAAGAAATAGAATCACTTTTAGAAATGAATTAACAGAAGTGGAAGAGGTATTCAACATGTCATAGTGAAAACCATGGGCTTGGTTAAAATATAGATTATGAAAAGCCACATTTTCATATTACGAATGGTTTCATTGTCAAAAAATTTGTGTTAAATCCATGTTATAGTAAACCTTGGGTAATATAGTAGACATATTTTTGAATAGTAAGTGTTGTAGGTTGATTATGATTAGAAGAGTTGAAATAGGGTTTTTCAATTTGTGGGAGTTTTCGACAACAACAATTGCTACGTGGAAATAGTTCTATATTAATAGTAAACAGTAAGGGAATTAGAATAACAATACACTTGGAATAAGTGACAAACTTGGGATAAAATGTTAGGATAGAAGTATTATTAGGAGGGATAGAAAATAACACTAGATAATGATTGCTAGAATCATTATAGCCAAACTAGGGGTGAGGTTTCAGATGTTTCAAATTGCAACCAATAACAATACAACTCTTACACAAACTATACTTTCAAGATTGTGTTATGATATGGAGGAGCATCTAGCCACCACATCTTTAGCTAAGAGAAATGGAGAAGATTAAGCTTCATGGAAGAAGACTCAACACTTGAAAGAAAATATTAGATATCTCTTCCTTTTTCTTAGTCTTGTATATCTTGTAAAAAAAAATATAAATATGACTAGAACATTTTGTATAGGATTAGTAATTAGAGAGTCAAAAACTCTACAAAGGAGGTCAACACATGGTTATAAATCACCTCTTGCTCACACCACATGACCACGCATTAGTCCTTCATGAAGAAATGCTTATAAAGGCTTGGAAGGAGAAAGTTTTGTTAATGTGAGACTTGGAGCACCTATTTTGAAGTGTGCAATTGAATGTCATTTTTTTGTCCCACATCCCTTAAAACGTAAAATGCAAGAGGGCTCCTCTATCTATATATAGAGCCCCTTGCCCCTTCTTGTAAACCTCTTTGAATTGAACTTGAATTGGCTATGCTTTTATAATTGTCTTTTTATTATTTAAATTCATTAAAAATGAGAGTATTATCCTAGGATGACCACCAAGGATCCTTCCTTGGAAATGAGGGCCTTAATTATGAGTTTCACACTTGAGACTTAAGAGAAAAAATTTCTCTAAATCTCTAAGTTCTTCCACTACTTTAAGGATTGTCATATTCATAACTTGGTCGCTTGGTCTTAGGCTTTGGTACTTTGGGATTGACAAATTCATAATTTTTTCTGGATTTCATGTAAAAAAGATAAGTATGTCACGAATAGATTGATGGTTCATGGAAGCACATTTCTCATATCATACTAATATAATCTAATATACTTTGAAAATTGCTACCTAGTTGAGTTTATTACTTTCGCAAACATTATCTTAAGCAAGTATTCACACTTTGGAAGAGAATGTTTATCAAAGTAAATGAATAAAATCAACAATAATATAAGATTCTTAACAGAGATATATGTTCGTGATTTTGAAAAGAGAGAATTAAAAGCAAATTAGAGATCTAAATTGAGAGAATAATCAATCATAACAAGACATTTACAATATCTTAACATAATTATCATGCAAATCATTAACTCCATGCAAATCATTAACTCAATACAAATTTAGCATATTATTTGATAAGTGGACTACTTGGAGTTATGATAATATAAAGGTCTTTTGAAAATAAGATGTTTCATTAGATGTTTTATTATTAATTGGGAATGAATAGGAAAGACTATAGAGAAAAATGTCTTTCTCTAACTTATCCTAAACCTTGAAACAATCAATTATCTCTTTTTACTTTATACATGAATTGAAAGATCTCATATGATTCCCTTATATATATATATATATATATATTCTTTTTTCCCGTAAAAATTATATTAATTATAATGTTAAGATTGTTTAGCTCTCTTTTTACCTCAGGTAATCCTATTGGAACTTATTAAAAGTGGCTATTTGCAATTAAATTCACTCTTAAATCTAGGTATATACATTATACAAAATTATATGTGCTAATAATTATTAAATTGAAAAATAATTATTAAAATTGTGATAATATATACATACACTATATAAAGTATTACATATTGCTAAAATCTACAAGCATTATATCTTACACAGTTTGAATGTGTTTAAGAAAGAAAAAATTTCAAGCATATTATCTCATAAAGTGCATTTTTACACTTTTTAGAACAGAAGTGTCTCACAACTATTTTGGGATCCAATAGTTGTACCCATGAGGGGGATTTCAAGTGATTGGAATTCAAACATAGTTTGTCTTATTTTATCAATGATACAAAACATTTAACCAGATGTCATATTTGTAGCATGGTCGTACAAAGTACTAATAACATCTAGCCTAAAGTAAATACATTCTAACAAAACCACAACTATATATCACTTTCTTAGTGTATACTTTGACTAATTGCAATACTTGAAATGTATTATACATATTAAAAAGTGTAAGACTTACCAAAAAATGGAATCATAAAAGCCGCACAAACTGTTGATATAACCAACACTGTTCTAAGAGTGATGAAACACCAATAAGTACTCGAAATCTTAATCGGCAGCAACTCTTCAACGCTCCTTGCCAATGGGTTCATCATCAAAGCATATTTGTTTAAAGTTAAAGAAAAGCTAAATAAAAATGTATATGTTGAATACAATCAATTCACGTTGGATTTCAACAAGCAAGTAATTCATTAAAAAGGATATTTTGTTAATGGGCTAACTACCTGAAAAAAATCGAATCTAAAATAAGAGACAATATGTAAATGTTCACTAGAAAGAAACAAATAAATTTTAAAATAGCAAAGATTCCAAAAAATGTTATTATCTTACTATTGTCCACAATGCAACTTTGGAAGCAAATGCATTTGGTGGTAAATTCAGTGTAATCTGAGACAAAGTCCCTTCACCAAACATTAGAAATCCCATGATAGCTGTGCTTCCATATACAAATGTGCATAGAATAAAACTGTAACAAAGAACTCAGTTAGGTATACGAAAGAAGAAATTAAGATCCATTCACCTTGAGAAAACATATTATGTTTTACTTTCCTTTTTAATTGTAACCACAAATTATTACATTTGTTCTTAATGGAATATTTGTGCTGAAAAGCAAAAAGCAATCATTTCATGCAAAAATATTTTAACCATGAAACATGTTGAAAATAAAGTGATCAATTTGTAGCTAATATTGAAAGCAACAAATGCTTCCACAAAGTATGGAGATCTTAAGTTTACCTACGTACCTCACAATCACTGCCTTGGTAAATTCTCTTTTGTCAGCCATAGACTGATAAATGTTTGGAAAAACTGAATGTCCTGCAAAGCAAAACCCGTAGATACCAAAAGCAAAAGGAATGCCACTCCAATTCACCAATGGACCACTGTGGTGGAATCCAACATCATCTCTTGTGCCAACAAGAAACACACACAAAATAATCAAAGTAGTAGACACAACCCCTCCAGCTGCAGAATCATCACAAAAGATGTTGTAAATATTTTGCTGAACTTAGATTGAAAACAAAGATCCTTCAACCAAATGAATCTTGTTGAGTTTTGAGAACCTGAGAGATAGGAGATTATGCGTAGATCCTTTAACCAAACAGTAGGGAGAATAATAAGTGCAGTTATAATTCCAAACAAGTGTTTGGAGTCCAAGTGGAAACTCCCCAAGTGTAAGGATGTTCCGGGAAACAACCCTGTGAGGTTATCTCCTTCCAAGATGATAAACTCCACACAATATGACTGCGTTCATGAAGAGAGACTTCATTCATACATATATTGCAAAATGAGGAAGAATATTGGTTGTTAACGGAAATTAATATATATGTATGAATTTTAACACTTACATATAATTCAACGTACAAAATGACCTGTTACAAAGATAAAAAAAATAGGGTCAACAAATATTGATTAATAAAGGCACCAATGTGCTGATTGACTCAACCATTATAGTTTTGTATGTGAACATTCCTTCTTAACTCATACAAGAGTTTATATGAAACAATAATAAAGAAAAATCATGATTGAAACTTAAGAAATCCTTACTGATATAATAAGTCGACCATATCTTCCAAATGCAGCTTCTCCTATATCAGGGTAGCTAATGATCCCTTCTTTGCTTTCAAAGCAGTGTTTCATAAGATCTGCCGTATAACAACATATAATTGCAAATAAAAGCATCACAATCATACTTGTCCACCCAGCTTGTTTCACTGTATATGGTGTAGAAAGAAGGCCAACTCCAGCCATCACATTAATCCCTGGAAAAGTACAATTTTATCTCACAAAATTGTAAGTTACAAGTATAAATGAGGGGATAGGATTTGGATTTGTAAACAAAACAACAACTTTTAGGGAAGGGTATTCAGCATGTGTCTTACAAAAGTTTAATCCAAAAACTAAACTTTCAAATATCTACTATATACTAAGCACGAGTAGAAAAGTATGCACAAAATGCACTCCAATTCATTACCGAATTCAAGGAACTTTTCTCCCTAGCTATTGAACTCATAATGTTTATTACTTGAAGATAATTAAAATATTCAAGTATATGGTAATAGATATTATTGACTTTACTTAAACAAATTAATAAAATGTTAAAGTTATTCATTCTTAAAATACCATACCGTTAAATATTGTTTGACTAAGGCTACATCCATAACCAATTGGTAATTCTTCAGGAATTTGCATTTGAATTGAAGCTTTCTCCCACCATGTTGATTGTCTTCTTGTAATCCCTGCATGAGTGAGTTCCTCACCAGATAGAAAAGAAGTCCTTTCATCATGTTCTAAGTAACTCTTTGAACCAACACCCAGAAAGCTCGAATAAATAACACTTGGTGCTCGTATAATTGATCCAAGATTTGGAGCAGCAGATATTGAGTAAGAATCCGTAGCATCTCTGTCAAATAAGAATAATGATAATACTGATAAGAATAAATAGCAATAATAAAAAAAAGAGAAATAGGAATAAAATAGTGAATGTCCTTAGTTTAATGGGTAACAAAATGGACACCGTTCCTGCCAAAACAACCTAGTTAACAAAATTTGGTGCACATGTAAAAACAAGGTGGAACATAAGATGTAAATTACTTTCTATGTATGTTTGATGTACATTAAAACGAAAAAAATAACAAATAATAAGGTTTCATTAGTAGAAATGATATTGAAGTCATTATATTTATGTAAAAAGAAAGACATATAAATGGAAAAAGATCCATACCTATAAGTTTGAGGCCACTGCTGAGAAATGAAAGAAGATTGAGGATGCGTTCTATGATTCCCCTCATCATCAGTGTCACATTGATTACTATTCTCACTCCTGTAATCATGTTCTTCGTTAACATCCTCGTTGAAATTGTCCACCAAAAAATGGGAGTCTCTTTCGTTATTCTCCTTATTGGCCATTCTTAGAATTTCACAATAATGCAACTAAACTATTTGCAACAAGATCAATATTTTTTTTTATATCTTTTGTGTTACTACTATTGTTCTTTGATATTTATACTGCAACAAGGATCCGAAGATTTGTATAAAGTGTTTTTCTGTATTAGTAAATGGTAATGCGACCAGGAGATAAAAGAAAAAAAAAATGGTGGTAACGAAGACAATTGACTTAGATGTTTGAATGCCGCTGCTTCTAATGGTGAAGAAGATGTGAACCAATGTTCCAAAAAGTTGAAAGAAAGAAAGGTGGTAAAAAGGATAGATATGAAGATGCAAAACAGTTGCATTGTGAAGCGGAAAGAGGAAGGAAAGGAACACAGATAGCCAATATTTGACATGTGTCATGCAAGGAAGAAAGTGTTTTTACCATAGTGTAAACTTTCCGGGAAACAAGCTCAAACCAAGGAAGACTCATTTACTTATTATTTTCAATTAGTTTTATGTATTCATTAACTTTACAATATTATTATTATTATTATAATAATAAGAAGAAGAATAATTAAAATTCTTATCGTTGTAATTAATATTACTATTATTAATTGGGCCACAGCTTACAAGTTATGGATGAGAGTGGCGTGCTCATGAATCCATTTGGATCAGTGTTGAGACAAAAATCCATCTGGTACAAAAATAAAGCAATATGCAGGTTGGTGTAGTTTGAATGCTTTTTTTCTTTAAAATATCTAAACGTAATTTGGATTAGATTGCATTATCCTTTTTTAAGTTACATCCTTACATATTTATATTATGTTTGTGCAAAATAGTCTTGTTGTATGGTAGTATTTATCATCAACTTATAAACCACTCTTTTCCTGACAGGGTCTTATATTACACGCTTACCTATGCTCATTATGAGCTTTATGTATAACACTTTAAACTTGATTTTCTGAACTAGTAAACTGTTCCATCAAACCATCTACTCACAACGTCTTTTGAAAAGTTTTCGTTTTATTGAACTTTCTTTCTCTAATACATTTGCTATGATAAACTTTATATATCTTATTGCCCGCTAACTTGTTACTCTAATATATCTTGTTAAAAGTAGTTATTGCATTGTTATGCTTAATATATATATATATATATATATATATATATATATATATATATATATATATCGTTATTATATACTTTATAACTACTTTAATATATTTGCTTTAATCATAGCGTTTGTAACTATCTTAATATATACATATATTGTAATATACATTCTCTGATTCATTTACATGTCTTATATTCTCATCAAATCTAATAATTTATGGTTATAAAGAAAAAAAAAAAAGAGATTGTTATACTCTTACCAACAATTTTAATAATAAGAAATAAAGTTAAGTTTTAAAATAGTAATGGTTGATTAGTATATATTCAGTTTATAAATATAGGAATTCACCTATAGAATTTAAGCACAAATAAATACCCATGCATGTATTATCTTACATTCTATGCTTCGAAATAACAGACTGTGCATCCTCCATATGAACACGTTATAGTCTCTTAATTTTAGATAAAGCATTAAAGCAATAGAATGTGTCTACATGCTCTCTCTCTCTCTCTCTGATAAAAAAAATGTATTTTGTTTGACCCCCAAGTTAATTTTACTATTTACGAGGTTGTTTCTGATAGAAAACATGTTCTGTGACTAATGTGTGTATCTATGTGAACTTTTGTACTGAAAGTAGGTAAAATTGTACCATAAAGCACATTCTTTTAGGAAAAAGAGTGAAAAGTTACCTTTTATCAAAGACGTGTTTGCAGAAGGACATAGAAGTTCGAAAGCAAGGATCTCATAATTAAGGAGGTTGATTAGAAGACATGAATTTGTGTCCGATATGTGTAAGATCGTACCACAAGATCATCTTTATAAGGAACTGACTAAAAGCAATGAAGAGATTTTTGTCAGAGACATGTGAATGCTCAAGGATATAATGTGCGTGACTATTCCTGTAAAAAATGTGACACTCAATTACATACAAAGAAGAGAACAACCCTGTAAAACAATTTTTGTATGTGTACTTTTAGTATAAGGTGATATGAAGGTCCATTTATTGAACGTCAACCATATTAAGGTAAGTAGATTGAATATATGTATAATGGTGTTTCGAGAACCAGGAGAAGGTCTATAAAGATTTTATTTCTTGTGAAAAACTATTTTAGTAATTGATAGAATTTGAACCTAACTTCACAAGCTTGATATGCCTTTATGGAGACAACCCATATTTGCTTGTGATATAATAATTTTAGTTGTTTTTATTTAATTCTAAATGAGGCAAAGTCAAACTAAATTTGTGTTTAAATAGTTTGGGACTTCATAACGACGGATAACAAATTATACATTTTGTAAATTGATGAGAGTGAATTTCTTAAGTTCTTGGTTGAATCAACTACTAGACTTATCAATGTTTTTTCTATTCTTTTGTGGCGTATCTGCGACTTATCTTCTTCTTTAGAAGTGACGTTGTTCATCTCTATCACCCGTTTTGTCTAAAACCCTAATTCTTAATAAATCCAATCTCTAACCTAAAATTTCCTTGTTTTTGTCTAGAATTATTATAAAGCATATCTCGCGATTTACTAAACCATTTTGACTAATTCTTGAGCCAATTATATCCCAATTCATGAACTTTCACATGGATTTGGTCTCGTTCGATTTCGACTTTTGTAGCGTGAGATACTGCTTCAAAGCTCTTACATGTGATTCTACAATTATAGGTAATTTTCTATCCTAGACCTATCCATTTTTGAAACCCAGTTGAGGGGTTCACATCACTTTGTCACAAAATCATTGTAATTTACTTAACTTACCCTTCATTTGTTTTTGGTAATTTCCTGTACACATCGATGGATTTTGGGGGTGCAACTGTGTTTGGTTCTATGTTTTTGCAAAGAAACGCAGGCAAGGAAATGCTAGAGGAGGGGGAGGGTGTGTCCTCATGTGTATGAAGAGATTTTCGTTGAAAGCCGCGTCAGCTTTGTAAAATCATGGAATTAGCCTTGCTTTTACATTACTTTCATTATGCACTTGACGTTCCTCATGCAAAGATTCGTGACGATGGTTTGCAAAGACCTTTGATGACAACATTGACGATTTTCAAATGATTTTGAACTTTCCTTTATAAACCCTTCATCTGCGCCTTGTTCGAGTTGCCATCTTTGAACTTTTACGTGTGGTTTCTTGAGTTGATTTTATTGTAGTCGGTGTGTTGGTGCTCAGTGCAAGTTCAACCCTGTCTGTGAGGGTAGTGTTTAAGTTTAGTCGTGGTTTGTGGTGGTTCGTGACGGATTCTGGTGGCTGTATCAAAAGTTGAGGGTGGTTGAAGAAGGTAATCGATTACCATGATGAATATAATCAATTATACGTGTTTTTCTAACTCATAACCATTTTTTATAGCACCCCCTATACGTATTGTATGGAGGCATACTCAATTTTATAGAAGTTATAATTGGTTAAACCTATATTTCAAAGCTTTAATTGGTTATCACTATGCACATAATCGATTATATATGTTTTTTGAACCTTTAATCGATTATTGAAGCTCTCCTAATGAATTATATGTATATTTTGACCCCATAATCGTTTTTATTCATCACATAATCGATTAGATATTTTTAAAAAGATAATCTATTTTTGGACACTGATAATTGGTTAAAAGTTCATTTTTCAACCATACTCGATTATCGGTAGTGTTGTAGCTCTGGTCGCTCATCTATGTGTTTCTCGGTTGGCAATGTCGTCTTTGACCTGTTGTAGGTTGGTACAAGGACTTGTGGAACTTTTTGAAGGTGATTTGAGGTATGTTAGGACCTTCACTCGTGAAGGTGGTTGGTTAAGTGTTTTATACTAGACTATACATGTATTTTTTAACCATAATCGTGGTTGAGTTTGTCTTCATTGTATAAAGCTTGAGAGTGTGATTTTTGATTTTGGTATATAATTTGAAGTTGTGGTTGTATAATTGATAAAGAAATCCTATTAGTGTAATGGTCTTTCTTTTGGCTCTAGTAGTACTTGTCTTTTTTGGTTTTGTTGAGATCTTTAACAAGTAACAAAACATTGTATTTACCAATTACATTTAACATTTGTTATATGTTTTTATTTTTATAAATTTACAAAATTTATTTATAAATTGCATTAATTTATTGTTTTCATCAATTTATGATAATTATTAAAATAGGATTTGCAGTTACTTTGTTTTTTATTTAACTTTAATTATGAATTTATATGTAGTATTTCAATGTCATTAACATTAGAAATAATGTTGGTAATTTAGATCGTGTATGGTAATTTGTTTATTATAATTTAGAAATATAATATAGATAGTTTGTTTAACATTAATGAATTTAGGAATTAAATTTAGGACTTTTATTTATTTACACCTTTAATATATGTAACACTATAAATAATTTATTTAGGAATTTCATTAATTAAGTAATTATAAATATGCAGATTTTTTTTTATCATTTGACATTTTTAAGTAATGTAAAAAATATTTGTATATACGGTTTAATTGAATTATAAATATTTAACCTTATTTAGGTTTAGTAATTTTTTTACTAATAACTTATTATTTACATTTAGTAATTAAAAAATAATTTAATTTATTTCGCGTGTTTTAGTAATGTAACAATATTTGTATAAATAATTTTTTTACGAATGAAATTGTACTAAATATTATTTAGGTTTGTTATTTGTTTACGTTATTGTATGGGTTTTTAATTTATTCAATTTTGTGTTATTATTTATTGTTGTCGTGTATTTAGGAGTTATAATTGATATTCTCAATTTTTTTGTTCGTTGTCATAATTACCTGAAATTACTTATTATGGTTTTTTTTTTTTTGTCAAAAGACATTTTTAATGAACAACAAGTGGTTTATGTTTTTAAAGAGGCAGACACCACGGGTAGTGTGTAGACATTAAAAATTTAAGTTTAACAAATGTAGAAAAAATATGCCAAACAAAATTCCTTTTCAGAATGTTTTTAATGTTTTTTTTTCTTTTAATTTACATCTGATAAAGTATTGGTGATTATGACGGAGCCTAAAATCAATTTCATAAACAACCAACTTTACATGAGACCCATGAAAAAAAAAAATGGCTGGCTCCACAAGACAGTATTATTTTGTCTTGTTCAAATTTTGTTTTGAGCCCTCAAGCTGTCATTTATCTGTGGTTTAAAATGAATATTGGTCAGAGCAACAAGCCAAGAATTTTATATTGAATGAATAGGATTCATTTCTTGGGAAATAAATTTACTTATTCTATCTCTCATGTCCTAGTTTATATACATATACATAAAATTTAGGTTTGCTTATAACCTAAGAGATGCAATGTTCTCTGCTTACCATGCAAGTTTTATTGCATCTTTTTATTTATTTTTTCTTGATAAAAGTTCATGAAATGTTGTTTCTTTTTATGTGTATATATATACCTCTGCCACACCTACCTCATTGTCTCAAGTCACACCTTTAAACCGAAGCCAAAGAAAAAGATGGGCCTATCTCTGCAGAAACTTGCCCCTGGTTCCACATCTAACTCTCTTGTCTTGTTCTTTATTATTGTTGCCAAAACATTTTAACATGTGATACTTATCTCATGCATGTAATCTTCTAGAGCTCATAATGGATATGATGAAGAGAAAGCAATCTCAATTATTGTACTGATTAAACAATAATTACTTTGCATCCACTGATTGTAGCTTTTGTCTGCTTTTCTTATTATGTCTCATGTTTTGTGGCTATATATGCATATTCATAACCTTTTTTTCTGAAAATTTGATACAGGGGCTGATCTAAAAGAGGTGAAAGAACTTGAACCAATCATAGACGAAGGGTATGAAAAATTAGTGCAAGAGAAAGACGCCATCGAATTCCCAGTTTTTTACAGAGCAGTATGCGAGATTGTCGAGTACTTAACCATTTTCGTATCAAAAGCTGCCAAATTATTATTTAATTAATTATAAAGTGACATGATTTTGTTATGCTAATTTTGGGTTATGTTTTGTCAGGAAACTCAATGAAAAACTGGGAAATACGCAGATTAAACTTCCAGCGACCAAGGATCTGGAGACAGAATTCAATGTAAGTGCATATTTCTGTCATTATGCCAGATATGAATACTTAATCATTTAGCCAAGTTACTTGTACAAGAAAAGATGCTGAAAAACTTTTATTATTTTGAAATTTTTATTACGCATAAATTCTAAATACGTCGTCAAATTGTATATTTTTTATTGAATTCATGATACAAATTTTAGTTCTAGTTAGTATTTAAAATATTTTTTTTATTTTTGTCTAAGTAACTACTATTTGATTATTGCATATAAAATGTATATTTTTGTGTAAAAAATAGTGATGACACTAGTTAAATATGTATATTTTCTTCTTTTTTATATGTCGGTTTATATTTCTCTTATTTATTTGTCCTTTTCTACTAATTTTTAATTAATATTTTCTTTTGTTTATGTTGATTAGTTTGATGTGATAATATTATTATTATATACAACAAGAATTTAATTTTTAAATGCAGCGAGTTCTTTAATTATTTTTTTTAAATTCATAAAATCTTTTGAAAAAATCTTGTGATTTCATATTTCATAAATCTTTTAAAATCCAAACTACCAAATCCTAATTATAAAAGTCTTTTATTAAAAAATTATCACATTCTTAAAATGTGAAGAAAGAATTTGAATACACCCCTTAGTATAATGAATCTCATCAAATTTTAGTTATTAATAAAAGTATTATTATCAAACTCAAATATACAAAAAAAAAAAAAAAAAAAAAAAACTACATATTGATTAGAATGTTAACTAATAAACAAAAAGGTTTCGATTATCTAAGCTATTTTAGTCTTATTTATTGTATATAATACTCACATTTAAATCAATTTGAACGTGTTTATGGAATGATGACATTGATTAGTTAAAATTTATTTATATTTTAGCATTTGATTATTTTTTATATTTGTGTTCGAAAGGGATATGTTAAAAAAGTATATTTACAAAATTGCAATTCCCAGTGTTTCTCTTCTGATAATTTTAGCTAGCTTATAGTACATTATATCAGTTTAGGTTCTGTAGAATTAACAGGTGATTGTTCATTGCTTTAATGGCAAATGCAGAAGCGTGAAAAGAGTAAAGATGGGAAAAACAAGGCACTGTCAAAAACAGAATTCCAGGAGATAATGAAAAATTTGGTGAAAAGATCAGGATTTACTGGTATAGGAGCAAAGGAAGCAATCTTGTGTATTTTTGGTGTTCCATTGGCTGCTCTGTTGGTAAAGCAGAAAGTGATGCCTGAGGCAATTCGAGATGAATTTTTCATTCCAGGAGTAACTTCTGCCACGGTTTTCACCCTTGCTGCTCTCAACAAGATTTGATATTTATCATATTATATACATATAGAACGACCAACAATGTGTTATTGCATTACTTTGTGCTTCTGCAAGTTCGCAACTTCAATCTATCTATGCACCAATTGATAGGTTCCATGATTTCATACTCACCTCTCTCTATGCATTCAGTTAAGTTTCAGATACTGGAATTACTTAGTTCTAATTGTACTATAATGGATTAATGGTTAAATCTACTCTCATGTTGGAATGTTTTATTACTGAATTAATCAAAGGTAGACAGAAAAGGCTAAACTAAAAGTTTGAAAGAAAAAAAAGGCAGAAGTCAAAGAAACTGAATAAAAAGGTGAAGGACTTTTCTGGAGTATTTTAATTTTTTCAAAATCTAAAACTACTTTTTAGTTTTCAGTTTGTAAATTTATTTCTTTTTATTAGTTTTAAAAACTTGTCTATCTAATAATATTCTTCTGAAATGCTTTATAGGAAAAATGTAAAACTCTACATAAAATTGTGATGAAAAGAATTTAGAGAGAAAGCGTGACAGAGTAGTAGAAAAGAAAATTTGTATGTTTTCACAAGCTTAGTTCAAAATAGATTATGATAGATCGAATCAAGATATAACAGATACTAAAATATAATATGTTCAATTAAGGTTCGAGTCTTACATGAACTTAGACAGAAGTATTAACAAAATTGTTGCAGGTCCTGAACTATATCAAGTTGGGACTCAAATTCAATTCATGATTATGGATTTTTTTTTGTGAATTAAACTTGGATCATTGGATTGAGACAAAAACAAATAATGTTGACTTAATTATACTAAATTAGCTTACTATGCATTGAGTTATTTATATACACAGCGTAATATAAAGTGTAGTCATAGATTATCAACATTTAAAAACATAAACATTGTTAAAGAAAGCACTATACGTAATTTTATGGCTACTTTCTATACTTTGTAATAAAAAGGAAAAAAATGAACCATTTGCCAATCATTGTCTTTTAATCAAATCCAGAGAATAAATACCAATGATTGGACAGTGATTGCTCACATTAAACAAACACAAATTGGAAAATTTGTTAAATATAGGCGGTTAGAGGTTGTTGGAGAGCGTGATTTTTTGAATGTTCCGTTCAAAAATATCAAAACATACCTTCATGAATCAATCACATGGCACGTGCACCAAATTAACGACAGGTCCTCCAACTGACTTTGCAAGTGACAGCTGTCGGGAGTTTGACACAGTTTGAGGGTCATCCTCCATATCCTGTAACATCAACATGTCCCCGAAATCTTTGGAAATTAACATGCCAAGAAACAAAAAAGTCTGCGACAACATCCGAGACGGTTTGGGTTCATCAGAAACAAAAAACATCATAATGGCCGCATCATTGATCGACTCGTTTGCATGCAACACAAATTATTGTATGTTTTACAAGGATGCATAAACAAAATCATTCTTTGAATGCATTTGAATATGTGGGGTGTGCCTGATTATTATTCGTAAGTACCACATGTTATGTTTTGCATAAACAAAATCATTTTTTGAAGGCATTTGAACATGTGGGGTGTGGGCTATTATTTCGGTTGGGTTTCATATACCCACGCGTTGGCTTCAAGATCAAGATTTGGAATCTTCCCCTACCCAGCAATTTTCGTGGGCTCAGAAAAAGACTTTTACAAAGGTCTTGAATAATATGATATGGGTGTAAATACCATGTCCGAGTTGCCTGCTTCTTGTATTAAAGATAATATGATATCGGTGTAAATACCTGAGGGAATATATGTTGCGGGTCTTGATGACGGCAAAATTTATCTTCACGAAAGAATGATCTTGAATAAGGGGATAAACCCTTGATGCATATGGAACTCTGCAATAAATTGGACACAATGTGGGATTCTGATTGGAAAGCTATCTCTTTGCGTAAGAGATTTTGTGAATTTGCATTTTCGTCTTTGAAAGATGCGAAATCTTGGACATTTGTTGGGACAAAGGATTTTGTTCCTATTTCCATGAAATTTACTGAGGCATAGTGCTTGGTTACCTTTTAAATATTGGCAACCAAAGTCAACCTTTTCTACAGCCCGTCACATAATCATGTCATTGTCCAGGATGATTATACAATGAACAAGTCCAGATGATTTTTTGCAGGGTGTTGGTTGATTTGGATCTTTTTGTTTGATCTTCCTAATCAATTATTTATAGAAAGGTTTGGCTTTGCTTTCATTGCAGATGTTGAATATGTAGTATTTCTGTAAAATGATAGGACACACCTTTAAACTGCAGGAGATGCCATTCTGATTCCGTGGTGGTTCAGAAAAGACAGGATAACCATGTTACACATAGATATGTCGAAAAGAAACCTGTTGATATTTCCAAGACTGATGTGGGATTAGAGAACTTATGGATGAGAAAGAAGAGGAGGCTGATCCTAGCAATATTGGTGTGAATAGCTTGGCTGGTATGCCAAGTATCATTGCGGAAACTCAGAAGATTGTTAATCAAAATGAGGTTCGGTCTTCTGCTAAATGAAACTCCACCAATAATAGGATAAGTTCTCCAGGTTTGGCCGTTCAAAACAATTTTGATAGTTTGCTTAATGATAGTGAAACTTACAGTGTTGATAATATTATAAAATTGAATATTCCTAATAATAATCAAGATGGGCAGTCTATGCAACAGAATCCTCCTTTGCATGTGCTTGGTGTTTTTGTAAATGTAGCTTGGACTGATATGGTTATGTGATCGAAGTCGTATCTAGTTAAATAAATGTAATACTAGGAAGTGATTTCTAGATCATCTTCCAAAAACCTAGTTTCCTGTCAAAGGATTAAACACACAAAGAGAAAACCCACAAAGAATTGCAGATATCAAATCCTCCAAAGAATCTCCTTAGATCATCATCCTCTTGTTATCAACCTCTCAAATCTCTCTCCAAAGAATCTGAACGTCAGCAATTGTTTTCCCTAGCTACATATGAAAGAACTCGTATTCCTGAATTAAGGCATGCTTCCTTGCGTGCTTTACGTCAGTGCTACCTTCATGAGTAACTCAAGAATATCCCACATTTCTTTCGTGGAATTGCACTGCAAAATCCTGAAAAACTCATCTAAACTCAAAGCATATGTTATAATGTTCTTGGCAGCACAATCATACTGCATTTTCTTGTTCTCAACATCAGTTAGCTCATCATAGGATGATTTTTCAACAGTAACACCATCAACAATAGTCGTAGGAATAAATGGGTCATTCACAATCACATTCCAAGTGCCACGATCAATTGATTCAATAAATATTTCCATCCTTACTTTTCAAAATTGATAATTCGCACCACTAAACATGGGTGGTCTATACAAGCTCCCTCAGCGAAAGGTAATTTGTTCTTGACTATGGATCGAGAACCTGAGTAAAATGCAAGCCCTAGCTCTGATACCAATTGAAAATGATTTAGGCCGAGTTCAAGAGGGGGTGAATTGAACTTTTAAAAAAATTTCGCAAGCTTTTGGAAAGAATTAACGTAAAAAATGAAAGTTCTTTATTAAACCAATCAATTACATGAATTTTGAATGCTCACACAGAAATAATCAACTGCAACGTAAAGTTAATCAAATACAAAACTCAAGCAGAAATAATAATACGTAAAAATACACACCCGAAGCAATATCAAGGAAAGAAAAAGCAAGAACACCAAGATTTATACTGATTCACTCTTCCTCAAGAGCTACATTCAGTCTGTTTTCCCCTCAAGAAAAGAAATTCACTAAAGAACACACAATTCAAACAAAAACAATCCAATACACTTACTTCTCGCAAGAACCCACTGCACCCACATTAAAACACACCTCTAAACTCTACATAGATAAAAAAAATTAGTGCAAAATCCTACTACACCACTACAAACGTAAACCTATACAATTTGTAGTCTATGCAATCACAAAAAAAAAATGAAGAAAATTAATACTACACATGACAGTTGAATCACAGAAAAATGAATAGTGCAATAAAGCTTACCTCAGATGAACCGAAACCAGAGCAGCACAATATTCACCAAAGGAGAGCTTCAAGAACAACTATCTTGATCTTTCTTTATTTCAAAAACTTGGTTAAACAAAGCACACTTTTTCACACGTAAAATCTCTCTTAGAGAAAAACCTAAAAAATCATTGTGTAATCATATATATACTTTTTTGAAAGAGTGTGACACTGTTTTATAAGCAAAATAATTATAAAGTAGAATAAACTGAATCAATTCAATCGATTGAAAAAAACCACAGTCAATCGATTGAGCTTTTTGTAAATCATATTTTTACAAAGTTAATTTTCAAAAATAATGAATATGATATTACGTGAAAGAGATTTTCAAAAATGATAAAGCGTTTTGATAAAAATAAATTGTAGTTTTGAAGCTCGCTTAGTGGTTAAAATACTGCATGCACATGGTTAACAGTTCAAACCTATGAAAAACCCTCAGAACTAGTGAGAGAATGCCACATCAGCAAAGCCGCTTCTCTACATGGTCGTGTCATGAAGGTTGTGATTGCATTTGAAAGTCATATCTATTAGTGGTCACTTCTTCATGATCATATGACTAAAGGCCATCACTGTGAGTGGCCAAATCTTATCTTCTCTGCATCAATGAGCATTGTATTTGTGACTGGCCGTATCACCATGTGCTGCAATGTTGTATGACGTGTCTTGGTATTCCCTCTTCACCATGCGCAACATCGTCTTAAGGCTGTGCTGCATTTACATGTGGCTATACCAACATTACCAAAATCTGAGACATAGTTGCATCTGATGTATTTCCGAATGTCAAAACTGCATCACTAATACTACATAGTTGCATTGATCGCCCAGGCCGCATTGGCCAAGTTGGCTTCTTATGACGCATTGGATGTAAGACTGTATCTAATACATGAACCTTATTAGATGAGTGAGTTGTATCTGTATGTACGTGTCGTATTGGATACAAGAGTTGCTACTGTATCACTAAAATAATCGAGAGCCAAAACTATATCCTTTCAAACTTTGAAAGTCGCTTTTGTATATCTTGAATAACTGAGTGTCGAAACCGTATGCTCTAAAACCTCAGAATTCTTCATCTATATCTCTTCAAACTCAGAAAACTTATTTCGTCTAGCAAAGGCTCCGTCCTACTCGGTCCAATGTTGATCGGATCACAGCCTCCTCGGGTTCCTCAGTTAAGAGCCTCATTGGTTAAGAATAACCTCCTCGGTTAAGAACCTCCACGATTAAGAATTGGCTTCATCAAATCACAAGGTAGCAATAGTGCTAACACAAATGATTCAACAGGTTCATTTGTCTACTTCTATGGCACATGGGTGGAACAGTAATACTTGGAAAATCCCCTCTATGTTGAGCAATATGCAAGAGATTAAAGGTATGAAGCACTTGGTTCCTACTAATTTCCCTAATATCCCTAATTCAATGTTTTATGATAATGGTGTTGTCACACAAAGAGTGGTTAGAAAATTCTTATCTTCTTCTTCTCCTTCTTGGGAATGGGGTAAGTTGGTTTGGTTTAGTGATATTCCTCCAACTAAATCATTAATGCTTTGGAAAGTTCTTCACAATAGACTCCCTACTAATAAAGATGTTCAAATGAGAGGAGTGTTTTATATATACTTTGTGCAAGGCTTAGATGGAAGATATTAGGCATTTTTTTAATGTTCTTCTATATCCTTTCTTTGGACTTGGATTCATAATGTTTTTCTTGAGATTAATAATCCCTGACATTGTCTCTTTTCTTAATTCTGCAGGTAGCCTATTAGTGAAGCACACTAAGCTTGCTTCTATTATTTTTATCTTATGGATTATCTGAAGGATGAAAAATCAAGCTAGATTCCAACAACACATTACCTGGTTTCTGCCATTAATTTTGTTAAATATAACATTATAATTTGAGATAACCTTTCAAATAAAAAAAATTAATAATGATATATTTGACTTTTTTGTTTTGAAAATTTTTTCCATCGGCATTAGATCCTCTAAAGTCTCTAATCTGGTACAAGTGGTTTGGAACACTCCTAATATGGGTTGGATCAAGGTAAATGTGGATACCGCTGCTAGAGGTTCTCCCCATCTTGCTACTTGTTTTGGAATCTATAAAGGTAGTATAGGAGAGTATTTTGGAGGAATTTTTCTTGGCCTTTTCTGGGATTAAAATTTCTTTTTATGCAGAAGTTATAGGTGTGATTCTTGCAATTGAGCTTGTTAAGAGGGTTGGTTTTATAAGATCTTAGTTGGAGACTGATTCATCTTTGCTTTGTCAAGCTTGTACTTATAGTGATTTAATCCCTTGGCCTATTAAGGAGAGATGAAGAAAGTGTCTAAAGATTTGTGAGAAAGCATTGATTTTAAGGCCACTCATATTTTCAGGGAAGGGAACCAATGTGTTGATAAACTTGCTCCCTTAGAACTTGAAAATAATTTAGATTTTACTTGGTATAACACTTTAGCAACTTGTATTACTTGATCTTTTTCATAGTAGATACAATCTCACTTTGTTTAGGTTTTAGTAGGGAATATTTTTTTCTGGTTGCATGGGTTTCGGTATAGTACCCAATGTTTTATATATTTTTATCTTTTCTAATAATATCTCTATATGATGGTAGATAGTTGATGGATCTTGGAGTATCAATTTAACTAAATTGTTAAATTTTAGTAATACCAAACATTATATATAAAAATAATAATTGATTACTTTATGATTTTTATAATAATATTTTTATAAAGACTAAAAATATAGGAAGGAAAATAAAAAATTAAAAAGTATATTTTTTTCAATATTTATCAACTTTCAAAATAGAAAGATAATTCTCTTTCTAACTTCTTATAAAAGTGTAAAAGTAAACATGGATTACAAAAGTTTAAATGAGTTTTGTAAAATAACTTAAAGTACTTTGTTTTGTAGTTGACATGACAAAATAGTTACTCTATTAAATTATGAGAGAGGAAAAAATATGAAATAGAGACGAGTTGAAGTAACCATACTATGTACATTGTTACCCGTGTGACAAGATTTTGTTTTAAAAGACTCTTTCGACACTTAAATACTTTTTTTAACTTTATAAATATAAATTACATATATATATTCATTAAATATATATATATATATATATATATATATGAGCAAAACAAAATGTTGTTAAACCTATATATTCACATATTTAAAGTGAAATACTATAAATTCGTTAAATAAAGGTGGAGAGTTGATTAATCTCCATTAAAACTTTATGATGAAAAATTGCTTCAAAACAATAAGGAGAGAGCTTTGTCACCTATACATGTATGTGTGCATTTGTATTCTACTAAGTGCCTGATTTACCTTTGTCAGCACCCAATTTCGTCTGGGCAAAAAATAATAATAAAAATTAAATAAAAATTAGCAAAAATATAGAAAATCCATAAAAATAGTAAAAAAAGCATAAAATACCAAAAAATTGTAAAAAATCATTAAAAATGTAAAATATAAATTAATAAAATCATAAATGAAAAATATTCTCTTTAGTCTTAATAAAAAGAATGAAAATAAAACCTCAACCCTAAACCTAACCAATACCTCTCCATTCATTTATCTCCTCTCCCACACTCACCCACATAAGACAAAAATAAATGAGACACTCTCATTTTTCCTACCTCTTACTCACTTTTTCACTCCACCACCACTCACTCATAAAAGCAGATGGTCCCCCCTCCCTTTTGCCAAACATACCCTCACCTCCACTAGTCCATACAGCAACTATTGCACCACCCCTGCTCTGTCATACACCACACCACTTCTCCTCTCATTTCCCATGTACCCTATGCACTCCAAATGAGACAAAGGGACAAGAGGACACAAATTTTGAGCGTATCTCTATCATAACCGTTTTGGCAGAGGACACTTAGCACCCACAGTGGTCTGCTAGGGTCCTCACAAGCTCCCAATCACCTACTATAAAAGCTAAATGCCTCCATAAACCAAGTGGTTACACACCACGGTTTTGCATGAAAGAAACCCTCTCCTCTTTGTTTTTTTCACCTAGACACCTTCCAATCACCTTCAAGAAGCTTCCAGAGCAATCAAAATAGCCCAAAACAACTTGAAAAAGCTTGGAGAAGCCCTCATCAAAAAATTGGGCTTTGTTAAAGCTCGACCACCAAATTCAAGTTTTTTGTCTCCATTAGGTATGTCTCTTCCCCCCATTTTATTACCACCATTTTTATAACTTGAAGACGCCTTGAAACCTCCATTTGAGCCTCGCCGGTGCAAGTCCCATTAAGGAAGATGACTTGCGAGCTCACTTTCTTCCACCATAGACCTTCTTTCTCCTCCATTCCACCTCTATTGAGATGAGGAGGAGGAGAGGAACATTTGTCACCCCATGGCTTGGTGTACTGCTGTCGCTGGGGACTTGTCGGAAAACCAGTCCAACGAGCTCCTTCTCCCTCTTTCCATCGCTTCTTTTCATCTGCTGCACCTATCTAGAGCATAAACAAACAATAATGTGGGAGTTGGAACATAGAAATTGACAAAACAATGGAGGTGAGAAATAGGATATGACAGAAAGAGGAGAGTGATTCGAGTTGTGGTTCTAAGGCATGTAGATGGCATGACTTTGTAGCCAAGGACATGAGGAGTGTGTTTCGAGTGAGCATGAGTGAAAACAGTGGTCATGGGTGAGCCAAAATAGGTTGTATAGTTTAGTTTTTCTTTGTGGTATTTTCTCGAGCACTTTGTGTGCTTGATAGTGGCCAAACACCCAACTTTGGAGTTGATTTCTGAGAGATCCTTGAAGTAGTTTGAGAAACTGAGGGTTGCATTGGAAAGGTGGGTCTACCATCTTTTCAATGGTATATCATAACACCATTAATGATCCCTCTATGTCCCCCAAAATCAGACCCAAAGTTTGGGTCTTGCACTGTTTAACTTAGTTTTTGGGTTGGCCCGCACATAAAATCATGAACTCAGCCATGAGGCTTACTTTATGGAGCTCGTTCTCCTTCGTCTTGGACCTCCAAGGGTGTATCAACTATCAATGGAAAGCTCTTTCTACCCTTTTTCCAATAGTATAGGGCAGGTGCATTTATGAAACTATTAGGGCACCCAAAATCACCCTGAAAAACCTGTCCCCAAACTGGTTTCTGGGTTTTCCATAAACTAAGTTATGGAGGTCAGTTAAGTAGCCAACTTGAGAGAGTTTGTTCTCCTTATCCTTGAACCTTCTGGGGGTTTGTGATTAGTCTTTATAAAGTTCTTTCTACCCTCTTTACAGTGTGGTCTACCATAAATGCATTTATGATACCATTAAGGCACCCAATTTCGGCTCGCAAAACCTGTCCCCAAACTGATTTCTTGGTTTTTTTCAAAAACTAAGTTATGGGGGCAGTTTTGGTTGTTCAAGTGCTTAACTTTTGAGAGAGTTTTCTCCTAATCTAAGAACCTTTAAGGGTTGTATTTGTACTTGTTGGAAATATCTCTTCAAGATCTTTCTATTGGTATGCCATAACTGCATTTATAATACCATTTGGACCTTCAAATTTGACCCCAAAGTTGGGGTCTCAAACTCTTTTTGAGAGATATTTTTTTAAAAACTAAGTTATGAAATTTACATCTATCACTGGACCAGTTTTGGAGGATTCGTTCTCCCTATCCTTGAACTTGTTGGGAGTGTATGAGTGATCGTTGGAAAGCCTTTGGAATGATCTTCAAATCTATATAAAGTTTGTCCATTTACGTGACTGTTTGACCACCCAAGACTAGTCTCAAAGTTGCCTGTTTAACACTTTTTCTCCACCAAACCCTAAAAATTTCTAAATCTCAAAACTTAGTTTTGTTCTTGATGCTAACCTTGATCCAAATGGACTCTCTAGAGGCTCGTATGCTGCCCAAAGGACGTCTCTAATTTGGGTCAGGGTTCGCATCTCGAATAGACCATCCTCAGTGTATCCGCCTGACCCGAGCCAGACACCGCTTAAGGAGATAACCTCTGGCATGTACACTGCCTTTTGAGGATCATCTGAAGTGATTATGGTCAAACCCTTTTCCCTCATGGAACTATAACTTGTTTTAACTCTCAGTATAAGGAAAAGCACGTACGCTACTACCTTTTCATATACTGCGAGTTTTAGCAAGTCGTAGTATCTCCATTTGAGCCTAACCTCACGCAAGCCACGCTCGCTGGCATTTTTGTGTGGATTGATGGTATATTCGTTGCCTCCTTATCTCATACCACCCACTACTTACCAAAAAAACCAAAAAAACCAGAAAACCACAAAAATAACCAAAATACCCATGTTTGATAAAAATCACTAAAAATAGGAACAAGATACAAAACAATAGAAAATTAAAAAACAAAACAAATCAACACCCAACCAAACTCGTTGAAGTCAAAACTACGTAAGTCCTGATTTTCTGCCTCTTGGTAGAAATACGTAGGAGCGAGTACATAACTCGTTAGGTCCCCCTTTTCCTATAACGTCCTAGAAATTTTAAATAAATATTATTATTAATACGGTTTATAGTAGTATGATTTTCTACATCATGCTCATAATAGTATCCTCATTATCTTTAAGCTTCTTTGCATCAATAAACATTACGGCTTTGCTTCATTTGTATCACTTTTATACTACACCAATAATCTGAAATGACAAAATGAAAAATAGAATCTAAAGGACAAACTGGTAATTTGAATATACACACACACAACAGCCCCAATTTAGATAAAATCAAGAGTTTGCATTAAAGAGCAGATGAGAACACGTACAAATTGTGTCAACTCACTCCTGCACCTATGTATTATGACACTGAAGATTCTCTACTCCTTATTAAATCCCCTGTACCCACATCATCTAGTTCTCATCCTCATTACATTAAATTTCCTGCATATTAAATCTCTTGCACCTACTTCACCCAGGTGGTTCTCCTCCTCATTACATTAAATTCCTTATACATCAAACCCTGCACCTACGTCACCATGTTACATCATTAAAGATTCCTGACATTAAATTCACTTCAATCCTGATTCATAACACTCTAAGCACTAAACATTCTCTATATAAGGAAAAGGAATGGACCCAGAATCTTACAAAAAAAAGGAGAACTTCTCTGGCAAGGAATTCTTCCACAGCTCAACTCTTCAACAGATCCTTCAATCTTCGAAAACAATGTAAGGGAAAAGAGATATGCATATTGTCTTTATTTCTAAACACTTTTTTTGAGGTATCCCTAAGCCTCACATTTATCTTTCTCTATTAACTTTTTTATGGATAGTGGTTTTAACACAAGATTTTCTATACTGTGATTGTTTTGTTTATTTCCACTCATGTGATTATGGATGCGGTTTGTGGCTGGAGGATATGTTCTTTGAGGTTTCAAATGAGTCGAAGTGATGTATTGACTGGTTGGTTGTTCATTTATCATGACTATTCACTGCTACCGTTTATCTTATGTTGTTGTTCTTTGATTTATCTGATAGTTTACAAAACAAATATATATATATATATATACAGATATATTTATTATCTATTTCAGTGAAGTTGATAATATTAACAGATTATAAATTTTATAAATATAATTTCTTAAAAATAATTCTTTAAAAATGTATGTATATCTCAATTTTCTCTCTCTCTCTCTCTCTGTTAAATATGAATGTATGATAGAGCAACAGTAATGGATGTGCCAAATCCTGTACTATCTTTCTCTACAAACATTTCAGCTTTCTTTCCTGGGAATGATGGGAGGAGAAATGTAACAAAGAATTCGATTACATTCCGGGGTGTAGCCTATACAGTTTTTGCATTCACAAATTTTGAATATGTACCTTTAACACTGGAAGGACCTGTAGTGGTTACGTTTTGCATGCCACCTGCGATCCACAACAACCCAATAATTAACTTGTTTGCTCCACCCATGTGAAGCCGCATATGTTTAATAATTTGTATGATATGTAAACTTTTATAAGATTAATAATATATATATATATATATATATATATATATATATATATATATATAGA
>Ga0209700_101255_pt1 | contig 51922 bp, 23 predicted proteins | sample SiratroredBW_FD_187528 | JGI IMG/M metagenome (GOLD analysis project Ga0209700, IMG submission 187528) | Root nodule microbial communities of legume samples collected from California, USA - Siratro red BW (SPAdes) (version 2) | ecosystem: Host-associated > Plants > Roots > Nodule | place: USA...
TTGGTTAAGGTATCATCTTTTGTTCTTAACTTTTTACTCACATGTAACCGACTTCCGAATTTTGAATTTGGTTAACAGACGTTTTATTTTAGTTTTTTTTAATAGTTTTCTATAATAAACTATGATCACAACTCCAATCTCAATCTAAATATTTTTTTAAATTTAATTTTTTTATCATCCTGTCATAGTCCATCACGACAAAAACCACAAAATTAAAAAAACCAAAACTATGGTGCCATCAAAGGTGAAGAAACCCTAAACACAAACCTTACTATCATTTATTTTTTTGTATTACTCACTCCGAGAGGTTATTTAGGCCTTAGAAACATCATTCCTTAGTTTTTCAAATTTTCTAATAATTTGAACATAATTATCTAAATGATTTGAATCACTTTGGTATTCCAATTCCATCAGATCTGATTAGAAATCAATTTACACTTCTCTTCAAACTTAAACTTAGAAGAATGAGCGTAAATCAAAAAGGTAACTTTAGAAGCAATTTTAAAACCAACCAAACCTGTAGATTGTTTGGACCGGATGGTTATATGAGTTTGAATTATATATAAGTTAATTTTGTTCATGAAAAAATTAATATGTATATAGCTTAGAAAAATAAAAGGGTCATAATAATTGATACAGAAATTAATTTGCAGAAATTCATTGTATAGTTTTCTAAATTCTTATTTTTCAGTTATATGTAATCTAATTTTACTTTAAGATAAACTTTATTTAATTGTTCTTATATTATTTTTTTAAAAGTGGTTCTACGTTTATCCAAATTCATTCGTAATTTTCTTTTTCTTATCCATTTTATACATCGTAATCATTATTATTATTATTTATTATTATAATCATTATTATTATTATTATTATTGCACAAACATATATTTTTCTTATTGATTCACATTAGGCAAGTAATGTGTTGTTAGTGGCATGGAGTCCCCTTTTGCTTTGATGTTTTGTTAGTGCCAAATTTAATAAAACTAAAAAGATTAGTCGACAGGGTTACATATCTATCCTGGATTCTCATTCGCATCGGTGTGCACAACATAAAATACCAAACCAGACAGAACATGCGATTTCACAGCCATCCTTTTTCCCACCAAATTACGCAAGAACTAAACGCACTCTTTCTACCTAACACCACCTCTCCAGTATTCTTATATCAATCAATATATATTCCTTAATACATAAATATAGACACTGCTTCAGACATTCTTTTAAGACTAAAAAATACACACCCACTTCCTATTAGATTTCTTATAATCTCTCGGCTTTGGAAGATCCTTAGAGAAAACTCTATCATGACGTTGTTAATCTTTATAATCAAACGCACAAAGTAGATACGTTTTTTCTTTTTCAACGTGCATCTTGAATTTACTCTAATTTGAGTTTGGTTGTCTTGGGATCTTTCGAGGAAGTATATACAAGGAAAACTTGGTATGAATTAGCTGTGAACAAATCTATGTAAGAGATTCTGATTCTATTTTCAATAAAAAAGGAATTAAAGTAATATGTTTGTAGGTGTTATTTCTACTTGTTTGTAAATGAGGTGTAAATTTAACTTTACCAAGTTTGATAAATTTAAAAATTTACCTTTTTATATAATTTATCAAAATTAATCCTAAAAAAGTAAAAGAGTTATAATCTTTATTACAGTATTGAGATAATAAATTAAACACGCTCCAATAATAAATGAATAATTATATGACGAATTAATTAATTAAAATATAATTTCATTTCAACTTATTTATATAGAATAATCTATTAATATGAGCAATACTTGATTAAATACGTTAAAATTTGTTTTAACCAATAATTTTTGAAATCTATAAATAGAGCACTTAACTCTATATTTGAAGTACAAATCTTGAGAAAAAAATTTACTAGCCATCAAAAAGCTTTTAATATTTTTATATACTCATTGGTATACTACAATTACTTCAAAAAGATTGTGATCAAGTGTTGGTTTCGTGAATTGCTTCTATTTTCTTGTAACATTTTCTATTTTGTAGTTCATTGTGATTTTTATGGTTGTTTAGGTTTGTAATTTTGATGATTAAGGGTTGATAAAGTCAGAAATCCTTTTAGGGTGTGAGAGTTGATATTGTTTATATTCTCTTAAGTGTTCTTCTTGAAGGAGTTAAAATTTCATTGTTGTAATAATTTTTGAAAAAGTTAGTGGAATCAACAATTTTGTTGCGACTGGAGTAAGATCAAAATGATATGGACTAATATAAATTCTTGTGTGCTTTCTTTCTTTCTTCTTTTATTCTTTATATTATCCCACTTCATTTATTTTGTCAAATTTGATTATGCTTGAAAGTGCATTCTATTTTTCATTCTTTCAGGTTTTGAAACAGAATCCCAAGAAGGTGAAAGTTCTCTGAAAAAGTTTTTAAAACCAAGTCATTATGTTTTTATAATTTCAACATTATGATCTCATTAAGACTAAGGGGTGCAACAAAAGGAAAGTTTACGAAGAGAGTCTCGTGGATCACCCAAATTTTAACTACTTCAAGAAAAACCTCTTAATCAAATGCAACATGATAACATTGAAAATCTTAGATTTCTATCAACCAAAGCATGCATAAGAGAAGATTCTTCTTCATAAGAAATGATGATCCCTTTGACTCCTTGGTGAGTCAGTTGTAGAAACAAGCAAGAGTCAAGGAAATGAGTGACTTGTGTCAGGAATACTCAAGGGGTTAGCCAACAGTGGCTAGGAACCCAAATAATACTTAGTTAAACCAAGAATGGCTTATGTCAATAACACTCATGGGATTAGCTAGAAGTGACCACGAGCCCAAAGAATACTCATTTAAGCCAAGAGGGGCTTGTGTCAATAATACTCAAGGAATTAGCCATGAGTGATTACAAGCCCAAAGAATACTTAATTGAGCCAGGAGTGGTTGGTGTCAAAAACACTTGATTGTACTTTGCAACATTAGTCTGCTTAGTGAAACTCAATCAATTCATTGAGAACTAGATGTAGTATGTTGTGACAGATGAATAAGTATAAAAATATTCTGTAAGATTTCTTTATCCCTAAGTTTCTACTTTGCATGTTATTTTATATTAGAATTTGAAGAAGGAGGAAAGTTGTTGAGTGAATACGTAAAACCAAAAAACTTATAATGATGGAAACATCTTCATGGGTAGTGGAAGGCTTGGAAAATTATTAAATTTCCCTAGTTTCAAGTATGAAACTAAGAGTAGAATTTTGCAACTAACTTGTACTTCACCTCCATGGTAGAAAGAGCTATAGAGTTCTAATTCTTGCTTGATCAAGAGACTAAACAAGGTCCGAGGAAGTGACATCTTCCACTTGTGCTCTTTCAGTCCATTGTGTCTAACATAATCCATGTCACAAAATCCTTCTAATATGAAACTCATTTAGAATAAAAACACATATTAGTATACCATTCAAGGTTTTGAAAGATCATTTTAACAACATACAAATGAAACTCTTTTGGATATGACTAAAACCTTACACACAGATAGACGCTACACGTCTACTAATAATAAGATAAAGCAAGGAACCAATCATGCATTTATAGATCATCTAATCTACTTTCTTACAACCTTCATTCTTATCTAAAGGTGTAAAAGTATGCATTGAAGTCTTTTCATAAGCTTTGCATATGCTAGGTTGAACTTCTTCAAGATCTCCTTGATGTAGTTTTGTTGATGAACGATGATGTCCTTCTCACGTTGTTTGATCAAGAGTCTAAGAAAGAACTGGAGTTCTCCCAACTGTTGGACTTGAAGAGTTTCTCAAACCTCATGTTGAAAATGTTTTAATGACTTTAGCTTTCATTGTATGTTGTTGAGGTCTTCACACAAGGTAAGTCATAATTAACATAGAACCATATTAACATGCGTCAAAAGGAAAATGAGTTTTAGAAAGAGAAAATTTGTTTTCAAAAGGTTTTATGACCTTGTTAATCAATTATAATTTTTGAAAAATTGATTAAACTGTTCTTGATGAGGTTTAAAACAGAATAATTGATTATCTCCTTTTTAATTAATTAAACAAAAGAGTTTGGAAACCATTATCTCAATATTACAATTGATTAACATCTTTCATGATCAATTAAATATGTTTTCTCCATTTATTACAAAGCAAAAAAATCCATTAACATGTGCCATGATTGATTAAAACAGAAATAGTTATAGCTATTTTTCAAAATTTAACTAAGAATAATCAATTAACACCTTGAATAATTCATTAAATACGAAAATATTATTTTTCAATCAACATTTTATGAACTCTATAAACATAGCATTGGACTCAGGGATTTTAACAATTACAGACACAATTAAAAGTGAATTGAATTGAGCTTTTATAAACAACTTTCATACTCTCATTTGTGCTAACAAGATTTGAAAGGTAAGGTTGTGATGTGCTGAGAATTAATCTTGTTGATTGCTTTTGCTGTGACAAGTTTGGTACATTCTTTCTTTGTCTTTTGCTAATGTGTCTCGTTGCATATAATCTTGACTATCAGGAGTTGATTAGGTTTATATTTTCTTGAGTGTGTTAAAGAGTTGATTAGTTTGTTTGCTTGTTATCAGTTGATTATGAGTGCTTTCTGCAAACACTTTAAAGATAGTGGAACCAACTATTCTAAGATTGGACTAGATGTATGATCTTGTTGATGTGAATACTATAAAATTTCTTGTGAAATCTTTCTTTCCTTATCTTCTTTTATTGTGTTGCGATCCAATATTATATCAAAACCAATTCACTTACCTCTTGGTTTAGACAAGTCATTCATTATTTTCCAACACCATTATACTCGTCTAAAACTTTCTTTGCATTAATTGATAAAAATCTTTAGATAGGATTTTATTAATAGCACCAAAGAGAATATCATCATCATAAATTTAATAAATGATAAAATCCTTGTTGTATTTCTCGTGGAATAAATTCGTACTAACATTTCCTCTAACAAAACTATTATCTAAAAAGAATTTGTTTAGTTTGTCTTGTATCAAATTTTTGGAGCTTGCTTAAGAAAATACAAAGCATTTTTAAATTTGAAAACATAATTTATTTTGGAAGAATAATTGTTCGGTATCAATATTTTAAATTGGTATAAATATATATCCATTTAAGGGAGGAATTGTTAAAAGAATAATCCGTTGAATTTAACAAATGAAGTCAATTACTAGTAGTCTAATCACTAGGTTATTATAGTACACTACAATGCGTACATTGTGTTGCCTATGTTTTTATCTTTTAATTTTTTTTTAGATAGATTTATTGGTTACTTAGAATTTTTACCGTTTTGTAATATGTTTAAATAACATTCTTAATAATATATAGAAAAAGAGAGGAAATTTTCTAACACTTTTACAATTATTTTACTATTTTTCCATATATATATATATATAATAAAATTTTCTAATTTACATTTTTTTTTGGATTTAGGAGTTAGTTATAACTTTAAATTTTTAACATTCATTTAAAATATAACTTATTAACTTATTATGTTTTCTTTTAAAAAAAGCAGGTATAATTAAAAATAACATACCAAGATTTTTACCTTATTTCAAACTCGTTAGAATATATTTTAATTTTTCTTAAAATATATTCAAATTATTGCGATTGAATAATTACTCGTTTTAAAAAAAGGAGTATATGTAAAGTTAATAAATTTCGTATTTCATGTTGTTATGATTTTTCCTCGGAATTGTTTAGAGACAAAAACGAAAATACACGATTTTTTACGAGTCAGGAAACTTATGTAGAAAGCAAAGGGAGAATGAAGTATACACCAAAAGAAAAGGGAGAATGAAATCGAAAAGAATTCGTTAAGGAAAAGCCAAGATTTTCCCTAAGTTGGTGGAAAATAGTTGCACATAGGCACTAAAATTGAAGAGGGCACACGTCATGATAAGGTGGGATTGATGTAATGATGAACACCACCAAAAGGGTCTCTTCTCGTGGGTTAAGGTATTCATAGTGGTGGTGCAGCTATCATCAAATGTTTGAATAAGGTTCTTTAAAAACTAAATTCTAAACACATATAAAGATGAAACAAAAAGAAAATACACACCTATGGAGGATCTATGGAGGGAATATTACAGAAACAAAGAAAAAATAAAAAGTCAGGATTGGGACCAAAGTAGACATGCCTCTGACCTGTGACCACAATGTGCCCTAAAAGACAACCCCTCTCTCTCTAACCTTCGGTCATGCCTACGACAAAAGGTACTATATAATGAAGAAAACTTAAAAGGCTACCATCATGAAGGAACGTGCATGAAAAAACTTATTTGGAGTTACGAAACCGAGTTATAGCATTTGTATAAATTGTTCTTGATTTATTTGGAAAAGTTAGTCTAATAAATGAATTGCCATGTAGTAAAAGCTTATTAGAGGAATAAATGCAGATGTTGGTGTATTGAGTTATTTTTAGAATGTAATGTTTGATGGTTATAGAAGATGTTTGTTAATAGGCTTGTGGAACAATTAAAGATGTCATTTGGTACTAATATACATTACGTAATGGTAGGATTTTGTGATGACTGAGTGCTATGTTATATTGTCTAGTGATTGGTAGTATATTGGTGTACATTATGTTGTGGTTAGTTGTTATTTTTATTTTAAATTAACATGTAACTATTTTGTAGTGTTATATAAGGATAGTTTGTACTTGTATATGAATTGAGAAATTGAATTGAATTGTAACATTTATTTGCTTAATAAATAAGACGATTATCTATTTTTATTTTTCTTTGTGTCATTTGATATGTATTTCTTGGTGTAACTAATGATCATTATTACAGAGTTTCTTTCATTGTCTTTTGAATTCGATTAAGCATTATAAATACAATAAATTGATATCATAGTTAGTTTTAGTCTTGTTTCGCGTTTGTGATAAATTCTTGCAATATCACATCAAATTTCAAGAAAATCAATGGTAATAAAAGTTTCAATGTAAGGAGAATAAAAATGAAAGCATTACTCAAAGGGGGAAGGAGTGTGCACACTTTTTCTAAAAATACATTGGACATAGAAAGCAAATTCTAGAGCAGATGGATGAAAATGCTCAAAATTATTATAGACAAGTTGCTTTATGAGGTTACGAAGGGGAAAATTTCATTAGTTTGTGGTTGAATGAAGAAGTTTTCCATGACAAAATCCATTTGCAACAAGCTTTTGTTAAAGAGAAGATTATTTGGATTTCACGTGATAGAGGGTACACCACTAACACTAGGCTTATCTTTATAATCCCATTTCATTCTTGATAAAACTCTAAGACATTGATATTAAATGTAATCATAATTCTACTTGCCTCTCTCTCATTATTTTATAAGAACTTGGTGAGTTATTTTAGTGTAGGAAAGGACCACATTACTCTTAAAAGGTTAAATTTAACCCTTATACAAAAGAGATTTACCATAAAGCATTTAAGAGTGTGAAATGTAACACATTATTTTTGTTGTACATTATATATAGAATAATATTGTTATATAAATTATATAGTTGAATTCTTCACAACTTGTTTTTATTCTCCAAAAATGTAAAATTGAGAAAGTAATAATATTCAAAATATGTAAAAGATTACCTAACTGTGTATGACAAATATAATTATATTAAGAAGTGAAAATAAAAATTTTAATTTTAGAACATCAATTATTAATTAAATCATAAATGGAATGATGAATGGAAAATTTTATAGGGTTGATTCAAGATTTTTTTCGCCAAGATTAGAGATTGCAATTACCGGAAAGAAAAGTTAATTGTTCAAGCCTAGTTCCTTTGCAATTTACAACCAACAACACACAAAAGAAAATTTTTGCTTCATTTTAATTACTATACATTCAATAGACTATTTTAATGTAAGTATAATCATGATTTTTACTTTTTAACTTCTCTTCTCTCTCCTGTTTATGAAAATGCAAAGAAAATTATGATTTTTATTTTACTTTACCAAAAAGTTGCGACTTGCTTATAAATACAGCTTAAATTTCCCATTTCCTCTCACATTCTCTCATGAATAAGAGGATAAGAATAAGGAATAAGTTTTCTTGTTCCCTTTTTATTGTTTTCCTTAGAAATTTCTTGTTTATAATTGTAATTCCTTAGTTCATATTAGGTCTTTTATTAAAAGAGGGCCAATTTCAATCTCTAACTCTTTATTATAGAAATATTTTTTTTGAGTTTGTAAACATCTCTTAAGTTGATCAAGATCCTACCATCTTCAGAAGATCCATATCAAATAGGAGAAAAAATGTAAACATTGTAGTCATCGAAAGACACAAATCATCTCCATAAGTCAAACTCTATGATCTGATGATTACTCAATCTCTCGATCTTCATATCTTAGTCATGAATAACTATTTGAAAAAATATTATTTAAGTCATTAGTGACTATTTGGAAAATAATATTCTTTAGGTCAGAGACTGGCTTCGTAAAGAATACTCAAGGGAGTAGCAAAGATTGACTACCTGCTCAAAGAATACTAGATTAAGCTAGGAGTGACTTGGTAAAGAAAACTTGGCCGACCTAGGAGTGATTTGGGAAAAAATACTCCTAGACGGAGTCAATCAGGACTGGTTGCAACCCAAAAGAACTCAGGAGTGACTTGGAAAAGTATACTCGACCGAGTCAGCCGAGAATGATTATGAGCCGAAAGATTACTCCATTAATATAAGAGTGACATGTTTCAAGAATGCTCAAGGGATTGGCCAGGAGTGACTACGAGCCAAAAGAATACTCGAATTGTATTTCATAACATTAGGCTATCTAGTGGAACTCAATCTGTTGATTGAGAATTGGATATAGTTTGTTGCATATGAACTAGTATAAAGTGTTGTGATGTTTGTTCTCATCTTACAAATACGACTCAAGTATTGCCAAGAGATTGCAAGAGCGTCAGATCATATGTTTGTTGTTGTTAAACTTTCTTCTTCAGTGGATCTTATATATTTAAAGGATGAGAAAGAAATTCATTGCAAATCCTTCCTAACTATTGATATCTTTAGAAAAGGTATTCTTCTTTATAGTTGTGTTTATTTACATTCAAATGTAGAGTTGCATTAAATGTTCTTCATGAAGCATTAAATGTATATATCTTCTTCATGCAATATTCTGACACACGACATAACTTATCAAGCCTAGATTAGATAACTTTATCAAAATTGGAGTAAACACATGGCCCTACAAGGTTTATGGTCTTCATGGAGCTAACATTTCACCTTTTCAGAAAAGTTGTTAGCACCAAACAACTTTAGTGCTTCCTTTAAAATATCTTGTACGTAGACACTTCTTTGGAAGATCCTCTTGAAAGGCGACAAAAAGAGACATTCTCAATAATGTAGAATAGGCATTTATAATAATAGAAAAGTATGATGAAATGGTTCAAACTACGTATCTATAGCGTATATCAAAGTGAAAGCTTATTAGATGAAGATATATAAGCAAGATGTTATGTTTCTGTCAACCAAATGAAACACTATTGTCAATCTAATGCTTTCAAAATCATGTTTTAATAATTTGTTATAAAACACTTAATCAAAATCAAATGGGGTATGTTGGACTTTACATTAACAACTTCTAATTGCTTCTTCATTCTTGACCCTTTAATGTCTACACTCCTTAGTTTATTTAGGATTAAATGACCCAATTACAAAAATTATTAATTACACCTTTTTTTGCATAAATGAAAATGAAAGTAAAATATCTTTTCTAAATTTTACAAACAAAATAAACTATACTATACAATAATTTATTTATTCAAAACTATTTTAGATCTCCCTATCCGTGCACTCATCAATTTTGTTAGGTCGCAAGGTTGGTCAAGGTAGCTTCTAGTGGTGGTTAATGTTGGGGAGTGGCTAATACCTAAGGCATAATGATAACACGGAGGGGTTTCACCAAAGACACTTGAAGTTGAGGTAGCAAATGTAGAAGCTACTAAGTCAATCTGAACATTTTGATGATATTCAAGCTTAAGAATCTATGCACAAGTTCCAACTCCTTACTCTTAGAGAGTGTTTTTCACCATTGATTGTTAAGGCTCCATTATGGCAGTGGTAGGTGATGCAAAACTAATAAGGAGAACTTGGATTGGTATAAAAGCTTGCCACATAGAAGAAGGTAGTCTTGAGGAGGTTCTTATTGATGATTATATTTCTTTTCACACTTAAAGTGTTTAACCATGACTTTCTTAGACTGTAATTGAGAATAAATTCACTGTTTTATATATGATTTACCTAATTAGGATTAATTGGATCTTAATTGAGATTATTAGCTAATCTTGGATTTTAAGCATATTTTATCACTTTTCTTGCTTCTAATTATGTATAGAGATTTTGTGCCTTGATGATTACATTTTGAATGAAGAATTAAAGTATTTTGACGTCTTGAAAGTTATACTAACAAAGGACTATATAGTCTAACCAAACGATCTATTAGATGGTCTTAGTAGACCATCTACAGATGAGTGCACTACTTTGAAGAGGAAAGACGCAGGTGATATTATTTTGTTATTGTCTAAAGAAACAAGTTTCAAATCTGATCAAATCTTCTGCAGAGATATTCTTCAGATTTTCTACGAAGATAATCATCTACAACTCTTACTTGATTTAGAACAAATCTCCTTCATATTTTCTGCAATATCTCTCTCAACAAATTTGATTGTGTTGGGCTTAGTTAATAAAAATACAAATCACATATCTCAAACAAGACTTGAAACAAATTATATTAAAGAGAAGAAAAAAATGAAAATCTGGAACAAAATTGGAAAGAAGATATCTGCAAGATGATTTGTAACAAAGAATGAAACAAATTGTATTAATGAGGAATGAAGAACAATATCTGCCATAGAATCTAGATCTGAAATCCATAAAGAAAAGAGACCTTTAAATAGAGCTTCAGAGGATGAAAGAATGATCTGTCACACAACATACTCTAGACCTAGTTCTATTTCCTTTCTATAATTTTCTTGTTTTTCTCTTTCTCATGGAATGTTAATCTTCTCTGTGTGACTCTCTTGTAATTTCCCAATGAATTTTGAGGTTTTTTCATAAGTTCTGTTCTTCAGTTTTCAGTAGCATATTGTGCTAGATGGTTTGATCTTTTTGAATTCTGTCAAAGGAGGTGTTTTTTAATGCATGTTGAGAATTATGTTCTTTTCTTTAATTAGAGTTTTTGGTTAATTTTCTTAATTCTAATAAATCTCTTGTTTGCTTAATTCAAGAGGTATAAGATAACTCAAGAGGCAAAAATCTCTTTTTTTCTCTAATATTTACATTCTTTCAATTTTTCAATCAGAGTTGAATTCAATCAGACAAGCATCAATGAAATTCAACAAAATCTTATTTATAAAAACGAGCATCTATTGACATATTTAGTATCTCACTCGTCTCCAAGCATCTACTAGTGAGATATTGAATATGTTAGTAGATGCTTATTTTTGTATATGAGATTCTGTTGAATTTGATTGACACTTGTTTGATTAAATTCAACTCTATGTAAAAACTGAAAGAATGTTAATATTAGGATAACCAATAATGAATTCAATGGTGAATGAACTTGAAAGTCGATCTACTATTATTATAATGTTTCTACGTCTTTTATTTTTTTACACAAATAATCACAAACCCCCTTTATTTTAATATTATTTCTAACTTTTATTACTTGTAGATAAGTTCTGAACGCTTTTTAATTGGATTTGCAGTTGAATTCATTAGATGACAATTTGGGGTGAACTGACTTTATCTTTATTATCATTTTTTTGGTGTTAGATGGTATAACACTAAATTAGATTGTATATCCTGAAATTGTTTAATTTGGTTGTAGAGCAACAATGATCACTTATGCTTGAAGATCTCTTATATGATGAGTCTCGTACTCCTAGTTCTATAGTATAAATTGGCTTTTCTTGAGTTTTTTAAATACTTTTCAAATTCATTTGAGATATAAACTAATCATTTGTAGAGAAATCATGCCTAGGTTCTTATGAAAAACTCTTTATTCTTAAGTTTTACTTATTAATCTAAAGTGTCAAGTCTCTCTGACATCACAATCAATCTTGATTGTAGTGTCTTCTTTGTCTTCTTATTTCCTTGTTATTTTCTATTTTTTAATGATTCAAGGGAAATTGTTAGAAACAACATGTTCTCTCTAATTCATGATTAGACATTCATTAATAGGTGTCTTTTTCTGACCTAGATTCATCCATCTTGAATTTCTTCAAGATCTCCTTCATGGACTTTTGCTCGTGGATGGTCATATCCTTTAGCCCTTTCTTGATTTGATGTCTTCAGAAGTGCTTACACAAAGATGAATTAATAACACCAAAAATAATGTCATCAACATAAAATAGACCATTGTAAGATCCTTATAAACTTTTATTCTAAGGATAGTAATGTCTATATTGCCTTTGTTAGAGCAAAACGTTCAACACTTTGTAGTTTTGATTAAGTGATTAAACCAACAAAACATGTAGTTATGTATGATAAAACAAGGATCAAATCATATCAACACATCATTTCTCAAACAATAAGAGCTTGTTGACCAATCACAACTTCTAATTGTTAAAGTTTAAAGAACAGATCATAAAGAACTATGCAAATCGTTCACATCATCTAATAAGTGTTGATGAACATCAAATGAAAAGGGCATCATTAATACCAATTAGATTGTATGATAAATAAGTGATGATGATCAGATGATAAACTCAAAATAAAGTCTAAATTGACACAAAAGAATATTCCTAAAAATTGAGTATATATTATAGAGATTGTCTTCTATGTTAGTCCCCAAGAAGACTAACACCAAGCAAAAAAATTCAAAATCTCTTGGGATATAAACTAAAGTTGCTTTCTTTGTCAACTTCTTGACCCAAAGAGCTTTTTTATTTTGACCCAACCATCTATCGTATATGGTGTGTACTCTTATTGGAAATTGGTACAAAATGTTATGCCACCCAAGGAGATAAGCATCTTTAGCTATCAAGGATGTTGCATAGGAAAGAGCCTTAAATGCAACAATCACATTGAAGCTTGTTAGACACAAGAAGGACATGAAAGAAGAACTCAAGTTATTCAACGATTATAAATAGTCCCTCAACGACTATCTTCTTCTAGTTCCTGTATAAAGCCTACCATAAAGAAGAATAAATAGAGAGTAGATGATGGAGGACCATCTCCAAGACTGAAAATAAAAATAAAGAAGTCACAAATCTAGAGGTTTGATATGGAGCTTATCAGAAGTTTGGGCATAATTGGACATGTTTCAGCCTCCAATTAGTCTTTTGGGCCCAAGTTCAACCTTGAAGAAATAGGCTACATTCAAAACATGTGGTTTATACTATAATTTATATAGACCACATTTTTTTTTATTTTAGGGTATATTTTTTTTAATGTGGTCTATTTTTCGAATAGAGTACGGAAGAAAACTGTGGCTTAAAATGTCCACAACTCAAAAAGTGTGGTCTATAGTGAAAATGAGCCACACTTATGAAAGTGTGGTCTTTTCCACTTTTAAGCTACATTTAGTTGTCTGTGGCTAACAAAAGTTTTGTATAAAGTGATAAATATTGTAGTGATACCATGATGTAGAGGTTACTTGAGGAAACAAAATTTAAATTCAATAAAATCACAATTCAAACCTCTCTCTGTAATTTTTCCTATTTTCCATAGCCTCTCTCATAAACTTATTTTGAAAGAAAAAATATTATATATCATTGTTTCAAACCATAAAAAGACAGTCAGTTTATAAACATGTTCCGTATGGTGTGGATCCTCGAATCAAGTAGTTGTTTTACAAAATCTTTTCATTAAAATCATTTAGAAAAATAGTTTTAACGTTCATTTGATATAGTATAATGTTCTTATAAGAAAAAAAATTAAAGAGGATTTTAATAGTTTCTAACCTAACTACATGTGGAAAGGTTTTAGTAAAATTGTTAGTTATGTTGATTATAGCCTTGACTTATGAACCTAACTTTATTTTTTACCATTCTACTTAATTAACTAACATGTTTCTACTTTATTTTTTTCCTTTTGGACAAAGGACTAAGTTGCAAACATAAATTTTGATAAACTGGTTGAACACTTCCACCATAACTACAATTCAATCATCACATTGCTTTGTTAATGATTTTTTAAGTTGTATTTAAGAAACGAATGCATAAAATGTTTGGTTTTTAAAAGATTATTTGACTTACTTCCTTGGTTTGATATCCAATTATCTCTACAATTCAATCATCACATTGCTTTGTTAATGATTTTTAAGTTGTATTTAAGAAACGAATGTATAAAATGTTTGGTTTTTAAAAGATTATTTGACTTACTTCCTTGGTTTGATATCCAATTATCTCTTGTGGGTAATGCTCCGTATCTTCATTCTATTGTTGGAACATCATCCTGGATTGGCAGAATATCCTCGAATAGTAGTTTTTTATCACACTTAACTTCCTTTTGTTACCAAATATAAGTATCCATAAAATCATATTTGATTATTTCTTGATAGAAAATTACAGAATAAATATTCTGAATAATGAATTTAGTCATCATATTAAATTATTGAGAGTCATAATTCAATAGAAGAGTCACATACCTGAATCTATGGATGAAGATAGAATACTCGATAGGGTTATGATAACCAAAATCCTCCTTTTTATTCCTCTTGCTGGACTTTAGAGTGACTCTTTTGATAGGATAAGAGACCATAAAATTTATGATTTTTAGTATACGAACCCGAACGTAAAGAAATCAACAACTAATATGATTATATAAATAAATAAATATAAATAAATAGTCCACAATTAGACTAAGAAAATATAATTCCTTAACATTTTTACCTATCTATAAATCACATTAAACTTATTTACAAATTCCTCAAACACTTTTATAATGTTTAGTAACTAGATTAATGAATTAGAATATATTTTTTTCTTCAAAATGAAAGAAGTTAAACAAAATTATATTTCCTCCTATAAATAAAAAGAAAAAAAAAATCTTTGATACTCAAATCACTTTGACAATCTTATATTTCCTCTTCGATATTTAAAGAGAAAAGAAATGTCGATATTCAAGCAATCACTTCAAAACTTACTTTTAAGAATACGTGATTATTAAAAATATAATTTTTATAATTATAAAAATATGAGAGCAAAATAGTATATGTCTGTTGGTGGTGTAAGTATATGATTACAGATATCTAAACCCATTAACACTTCTTTAACATTGAATAGGGAAAGGTAAGTGTGTAGGCTTTAATGATTTACATTTTACTTTTACTTCTGATGGCTAAACTGCTTATGGGAACAGTTTAATTACCTTGCAGACTTTGCCGGTGAAGGTATAAGACTTGCCTTTTAAGACAGGGCTAATAAATTACCCCGATTCCTTTTTTACCATATACTAGTCCTAAAAAGATAGGAACCAAAACTATATTATGCCAACCTTTTTTGGACCAACCAGGGAGAAGCAAACAACAGCTACTGGTACAACATAGGGTAAACAGTGAGTATTTAGTGGAGAGGAAGATGAAGAGGTGTGAAACTAGAGAGACAAATAATAAATTAAAAAAAAAAAAAAGTTAAGAGAGACAAAAACAAAAGAAAGGTAACACTACTATAGTATACTCTAGCTAGATAGATAGGGAGGAGTTTCGAAAACTGTGCCAGTTGTCAAAAGTAATTGGAAACATCTATTATTTCCTTGTGTTGTGTGGCCTTTTCAAGGTGTAACATTTTAGTGGACAATATCTAACCAACCATCCCAAAGTGACATTTTTATAAGTATTCTTTTCATAAGAATTTTAGATTATCTTTTGGCTTTTTTCCAATAAACAAAAATGTCATTACATAATTACAAATCCAAATCCATATTGATTGCCATCCTTTCTATTTAGCTCACAACTTTGAGTCATCAACGTCATGGTGGTGAGCACGGATAAATTAAAATACAGAGACAAGAAGTTGCCAAGAAATTAAAGTTTATGTATGTTATGGACCTGCACATTTTTTAATGTTTATTCTAAGAGAATATGCATTTTGCATCAGATTTTATATATATATTTATATACACATCACATCTACTTTTGCACATAACAACAAACAAGGAAAAGTATGCATCAATTTTCCATATTTCTAGCATAACGATTTCTTTGTTTGTTTTCTTGAGAAGGAAAAATTACTATAGAAAATGACATGGTGGTAAATGGTTTTGCAAGTTGATGATTACCACATTGAAGGGTCAAGAGTGAGTCAAATAATAAGAATATTTTCAACCTAGTTCATGTTCAAAAAGATGACTTGCTATGATTATAATGGCAAGCCAAAACCCTGATGCTAAACTGAATTTAGATTAAACCTGAAGGCTGTTTATTGATGTTGAAGGAACACATTACTGCATGCCCACATAGAATGAAGGTAATGCTGATCCACTACTCTCTTTGTCCCTCCTATTGCAAGTTTCCACATCAAAAGGTAAAAGAAATTCCAAGCATTAACCTATAAGCTATGCTTTATTTATGTTTCTGTGTTGTCCTTGCTGGTGTGGACCACCTCCACTCCACTACTAGAAAAATAAAGATCATGTATGTGCACAAGTTTCCTATATACCCCCAAAAGGATAGGGTAATGAGAACCACAAATATAAATGTGCATAGACATACACACTACACACCTAGTTTCAACTGAAACCAAGACACTTATTAGGAGAAGCAAGGAGAGAGAAGGGAGGGGTAGAGTGTGTTCCAAGACACAATGATTACATGGTCTTGGGGAAGCAGAAAGGGTGGCGTGGACATAGTCACATAGCTAAGAGTATGGAAGAACGTGGGGCTTGACCAAGGAATGGAAACGCCAAAAGGGAAAGTGCAAAGTATAAAAATGACCCCCCCAAAAGAGGGAAATGGAATAAAATAAAAAGATAGAAGAAATATATATGGTATAAAATTGAAGTACTAAGTGAAAATTAAAAAAATGGAAAGAGGGAAAAGGTTAAGCTAAGCTTTTTTATCATGATGATAACTATTCAGCCTTTTTGGTCCTTGGTCGGTCGACAATGTTCACTCTGTTGTTCTTGCTTGTGTTTCCCATCTCTCTCTCACACACACAGCTAGTGCAATTATACACTTTGAACCAATCAGAAGCAACAAAAAATTAGTTTTACTTTATGAGATTATACTATAGATTTTATGGCTATAAAACATTATATTGCATTTTTTGCTGTGTTAGAAGGATGCCACTCCCCAGACAGCCCTGAAAGCTACATGGAATGATATAGATAAAGTTAATGCCGTAAGAAGAAAGGAAAGGGGACTAGCAGTACTCAAACAGGCTCTATATATTTTAGAGTGCAGGGAGAAGAGGAGAGAGCAAAGAGCAAAAAATAAGTCCAAAAAGACACCAACAAAGCACAAAGGAAAGCTCTATTCAAGGTCAAGGATAAAAGGGGTCCTTAACATACTTGGCAGAAGTATAAACCTACCAAGTGAAAGAGATTTGAGATAGAGAGGGGAGTGAATTAAAGCTTCAAAACTCTTTGGCCTTTTCTTTCACCACCCCACAAGAGAAAGAAAACAAAGAAAGTTATTGATGCTCAACATGTGATAGAATTACAAGACAGCACTAGAAGAGACCACAATCAGTCATTTTGCATCAAAGGAATTAAGGTTTGTCTCTTTTATAGTTTAATTAGTTCTTTCTTGCTGTTTCTTCTTGCCAATGCCCATTTCATTTTATTCCTTGTGCAAATGGAAACAAATATGAAATATTCTTCCCGATACCCTTTTGCCTTTAAGCTCTAGCTCCCTTTTTTTCATAGTCATATTAGACAAAACAGAAAATACCCTAACCTTTCTGACATTTGAACCCTTGAATCTTCCTCTCTTTTCACTCCATCACATATAAAGCTTCGGAGTTTGGATTACATATCTAGAACTCTCTCAAAACTACACACATCATAGAGGGAGATGAAAAAGGAATTGGATGATCAAGGACAAGGTTCCTCTCAACCAATCAACACCGATAACAACAGCATTCAAAACTACCAAGAGCACCTTCTCCTTCAACAACAGATGCATCAGCAGCAACAAAACAGTGACATCTTCGGGGGTTCAAGAGGGTTAATGTTTCCTGAAGTTACTCCAATCATGCAACCATGGTCCATGCCTCCGGTTCACTCATTCAACCCGGGTCCGGTTCACTACGACAACACCAACCCGGTCCGAGACCATCATGACCAAGCCTTTATAGTCCCTCCCACACCTTCACCCTATGCAAGCTTCTTCAGCAGAAGGGTCCCTTCTCTTCAATTTGCATACGAGAGTCCTTCTTCTGATCACCACCATCTAAGGATCATATCTGACACCCTTGGACCTATGGTTCAACCCGGTTCAGCACCCTTTGGACTCCAAACTGAGTTAGGAAAAATGACTGCTCAAGAAATCATGGAGGCTAAAGCTCTTGCTGCATCAAAGAGTCACAGTGAAGCAGAAAGAAGACGTAGAGAGAGAATCAACAACCATCTTGCAAAGCTTCGTAGTTTACTGCCTAACACTACCAAAGTAAGTATATATATAATGAGTTTAATTTATATAGTTTTCAATATATAAAATCTTCAATACAGTTAATTAATAAACCATTGTTAAGTAATATAATTCTAAAATAGTTATTGTAAAATAAACAAATTTATTATATATATTGGTTGACCATGTAAGACCTTTCACACCATCATGCATAAACTACTTGTTCGAATAAACTACATATGCAAGTGCATATTTGATTCACTTATTTTGTAGAAAAAGTAGTTTTGGTGGATAAAACACATGCACTAAATTGTATCCTAAACCAGATTTTCAAATGTTATTGCTATTTTTGTGATTAATCATGTCATTCCTAATTATAAAAGAAAACAAAACTGACAAAACCCCGTTGAGATCACCCTAACATACCTTTATCGTGAGAGACCTGGATTGTGTATATAATAGGAGAATTTTCAACATGGTGCCTTCTATTTTTGTGTTTTCTTGATTCAGATTTTCAAATAAAGAGAATGGTTCGTTGTAACACTTTCCATGATTTTGAAGTAAGAGAATATTTGGGATGGTACAACGTAAACTAAACAAAATCACATGTGCATGCAAACGGCTTCATTTGTTTCTCTTACTAACCTTCTTTCTTTGGCTTTTCCAGTTCTTCTTTTGATTAAAGGAGGAGAGATAGCAGCATTTTCTTACTACTTACATAATAAATTTTAATTAACAAAAGACATGTTTGAAAGAACAAACAAGCGTTGCATATATGTTTTGTTTTTAGTTTACCTTTTTTGTAGGAGTGTGTGTGGTAGTTCCAAGGAGTTTATTAGTGGAAAAAGTGATTAAAGATGAAAGAAAGGTATTAGCGTTAAGGTCGGTTTTTGATGGCATAAAGAGGAACCAAGCAGCAGTTGAAAAAGCTACACATGGAAATTTCTTGCCGGATATTGTTGATCAGTCAAACTCAGCTCGATAATGCAAAAGAAATAAAGGCAGAGAGACAAACTAGCACCCTTTTCAGTCACACATACATGCACCCACACACTATTCTATATACCTATTTATCTCATCTTTCTCTCTATCTACACCTGCTGCATGCCACTTCCACCATTCAAAATACCCCCCACTACTTCCATTTCATAATCATCAAGCTACACCCCTACCTACCTCAACCTCATTTCACACAAACAATGCACATCAGATAATATTAGTACTAATAACTGTCCTTAAAACATTGATTGATAAACTGAAAGTTACTAAAATATGTTACCATTATAGTTTATCATAACCACAATTTTTTCTGTACACTTTAGCTGTGATTTTTAACAAAAAAAAAAAAAATCAGTTATATTTATAATTGTTTTAATATAAGTAACTCCTGCAATTTTAACAATTCTGTTATAGAACTCGACCATCATTTTGCACATTGACTTTTCTTTTATCATGGATTATTGAGTTGAAATGTAATTTAATTAAAAAGTAACATAAAAATATCAGAAATTAGATTAATGTCCGTACACATATGTAATCTCACTCTTTGTTTACTAAATTTCCCTTATAATAACTTTATAGTTCTCAATAAAATTTCATTTAATAAATAATAAAAATGTATTGAAAGAATATATTAAGACTGTTTTACTATTGTTTGTCAACAAATTATAAATAAGTTTTACCCTCTTATTCATTCATTACTCAGTAAAGTAGCTGTTAGTAAGACTCCTAGTTTCATATTATCTTAAGAAAGCATTAGAATAAATATATGCTGACGAATGTCTGCAGCATCTTTTCTTGTCAATAAAAGACTTATTTATTATAACTTCTTTTGGAAATGAAATCATATGAGCCCCAAACAATATATGTCACTAATATTTCATAATTTAGCCAGCAACAAAGGATGTGTCATTGCTGTGTGCATTTTCCTTGCATCTTTTAAAACATGCTTTGACAAGTTTTCATATTATTTTTGCAGACAGATAAAGCTTCCTTGCTAGCAGAAGTGATTCAGCACGTGAAGGAGCTCAAGCGCCAAACCTCCCTCATAGCAGAAACCAGTGCAGTGCCAACCGAGGCAGACGAGTTGACAGTGGATGCAGCTAACGAAGATGGAAAGTTTGTGATCAAAGCCTCAATGTGCTGTGAAGACAGGTCAGATCTCTTACCAGACCTCATCAAAACGTTGAAGGCCTTGAAGCTCAGAACCCTCAAGGCCGAGATCACATCGGTTGGTGGGCGTGTGAAGAACGTGTTAGTCATTGCTGGGGACCAAGAAACTCCAAACACCAATGGAGAACAAAGCATGCAGCAGCAGCAACAACAACAATATTGTATCACCTCAATACAAGAAACACTGAAGGCAGTGATGGAAAAGAGTGGTGGTGGAGATGAATCAGCTTCTGGGAATGTTAAGCGCCAAAGGACTAATAATATCAATTTCCATGAACAAAGATCTTTATAATTGTTCCGAGGTAACACCCCACTTTTGTTACTAAGGTTTTGATGTGAAAAGATGTTGTCTTGGAGAAAAAGAAGGATCATGGTCACTCTAACTCTTCACTCCTAGACTAGGATCTTCTTCTATTTTCGAGTCAAAATAGAGTTCTAAGAACTGAGTTGGAGCAATAATCACGGTCCAATTTTCTAACCAAAGTAATTAAATATGTTTGTATTGTTATTTTTTTATGTATTATTCTGCATGGTCATGATGAGGCAATGAGGTAATGGTATAATGTGGTTTTGTACATGTACTTGTTTGCTTGTGCTGAATCCAAAGAGAGACAAAGGGGTGGAGTTGGTTAGGGAAAGGAACAGAGAAGGATCTTTTTCGTGGGAACAGAAACCTTATATTGAATCCTAACATGGAAAACGAGGCATTGATTGCTCTGTGGGGAGGAAAATGGCATCTGCATTAAATTCAAACATACATATACTATGTGTGGTGCAGCAACTGCTAGGAGCTGTCATTGTTTTATTATGAAGTATTTTGTATACTGTGTTTGTTTGTTTTCTTGTCTTCACTCTCCATATTCAGACCTGAGAAAAAGGTGTATCTGTCCATAGCATCATGACTATCAATACAAACTGGATGGGAGGATTCAGTTCACATCACCAAATTTTGTATGAGATCAATATTATTTTGAAGTTGATTAAAATATTATATCGCATAAATTTAATCATTTCTCATTTTTAAATGTTACTAAAATGTGAACTATTTTATTGAATTTTAATATATAAATAATATAACAATGATTAAATTCAATATTTTTTAAAACTTATACTAATATAGTTTAGTTATTTATATATATACTAATTAATAGAAACACATATATTTGTCTATTTTTTATAATAATAAAAATAATAAATTTAATTATTATCATATAATTATTAAAATAAAAAGGTTATTATTAAAATTATAAAAATCTCGTTATAAAATAACTTATTTTTATTAATTTTATTGTAAGTATTTTTTCTATAATAAAATTAAGAAAATAAAGTTAATTGAGTTTGAAGAAAATTATAAATAATTATAAATATATATATATATATATATATATATATATATATATATATATTCACTAATTTTATTTAGATTAAAAAGAAATTATTATTGTTATTAAATTTTTTACATAATTTATTTTAATTTTTATCAATCACATTACCAGATGCGAGAATATATTTGGTGACACAATGCTTTAATAGGTGTCACTGTTCAATTTTTTTAGTAGGAATATTCAAAAAATTCCATGCTCACATTTTTTTAACTAATTAATTCCAAAATAAATTCGTTGTAATTATAGAATTCTATCATTCTATAGTATTTATTATACTATTTATAGATCAATATCTTATGTCTATAATTTTTATTAGTATTATTAATGGTTTTTATTAGTACTATTAATGAGAGAGTGAATGAAAGTTACTGTATACTATTTTGAATCATGTTAAATATTTGATTTTATGATTTTAGCATTTGTTTAGTGACTTAGTTTGGAGCTGATATAACTTTGTATCCTCTTAAGTACTAAAATATAAGTTAAAAGTGCTTTAACATACGTTAGTAAAGTTTTATTATAATAAAGAAAATATAATTTTCTCTAGTGGAGATCAGTTTTCTATGCATTGTCTCATTTGATATACTCCATTTAATTTTGGTTAAAGAAAATTTTAATTTAATGGCAAACAGTTAAATGATAACATATTTTAAATATTTTTATTTATAAACATTTAACACAATAACATTAACTTTACACTAATCAATCAAATTGAATTCTATTAGTATTAAGAAATTTAATTATTTTTTATTCTAAGGAAATTTAGATTTATGAAGTGTTGAGAAAATATTTTAGGAGATGCAGTATCTCTTTGGAAGATTTTGATGGCTTTTGACTGAAAATAATATAATCTTGGATTTAACTTTTAGAGTGCTATATTAATCAATCAATTAGTTGACGTTATATAGTGTTTAGGACTCATGGTTCATTATAAGTTGTAAACTTCTTTTCAATCTCATGAAAAAAAAAATCAAATTTGCATGAAATTAAAATTTTTCAAATATAACATGCAAGTCTCTTTTTTAAAGTTGATTAGTTATAAAGAAAATTTTAACTTTCCGTAGCTGATATTCATTCCAATGAACATAGGTCGTCCAAAGACAATATAAAAAAACATTTATATTTATTTTTTATAATTCTCTTTTATGAAAATTTTTTTAATTAATAATATATTTTATTTTAATAGTTATTTATACAATTATCTATACTATTATATAAAGAGAATACTTATTTAGTAATTTTTATTGGTGTTATCTTTTAATTGGATAATTTTATTTTCTAATAAATAAAAAATAATTTATTTATTTAATAAAATAAATAATATTTTTTTCAAAATAATTACATGATTTTTATTTTGAAAGATAACAATTATATAAATTTTTAATACTAAATTATATATGTATATATACTTTAAATTGTATTATATTTTAACTTTTTAATTAATTGTTTTTAAACTAATAAAATTATATATTTTTTAATATAATAAAATATTAGATAGTGTTTCCGGTAAGATGATGAATCCTTACCACCATAATTCTATTATTGTACGTAATTAATTAATTGTGAATAAGTGGATATGAGAGACAAAGACCTTAACCAGTCTCGGGTATCCCTTGGATCCACTATGATACATAGGTGTGTACTTGTGATTAGAGTGGTTCAGTTACCTTAACTAACATTTCTTTGCTCTTAAAGATCACAACACATCCAAGATTGCAAATTAATAATTAATTAAAAAATTTCAAGTTTTGATTTGTGAAATCTTCTTGATATAGGTTTATTGAGATGTATCCTGATATAACATAAGAGAGTCTATTTGTTAACATAGACAATCTGTTTGGGTGATGTGAAAACATTTAAAGTTGCTTATTATAAAAAAAAAAAAAAATACAATTATTAATGCTAAAATAACAATGGGTAAAAGGGTATCAAGATCTGACTTGTGTGTCTACAAAAACTAATGCAAAGGAACACAATTTGAACATTCAAGACAAGGTGGAGTATGAAGATGTCTGGACCAGAAAGAAAAAAAAAGCAGATGTAGATGTTAAGGAGAGCATGGTGGTAGAGATAGGTGAAACAAAACAAAGGCATATAACTTAGAGGATGGAAAAGTTTTTCCGGTTGAACACAATCCTTACAAAGTATACATTATACACACATCTCATTTTATACTTTATGAATACGTGTACTAATTTATTATTGGTGTTCAGGAATCTTTTAATAATCTATGCATCACCAGGAATATTTGCCCTGCAAAATTGCATAGTTAAAATGCAGGGGTAAAAGTAAGGACAATGTCATAATCTTCCCTGCGAGAAAGCCTCGAGCACCTCCTCCTTCATTTGCTTGCAAACAAGTTGATCTAAATGCATTAGACACATTTTCATTCGAATTTGCATTTTGAAGTTGTACTTGCTATATTTGATCTCTTAGGAAATATATCCCTTTTACATGGCATAACTTCTTCAACGAACCACTACGTAAACATGACTAAATGTCTAGTTTTATTTTAAAAATGCAAGTGTAGATTATTGATATTAGAAATCCCTTAAGATTATTCTATTGGTGAAAATTTTAAATAATACCATGGGAGATTCAAATCATGTTGTCATTATTCTAAAAGTGTAATTATTTTAAAATATCTTAATACATCTTTTCATAGCTAGGACCAATAATATATATATATATATATATATATATATATATATATATATATATATATATATATATATTCGTATATATATGTATGAGTGCTCAACATATAAAAATTATATTTTTTATAAAAACGAGATGTGACATAGATATTTTTTATTTAATTTGTTTTTATATTCAGTTGTTTAGATGTTTTAGTTCTTAAAGATCTAATTATGATTTATCATTATTTTTATTTAATTTGATTTTATATTTAGTTCTTTAGATGTTTTAGTTGTCGAAGATCTAATCATCATTTATCATCATGATTTATCAATATTTATGCAAATGATTTATCAATATTTATCTCTAAAAATATGAGATATTATAATATGCAGTAACTTTTGAGTTATATTAGAAGATCAAATCCTTGAAGTATAAATATTCTCTCCAATTATATTTTACATCGTTTTCTTTTACTTTATTGAGTGTTATGTCAACACCAGTTTTAAAATTGTAAGTCGTCGATTATTAAGGTGTTTATCAGTTTCGATTAACTCGATCGAATTGAAAATTTAAACTAAAGTAATTAAATTAGTTCAGACTTTTAAGTTTCCAGATGTAATCCGAACAAAACCAATCAAATTAATGGTTGTTGGTTCGGCTATTGCATTTACGATTACATATCTAACGAACTAAAACTGAACCGATGATGTAATTTTTTACTATATAAATTTATGTATGAGATTTTATAGAATAACAACCTAGCATTTTTATAATTTTTATTTTAGAGTAAGTGGTGTCTGTGGACAAAAGTTTTTGTTTCCTTCCTTTTATGATGAGTCTAATAAACCTCTCTAAGACATTGTTTGGCTGTGATCTTCCAATAGTGAAGTGCCAAAAGAGAGTCTGATAGGACAAATTTATCCATAAACTCCTTCCAAAAGAAAACAAGAGGGGGGAAATTGAAATTAATTTCTTCATAAGCTAATATGGAAGCTCTCTCATTTTATTTATTTTTTTCTAAATTTTTTCTCTTAGAATGAGTTATGAAGAATTTCATCCAAACATGTCCCAAATGCTAATGGAAAGAGATGACGTTTTGGAAGATTTGATAACCAACCTGCACAAGGCTCAAAAATGGTATGAAAAGGAGAAAGGAAGAGGAGGGAAGTCATTGCAAGTAGGAGAGATGGTATATTTGGAATTCCAAACTTAGAAGTTTTAGTCATCCGCTATCAGGATTAATGAGTAGTGGAGTCAAAGGCCCTTTGAAGTAGTGGGATAAAAGTAGAACTAAAAATTACATCGTGGATTCTAAAATCCATATAGCTAAAGGGCCATTTTGACTACCACCACTTGTAAAAAGTGACCAACAAATTTGACAGAAGAATATGAATTACCAGTTGTTCCTCAAGAAGTCTTAGCAGTGTTCAATTTGCAGGATGGAATTATACAAGTCCTAATCAAATGGATTGGTTTGTTTAATCAAGAGAACACCTGGTAAACTTGCTTGTGGATTCACCTTGAGGACAAGATGACACTGGTTGAGGGTATTGATATTGGACAGGTCTATAGGAACAGGGTTCTAAGAGGCTAGTGGCTAAGGTGATAGTGCCCTCTTCTAATGAGAGAAAAGAATATGGTCCCAATGGTGAGAGCCTAAGAGCTAATGATAAGGGTGAATTAGTGGGGAGAACATAAGAAACTGTGGAGGAGATAAAGGAGAAGTGACAGAAATTCTCATGTGGTATAGGAGTAGGGGCAGTGGGGATTGCAGAACCATGGGGAGTTTGAAAAAATGGAAGTGTTGTTCAAGGGAAAGAGAGCAAAATTGAAGGTCCCAAAAAGTTGTGGAAGAAATATTAAGTGGGCTGGTTAGAGAAACTATTCTTTGTCAAAAAAGGGGCAAGAGACTTTCATGATTGTTGTAAGGAATTCTGCTCCACTGATTTACTACTTTTATTCTTTGACTGTGTTTGTTCGCTATAAACAAGACAGTTTCTATTGTTTCATCAAAGAATTTCAGATTCTCTATCCTATCCTAGTGTTGGGTAGTATAAGCTGAGCTGGTACTAACGAGTGCTTAGGAATTGAATGACACTTTTGAATCAACAGTACCTATACTCCTAAATGATAAAAACCTTGAGAACCATACTGCAAAATCTAGTAATCGTGGTTGGAGAGAGAATTCTAATTCCTTCTAAAAAGCTTAACCTTTACAATCCTAGACTAAAGTGTGAAACCACTGATTATTTTTTCTCACATGAACCATACATCAATAGAAAACCCCCCACATCAACGAGTCATACATCAATAACCCATACATAGCAGCAGACAGACATCCCTTTGCAGTGAAACAATCCAAAGCCAGAGAATCGTAGAAAGAGATGTCCTTAGATACTAGTCACTGGCCTCCCATGGTTTAATATAGTCAATGCTGCAATTGCACTTGGAGTGTAGTCGGTAAAAGATTTCAAATTTTGCTGTGGTAGGTTGTGCTTTATTCTCTCTGAAGGCAATATAAGCTTAACAAACTTTTGTGCTGCAATCACTTGTTCTTCTCGACAACCATTATTGTGTATTAAATCACTGTAATATGTAATAAAAAACATGTCAGCTATTCCAACAAAAAGCACTTCCCTCCGCTAATAAATTCTCAGCTTGAAGCATTTAAATTCTGTTATTTATCTTTTTCTAGTTGAAAGAATTCGAAATTCATTCTTACTTGAGCAACAAGGCTAAGTTTGCCGGTTTGCAAGATTGAAAGAGTGCTTCAGGAATAATGGCCTTGTCCAAAAGAATATTGGGAAGTGATATGTACTGTATCTTAGCTTTGTACCGAACATACCATTCTGTCAAAATATGGGCACGATATGCCACAACACAGGGTAATCGTGCAAGCTGCAGCTCCACAGCAACTGTCCCAGATGTGCATAATGCAACTCTACTCGCCTACAACACAGTTCATTTAAATTAGCTAGGCACAAAGTGCAGCCTTCATGAATTATATAACGGACCAGGAAACAGAAGGAAATGGCCAAACTCAAAATCTAGTAAACAATTTGGACAGAATCACTGACGAACATTTTGGAAAATCAACAGTTATTATGTCATTTCAAGTTTAGATTCAAGTATTATTCTACTTTACTGATCAATAGAACTCAAGCAAGAGCCTGTATGCATTCTACAATGGACCATAAGAACAATTTCAAGAATAGACGACTCTATCAGAAGTATAAAACTAATTTTGTACTAAGGCTACTTTTATGGCTGAATGAGTTCAAAATTAAATATTTGTTTTGAAAATGGAGGTCTTGTGGGACAAGGGGGCTTACACTAAAAGCATCATATCTCAGTTGAGTTGTTCCACCTGGAATCCATATAACTGGCACAGGCCATCTATGAATAGCACCAGCTATGAAATTTTCCACATGCTCATTAGGTGCTACATGAATGACTGTCATCAAATGTGGAACTGTGTCTTTCATCAGCTCCACCGTATCGGAAAAGATGGGAAGCATCCGACGAACTTCTTGCACTCTGCTTCCAGGAAGTAAGCTAATGACAGTGGCTCCTTTTAAAGTTAAAATTGATGTGATGATACAGCAAATTATGACTTCAAAGTTGAACAAAATAGTACAAACAATATCCAGAAAACGGTTTTCATATGAATTTTCTTTTTAAACTATAACTTCTCCAATATCTAGAATTTGGGAAAATATGCTAAAGCAAATATCCAGAGAGCAAGAAAGCAATATTTAAACTAACGGAATGTTAAACATGAGGTCATACAAAGTAACAAAGAGTCAGAAACAATAATTAAGCTAACTTTTCTTGAAGTTAAATATGTAAAGTTCTTGAATTTCATTTTATTAGAAGTACCTGCTGGCACTGCATACTTTTTTCGGAAGTCTTCAGCATTTCCTTCAGCTCTCCATTCATGAATCGAGGAATTGTTTCTCTGGAAATATAAACTATGCAAAATTAGGGGAAAGCAAATCAAGAAATTGGGACCAAATCAAATATAATAAGGATGAAGAAGGACAACTTTTGGTTACTACTTTAATAAGTTTTTGATGGGTCAGGATCAGGTTCAAATATGGAAGGATTAGAAATCCAAACGTCAAACACAATTAGGCTTCTTATTCTAGAAGAGATAAGAATAAAAAAAAAAATGACATAATAATCCATAAAATCTCTAATAAAGGCATACAAGCTTCACGACAAAGCTAGTAAGAATTGCCAAATATCCCAAAAACTCATACCAAATTCAATTCCAGAACATCTTCCAGGACCGGATGCCCAACAGCTGTTGCACACAATCCATTCAATCTACATATTTTGTCCTCGTTTGGAAGTATGCACAATAGATGATCCACAAATTCTGCCAGTCCTCTGAGTCTTGCTTCACCTCCTTTCCATGCCCAGAATGATGGTGCTACATAGTGAAAGTGTGATGGAAAATCCAACTTTGTCTGACTGTATCTAGCTGCAAAAGGCATTCCCCGTTTGCATACAACATAACTCTAAAACCACAGGTGCAGAAGTTATTCCAGCAGGGAGAGTGCATCAGTAGTACCTCTAAGCTGTTTCAAGAAGCGAAAAGAAAAGCCCTTAGAATCAACCGTTAATACAACATGAGGTTCAAATAGAACAGCTGCTTGAACAGTTTCCTTCAGTCTCACCTGAAAATTAACAGCACCACATGTAATTCACAAGTGTAACAGGTAAAATTTCATATACATATGCTTCAAATGCAGTTCAAAATATGGAAAGAATTATCAGATATCCCTAGAATAATAACTGTTGAAAATGAATCAAGGAACAACAAACATTTTCCATTATAGCTATACGTTGTGTAGCACCCATGATGAAAATGATGAAGACATCATGAACACTTTGAATGGTCCAATCTGTGTTCAACACTACTTTTGTTTCCTAAACTTTTATTACTATATAAATATAAATGAAAATGTTCCAGTATGTTAACAGCCGTAGCATTCATACTTGGTTGAAATAAACCAGTTCTCTTTTCTGATTTAACATAAGTGACCATGTTGATTTGAAGATGATTTTATAAGTTACAGTAGTACTGTAGCAGTGATGTGTCCTATTGGCAATCCATGCGAGTAACCATTTTTTTCAGGTAGCAACTAGGTACCGTTCTACATCCAAAGACTTTAGCTATATCAAATTGAACAGATTCTACAAACTTTAGTGGAAAACAGATGGAAAACTCATAACTACTGTTCCAGTTTAGAAATCACACTAATTATTAACATCTCATAAACAAAGCACTCACTCTGATTCTATACAGATAAGGCAAAAGCTCCCAAAGTCCCATTACCGAAATATCCTCCATAGAAAACAGAGACTGCAATCCTTCACTTGCCATCTTAGCCCTGAAATTGATAAAATATTAAATAGGAAGCAAAATTTCCTTAGAGATGTATTCTTCACTAAAATACACTTGTAGTCTCTCATCTTCATTTTCTTCTATTTTATCACTTTGGCCACCTTTTTTACCAGAGTGTCATGAACCCAAATATTCTTGATCGAAAATCAATTACTAATATTTTCAAGATACCCTGTTCTGAAAATTGAACCTCTGATCACATACTTAAAAGCACAAGATTATAGAACAATCATATCACATAACATTAGTTTACTATAATGTCTCGACACTGATCAGTTTCTTAGGTTTTTGTACTATTCATATTAATCTTGGCTAACATAACCAGCATTGGTGCAAATGGCGTTAAAGCATAACATCACATGTCACCAAATTGAGCCCTTATAAACCGATGAAAGAACCATCTTGCTACAACAAAAATCAATGTAAAACTTTTCAAACCCAAAAACCATACCCAAACCCACAGAATAAAAAACGAGACTTTAAGTGTATTTCAGCGTATACTTTTCATAGAATGAAAAAGAAGTTGACATGCCCTCCAACGCCAGCAAAACGAAGAGGCAAAGGGGAGAAACGTTTAAGCGAAGCCATTAGGCGAGAAGCGATGGAATCTCCAGACACTTCACCGGCAACAAGGAAAACCCTCAGTTCTCCATCTCTGGCAGCCATGTCTATTGGAGCTTTGGAAGAAGAAAATAAGAACCATTGCACACACAGAATCTTTGGATTCGGGTTCGGATTCCATTTCCTTCTGAATAAAGCTTTTGCTCCCAACGAAATTGGAGGAATCCAATTACAGAGCATGATGCGAAGCGCAGGTTAGCTCTTGGTGCGCCAGCGAACGAGGGACAAGCCAAACGCCGTCGTTTGGTGACGGCACTGGTCTAATTCTTACATTTATAGTCCAGATTACCTTATGCCATATAATTTTTGTAAATTACTTTTAAGATAATTATTTATTTCACCTATAAGGCATGTAAAGTTAATTTTTTTTTTTTTAATTTTCGTTTAGCTTTTACTTTTGAATATTTTATATTATTAATTTTTTATGCAACTGTTTCATCAGTTTCATTTTTTTATATCGGATTGCTTTTATTAGAACGAAGATTGATGTCTTTCTAAGATGTAAAAGAGGAAAATTTCTATTCCCAGGTTTATGAACTTTTTGCGAATAAACTCTCACTTATTGAAAACTCGAGAGAATCACGTAAAAGAAATTTTCTCACATTTAATTTGTTAACAACTTCTTGATAAATAAATATAAAGAATAATTAAGTATTAAATGTTTGTATAATATTGATATATATTTAAAAACTTTCGGATCTCTAATAATAAAACGAAGTAACCAAAAAATATTTAGCTGTAAATAAATATTTAAATACTTTCAGTTCATACTATAATACTCAATAGTTGCTAGTTATAAGTAATTAATAAGTATATTCAATTTTAATATACATGACAATTATTATTACATGTTTGTCCGAGTTTAATTGAAGGTATTGTTAAGGAGTTCTTTAAATCTTCTAGAAGATATATCGATGACTTCCATAATACATGAAACCTTTTCTTGATTCCACTAATTTCACTTACGTCTATATGTACTTTTGCGAAGAACTTGACATTTTTTTAATAATAAACATATTTTTATTTACATTTAAAACATTTAATCTTAATTTTCTTAAATTATACTATTTTAATTAGAATTTATCTAATTAAATTTATTTAAAATTTATCTATAATTATCGATTAGTCTTATATTATTAATACAATATATTATCTAATTCTTGTTATACAAATGCGTGTGGACTTTATCAGGAAAAATTAAATTGGCTTATTTGAAATAAAATTGAAAATAAAATATGTAAAAAAGAATTGGAGAATAAAATTTACAAAATTTTATAAACAAAATTTATAAAATCTGAGAATAAAAATATTGAAAACAAAATCACAATATCAAGAAAATTATAAATAAAATTTAAAAAATATGAAGAATAAAATCTACAAAATCTTAAAAACAAAATATGAGAAAAAGTATATTAAAAACAATATTTGAAATAGAATATAAATTTGTAATCTATAAGAAAAATAAACTTATAGATGAATACAAGTCATAAGGAAGAAGATTATCACTTAACACTACATATTGGGAACTTTCTAACCTAACTACTCCATTTTTTCTAATTTTTTATTTTCTATTTAATTTTCTTCTTGCCATCAACATGGAGTTTAAATCCTTTTAAGTTAATTCTCTAGTAATTTCACGTTGAATTCTAAGATTTTGTATAATGTAATTTTGTTCTTCAATTTTTGTTACAGATTATGCTAAAGGTTTGGTCTTTTTAATTTTAATGTCTATTATTGGAACTATTTTTTGAATGTTTATTGATAATTCAATTTTTTATTTAATTACAATTCTTGTTTAGTTTGTTTTATTATGAAAATTTCTTGTTTGTTTAATCCAAGAGGTAAAAGACTAAACATCTTTTAAGTAGATGTTTGGAGACGAGTAAAGTACTAAATGAATTGATGGATGATTGTTTGATTAATTAGATTATGGTGAATTTGATTGTAAGAACAGTTGGCTCAAGAAGAGAGAACTGAATGGAGCCTAAATTCAATTTGTTGCAAACAAAACCACCAAGTAACATCATCCAAGGCAAGAATATATAAGTACAGATAAAACAGTTTTATATTGATTCATCCTAATCTCTTGGGTTACGTTTGTTCTCTCTTTAACAAACAGTTCAAAAGGTTCAACTATATCATAAACTTTTACACTAAGTACACAAAACTCTCCAGGTTATACCGAGTACACCAACCTCTCTAGATTACAATGAATACACAAATCTTTCCAGGTTATACCAGTTTCAATCTCCTTTTGAGATCAATACCACTCAAGATTTAAACAAAACACTCTGAAAAAGAGATAATAATGAAAGCACACAATGGTTTACTTCACAGTGGTGAAAATGAAACAATGGTGAAGAATTACACAATGGTGAAGAATTACAAAGTAGTGAACAATTACATAATGGTGAAGAATTACACAATTTTCTCACAACCCAAAGCTCACAAGGGTTTACTTCACAATGGTGAAGAATTATCATAATCTTTTTCATCAATTTTCTCTTTAAACCATTTCAAAAACGTCTTGTTATATTCAGTCAACAACCACTTTTCATTTGCACATGGATTCGTTGACTTCAACAACATTTTGTGCTCGTATAAATGAGGAAGAACATCATCAGTATTGTTCAAAATATACAAGTGTGCTTGGAGTACGTATTGTTGATCTTTTCAAACTACCCTCACACCTCATGTGTTTTTGCCTTCATGTCTTCCTTCATACTGAAACCTTGGGATGCCTATAGCATCTACTTCTGACATGTACGTGGTACAAAACTTAATTCCTTTTTCGGCAATATATCTCTCAACAATAGATGTTTCTAGTCGATATGGATTCTTCACATACCCTTTCAATATCTTCATGCATTGCTCAATTGGATACAAAACTCAATTGCTTTCTCGACAATATATCTCTCAACAATAGATGTTTCTAGTTGATATGAATTCTTCACATACCCTTTCAATATCTTCACATATTCTAATTTTTCTCACTAGATGAACAATTAAATGAACCATGATATCAAAAACGAATGAGGAAAATACATCTCTAGCTAACACAAGATAATGATAGCTTCATTTTCTAATTCATCTAACCTGGTAGGATCAATTACTTTCCTACAAATAACATTAAAGAATAGGCAAAGACGACTGATGACTTGTCTAACATTTTTTGGTAGAATTCCAAGAATAGCTACTAAGAGAAGGTCTCACATCAGAACATGACAATCATGAGACTTTAAGCCTATAAGTTTCAAATCTTCCATTGAGACGAGGCTTTTGATATTTGAAGAGTATCCTTGTGGGTACTTTAACTTCTTGCAAATACCCACAGAAACTAATCTTTTCAGATTTTGACAATGTATAACCTGCTGGTAGCAAATATGTTTGTTTACCATGAGGTTGTGGTTGTAACTCCAACCGAACATTCATCTCAACTATATCTTTACGAACATATATTTCATATTTTGTCTTTCCATTAATGTTTAGCAATGTCCCAATTATACTATCACAAACATTCTTTTTCACATTTATTACATCTATGCAATGTCTAACACCTAACTTTGACCAATATGGAAGTTTAAAGAATATCGATTTCTTTTTCCATATGTTTTTCACACCATTATTCTTGAGGGTTTTCCCAAAAGTCACTTCGACGTGGCACACTCGGTTATAGACTTCCTCACCAAAGGGTGAAGGTGCAGTTTTGTCCTCCTAACAACCATTAAAAGTTTTTATCAACATGCAATAAGGGTGACTACATTTCAAAAACCTTTGATGTCCAATGTAAGATGTCTTCTTCCTATATTTTAGTTTATGGTAAATTGTGTTCTTTTCACATATCGGGCAACGTGATATCCTTTGACAATATAACCACTTAGATTTACATATGTTGGAAAATCATTAATGTGCAAAATAACAATGCTCGCAAATTGAAATTGACATTTTCATATGCATCAAAAACCTCAACGTCTTCATTCCATAACAACCTCAAGTCTTCTATCAAAGGACTTAGATAAACATCTATGTCATTTTCAGGTTGCCTTGGTCCTGATATCATCATAGACAACATCATATATTTTATCTTCGTGCACAACCAATACGACAAATTATAAATAATTAGCAAAATAGGCCATGAACTATGTTTGATACTTAAATTACCGTATGGATTCATTCCATCTATTGCAAGACCAAGTCTGAGATTTCTTAGATCACTTTCAAACTCAGGATACAAATAATCGATTTTTTTTCATTGTGGTTAATTGGCAACATGTCATAACAATCCATCACATTTTCTTCCATTTGCATGCCATGTCAAGTTCTTTAAATCCTTAACATTGCCAAAAAAAAACCGTCTTAATCGTGGTATGATTGGAAGATACCACAATACTTTTGCAGGAGGACCCTTTTTCATGTCATCTTCATCACCGTCATCATCCTTTACTTTGTATCTTGATACCCCACATGTAGGACACTTATGCAATCCTTCAAATTCTTTTCTATACAAAATAAAATCATTGGGACAAGTATGTGTTTTCCGGTACTCCATACCCATTGGACACAATATCATCTTGGCCTCATAATGATTGCTCTGTAATATATTACCTTATGAAAGTATTTCATGCGACAATTCAAGCAATTCAATGAAACTTTTATTAGTCCACTCATTCTTGCCTTGATATTAAACAATTGTAATACTTTTGACAAACGTAAAAAACTTGAACAATCGGGATACAATTTTGTTACTGAATCATCTTTCAATGAATCATACACATGTGCTTGGTGAAAACTATCTTCTCCAATATCACGAATCATGTCTTCCATGCAATCCTCAAAATATATATTAGAATGTTGACATTCAGTCTCAAATACATATGGTAAGTCTAGAACTTCACCATGCCAAGTCCATGTTGTATAGCTCTTTAAGAAGTCATCACAAAGAACATGTTCTCGTATCAACTCAATATCTAGTCTTTTCCCATTCAAACAATTCACAGGATAATAATATCTTTCATTTATTCCTCCTCTATTCTGCTTAGTAAATTTTAGAAAATCTTCAACACCTTTCTCATACACATCATTGATTCGACTTGCATTTATACAACTTCAATCCATGGCTACATATAGTAAAAAAAATTCATACATATTATACAAGGTACAAATTAATACAAATTGTTGGGGATCGAACATCTCCGAACTCAAAACCTAAACACTCTCTTGAACATAAATATCAGACAATGAACAAAGTATCGGAGATCGAACATCCCCGAATTTAATACCAACACGCTTTCATAAACATTAATATCATACAATGCATAAATTATCGGGGATCGAACATCTCCGGACTTAATACCAACACACTCTCATGAACATATCTATCAGACAATACACAAATTAAATACAAATTTTTGATGATCAAACACCCCTAGACTCAATACCACACGTGTTTAACATGTATATCCAAGCATACACAACAAGCATTCCAATATATAAAGCATTACAAACCTACAGAAAGCATTCCAAGCATTTCAAAAATACAGAAAACATACCTCTTGTAGACGAAGGTGACGTGAGGGGAAGAAGACGAAATCCAAGAAATACAAATGGACCAAAATGAACTCTACAAAACCAGTGAAAGCAGAAAATGGAGCCAATGAAACCACAAAGACAATGAGCAAACAAAAATGGGAAACCAAACACAACCTACCAAACTTGAAGAGTGAAACCAAATGTCAAACCAAACCAGCACCAATGCAAGAACCAAGGTGGAGGAACCAATGTGAGGAGTGAATCAAACTTTGAGAGTGAAATGTGAGGAAAAACAGCGACAACAACGCGCATAGGAGAAGGGGAAACAACGCGACATTGAAGGAGAAACGAAAGCGTTAAAGAAAAACAGTGTGTACGAGAATTAAAACAAGGTATACTACAGCGGTTGGGAGCTCCAACTGCTGTAGTATCTACATATTACGGTGCTTGGGAGCTTACAATCATTGTAGTATCTCCCTCAAACCCCAAATCCCTAAATTTTAAAGATGAGAGGATACTACAGTGGTTGGGAGCTCCCAATTTTCATAGTATGTAGATACTAAAGTGGTTGGAGCTCCCAACCGCTATAGTATCCTCTCCTCTTTAAAAGAAATTCAAAAATTTAAAACTCCCTCAAGCTCCAACTGTTGTAGTATCACCATTTTCAATTTAAAATTTCACAAAATTTAACACACGCGCCTCGAGAGAGATACTACAGTGGTTCACAACTCCCAACTGTTGTAGTATCGTCACCGCCCAAACCCAATTTTAAATTTTATTTTTGCAGCCTATACTACAGCGATTGGTTGGTGTAATCGCTATAATATTTTTCACATAATTTCAAAAATATCACCGCATTTTTGTTTATCGCAGTTGCGTTTTAACGTTGTTTTTTCCTATTGTGGAATGTGTTTTTTTTACTATTAATTTATTCACAAGTTATGAAAAATAATCTTTCCAAACTATCTAATCGGACAATTCAAAATTTAATACAAATGATTAATGTTTAACCATTTACACTAAATCTCAAATGAGAACTAAGGTTCGCTCAATATGTGCATTAATAATTCTTAATATAAATCAAATTGGTACAACAAAAGCATACAATATCACCCAAACATATTATAGTATATCTTACTTGTACAATCAATCTAAACTACATTTTTCCCTATAATTTTCCTAAAATATATTGTATAAATTACCTACAGCTTAATCTCTAAAATTATAAACAAACTAATGACTTAATAATTAAGTTTTTTATAAGGACTAAAATAATTAATTAGTCCCTATCATTTTTACTATTCCTAAATTTTAAATTTCAATTTTAAACATCTAATTAGCATTCATCTACTACATATATTTAATTCTCACAATTAATTTCAATATTAAACAACTTTAAGTATTTAAATAACACAGTTTCAATATCAAGGATAAGCAACAACAATCCAATAGAGACATTCATGCATTGTCGTGATTGGAATCTCCAAAAGTAACCACAATATCAATTTTAAAAATAAAATGGAGGTTTAGCCAACTAACCTCAATGAAGAACGTTACTCAATCTAATCGGACAATAATGTCCACCAAGTTAAACCATTGACAAAGATTGAAGAAAAATACACTTTGGATCACCAATGAAATTGCCAATGCGCCACAATCAAGGAGGAAAATACATTTCTAATGGACACAAATTTGTGATTGTTTCATTCTCCAACGCATCTAACATTTAAGGGTTTATTACTTTCTTGCAGACAACATTGAAGAAAAAACACAATCATGTTATAACACCTCTAACAAAAGTAGGTAAGATGTTGTGAATATGCACTAACAAAAGTTGTTACATGAATACACAATAAACATGAGATTTTAAATCAACTAACTTCAAATCTTGCATAGACACAAGGTTTTTAATATTTGAAATGTATCTCTCTAGCAGTTTCACACCAAGTACACACTAACAAAAGTTTTACTTTTCTTTTTTAGAGAGAGTGTAACAAAATGAAGACAAGTAAGTGTGTTTAATTAATTATGGATGTAAGTCAAAACATGCATTCTTGTTAACCAAATCTTTTTGTGTTTTAATTCAATCTTTTGTCTTTTCTTTTATATTAAACAATGTTCTAATTACATTATGGTTGTCAATATCTAATTTCATTCAAGTAATTAAAGAAAATACAAAAAAAAAAAACTCAGTTCATAAAAATAAATAAAATTAAAAAGAGAGATAGAATTAGAAGAATAAAAATAAAATATTTGGATAATAAAATTGTTCGTTAAACTTCAAAATCAGAAAAATATTAGTGTTTAATTTTCTTTTAATGAAAAAGTTTCAAAGTAGAAAAATATTTACATAATCTAGTTTGTTTATTATCTAATTTCGTTTTTTTCTAAAACTAATGGTAATAAGTAAAAATAAAAATACTCAGTCTATTATATTACATTATTCCCAGATGTGTTTATGAAAACAAGTATAATAGCAAGAAAAATAAATTTTTGACAACTTACTCCTAGAAATAATATAGCCATTAAAAAATAAATTTTTGTATTTATAAGGAAAAAGATAAAATAAAGTTATTATGAGTTGTGTGTAAAAATTTATTAAATGTATCAAGGCTTATATTTTTCATCTTTTATGATCTGGTCCAACATAAATGAGCATGCCATAGAAGGACAAATTTGCACGAGTGTATTTTTTGGGGAGAGAAAATCTTTTCCATTTCAAATAATATACGTGTATGATCAGAAACCAAATCCCCTTGGACCAGTTATATTCAACAATAAAGCAGCTTTAATCCATTAACTAAATTTAGCGTCCTATGAAAAAGAACATTCAATCAAATTAACTCTCCTAGATCTAAACACCGTGCCAAACATAGCATCACTCAAGATCTATATTTCTTATAAATTGCTGTTGCAATCACTTACTCATAAAAAACCAAACCAAAATCTGGAAAACAAAATATATAGCTACAACTATGGCCTCAAATCCTATATTTTCTACCATTCAGGTGACTCTCATGGTAGTTTTTCTAACAACCTCCCAGGTTGTGTTATCTGATGATTCGATAATGCCTCCTGATAAGACACAATTAGGGTCATGGTTTAGTGCTAATGTAGCGCCTTTAGACAAAAGAAAAAGTACCCTGGATTCTAAATTAGTGGCTGCTGAAGAAAATGCGACGGTTGTGAAGGTAATGCAAGATGGCAGTGGGGATTTCAAGACCATCACTGATGCCCTAAAAAGCATACCTAGTGGGAACACCCAGCGTGTAATTTTGTACATTGGACCAGGAAATTACAAAGAGAAAATTACCGTTGAGAAGACAAAACCTTTCATCACATTCTATGGGGATCCAGGGAACATGCCAAACATAACCTACGGGGGCACGGCAAAACAATATGGTACTGTCGATAGTGCCACATTGATTGTTATGTCAGACTACTTTGTGGCCGCAAACATAATAATCTCGGTCTGTATACTATATATCTTCCTTAAAAATCATATACAAATGCCTTAACATTATTAGGGTTCAAATTTTTCTTATCATTGGTTTATGAATTTGATGTTTTAGAACTCCGCTCCAAGACCTGATGGAAACACTGTAGGAGGTCAAGCAGTTGCATTACGAATTTCTGGAGACAAAGCTACATTTTATAAATGTCAGCTGTATGGGTTCCAAGACACATTGTGTGATGATGCAAATAGACATTTTTTCAAAGACTGCTTGATTCAAGGAACTGTTGATTATATTTTTGGAAGTGGAAAGTCACTATATGTGGTATGTAAAAATTCCTGAACTCCAATATTTTATATATTCCATTTAATATGTAATAGGTATTAAGGCTTTTATTTTATGGGGCAGAATTGCGAAATAAAAACCCTAGGCGATGAGGGGCTTACTTTTATAACAGCACAAGCAAGAAAAAATAAGCAAGAGGACAATGGCTACGTCTTTGTACATTGTGAACTTACTGGAACTGGATCTGGTTCTTACTTGGGAAGAGCGTGGTTTGGTTATTCCACAGTGATCTATGCTTACTGTAACATGGGCAACATTTTCAACAAAGAAGCGTGGAGTAACAACAATCACCCTGAATATGACAAGTAATTTTCTAATTTAACTTTTCATGATAATGGTTGTGTTCCGAGCTAATAAAACTGTGACGAATCAATCGAGTTTTAAAATAAATAATGCTTCAAACGTGATGATTAACTCTAATAATATTATCAAGAGCATTAAGGTGAGAACATGGTTCATTACCTAAGATTAATTATATCTCCAAAATCATTTCTCAAAAGGCTTAATTATGTTTCTTCATGCATAATACTTCTTATTTTTCTTTTTATTTTATAAAATTCTAAACAATTTTTTATGTTATAATGCATTATAATATTTGACCAACTGCAGAACTCTTTATTTTGGGGAGTATAAGAACACAGGACCTGGTTCAGATGCCACAGGGCGTTCTCCATTGACAAGGCAACTCAGTGATTCAGAGGTTAAGCCATACCTAGGTCTTGGTATGATAGAAGGCTCAAAATGGATTCTTCCTCCCCCAACTCCCAAAGTCTAGTTAGTTACTACTTGTTGTGTTTGTGTTGTCTAAGCAGTGGCAATACACAACAAATTCTAGTGCATGACGAATATGGGGAATGGTATTCCAATTAAATAAGAAATTGGTCACCTTCTCCAATTTTGGTGTCCTATATTTTTTTTCTTCCAAATTAGAATTTTGAAACACGTGAGATTGTTGTATACTTTGATTAGTAAAAGTGGTGTATCATAAACACCAAAGTTAAGATGTAAATATTTGTAACTTAATTATTAGTTAAGTCTACCATAAATTCTTTTAATTAAATTTTTAATAAAAAATTCTGTTCTAGTGTTTATAAGTTTTATAATTTTTAATTAAGTTCTTGCTATTTGATTTTGTTTTTGGATGGGAGGACGTAATCATTATATTGTATTGTCATTGTTTATGTATTTCTAAGAAAAATTAAAAATGATATAGTGTTAAGTCTTTTATAAATTTAGATTTTTTTAACTGAATTATTATTAAAAGTTTTATTCTATTAAGTATAAAAAAAATATTTATAGTTTTCAATTAAGTTTATGTCATTTGATTGTCAAGTAACTGTTTGACTATGTACCAGACCTCGAACTTGGATAACAATAAAAATGAAGCTTTATAATCCTAATTTTTTTATAAATCATTTTTTAAAATTAAATACTAAAACAAAAAAATCAAATTAATTATATGGAAACATGAAACATATTATTTGGTAAAAGTAATTAAGGTTCTAGTGTTTCATATTTTTAGAAGTTAATTTCGTTGTTTTGTGCTTGAGATTGTAAAATCAACCGTCACGTCACCCTAGTTGTGTTTGGAAAGCCAAGGTTAGGAAGCATAATAATTACACAAATTATTCGCTTGTAAAATAAAACTTTCTTAAAAGAAACAAGATAAGTGTAATATAAGCGCAATTTAAAAATTCTAAAGAGTAAAAAATTAAACATGCATGAGTAAGAAGAACACAACAAATTTTATCGCAGAAAACTCAATGAGAGGAACAAAACCCACCGAATCTAGTCTGAAAAAATTTTCACTATAAAATATCAAAAACATAACTTTTAAAAAAGAACCTCACAAAACACTCTACTCATAAGCAAATAGTAGAAATCACTAGTCCAACAAATCACCAACATAAAACTCAACAAGTAAATAGAATGCATTCAAACAGTGAGAGAAATAAAAATCCGAAAATACTATATCGATGTCTACATTGAGAAGAAAAAGTGGATGAAATGACATCCAAAACAGAGCACAAATGAGAACTCAAACAACCTCTCGAAGTAAACAAGAAGTCCAAAATTGGTAAAAACGACACAATCTCTTATCTCCTCTTTTTGTGTGTTGTGAGTAAAAACCTCCTGAGTCACATTAGGTTACTCACTTAAAAACCTTGGGCTACTAAAGTATTTTTTTATTTTAAATATAAAATATTGTTGGACCTAACTTAAGGATGATCCACACAACAAACTCCTCATTTGACTCAAGAGAGGGCAAATGTCAACCCAGAAATAAATCGACAAATTTCAAATTTCTTCTTTGGTAGAGTCTTCATCGTCATATCAGAACCATTGTCATTTGTATGAATCTTATCAAGCTCCAATATTATAGTCCAAAACATCACGGATTCAATGATATTGCACATCAATATGTTTAGATCTACCATGAAAAGTAAGATTCTTGCCAAGATGGATAGCACTTTGATTATCACAAAATAAAGCATATATCTGTTGTTGAAAACCAAGTTCTTGCACAAATTTTTTCATCCAAAGCAACTATTTACAATTCTTGGTAATAGCAATGAACTCAACCTCAGTTGTAGACAAACAACACACTTTTGTAATTTAGATTACCAGGTCACAACTCCCTCTGCGAAGGTAATCAAATAAGCAGAAGTAGATTTTCTAGAATTAAAATCTCTCGGCATATTAGAATCTGTGTAAATTATCTCAGAGAAATATCTCAAGAGCCACTTTATAACTTCCAATGCTCTAGATCAGGATTGGAAAGAAAACACCAACAACATGAGTTATATTAGGCCTAGTACAAACCATTGCATACATGAAACTTGTTACTGTGGACGTATAAGGAGCAAGTTGCATAGCTTTTTTTTCTTTGTCACTGGAAGGAGTTTGTCTAGAGCCAAGCTTAAAGTATAAAGCCATAGGTGTACTTAGAATTTTAGCTTTATGTATATGAAAATGCTTTAAAATACCTTCTCCGTGTACCTTTCTTGTGACAACCACAATTTCTTGACCTCTCGATCATGAGAAATATACATGTCAAGAATTTGTCTTGCTAGTCCCAAGTCCTTCATTACAAAAAACTTGCTGAACTCTTTTTTCAACCTGTCAATTCTAGACAAATTATGACCAACAATCAACATGTCATCAACATAGAGCGATAAAATAATGAAATTAGTATCAGAGAACTTTTTCAAAAAAATACAATGATCAATAGTAGTATTTCTGAATCCATGTTGGATCATAATTGACTCAAACTTCTTTTACCACTGCCTTGAGACTTGTTTCAACCCACACAAACTTTTCTTCAGCTTGCAGACATAAGTCTCTTTACCTTTCATCACAAAATCTTCAGGTTGCTCCATGTAAATTTCTTTCTCCAAATCACCATGAAGGAAAGCAGATTTAACATCCATCTGCTCAACTTATAAATCAAGATTGATTGATAACTAAGAACAACCCATATAGAAGAAATTTTAACAAGAGAACAAATCTCATCAAAGTCAACACCCTTCTTCTAACGGTAGCCTTTAACAAATTGCTTTGTATCATGGAGTAGAAAAATTCTCTTCGATCTTCAACCTATAAATCCATTGATTTTGCAAAACTTTCATATCTTTTGGCAACTTGACTAACTTAAAGGCATGGTTATCATGCAAAGATTTCATTTCATCTTCCACAACCACAACCCATTTCTTCTTTTGCTCACTCTCCATAACTTCTTCATAACATTCAGGTTCTTCTTCATTGCTTAAGAAGGATGAAGAACACAATAATACATTAGAGAATATTCATCTAACTCTTCAAAGTATAAAGTGAAAGTTGAAGAAGCTAAATGTAGATAGCAGTGATGAATCTAGTGATGAATAATGATTTCTCTGTTTGCATTTGTTTTATTTTGTATTGTTTAAATAATTTAATGATTGAATAAATCATTGTTTGCATTTGTTTTATTTTGTATTGTTTAAATAATTTAATGATTGAATAAATTATTGGAATTTTCAATATTTGAAGTGTGTTTCATGTTTTATACCTCTGATTTAAGTATATTAAAGTCCATATCAATCAATTATAATATTATATTAATGAATTAAAACTTGTCTTAACATATTAAAATCACAAGAAATTCAACTATTTTTTTTATTTTTGAGATAAATAATTGATTAAAAGATGTTTTAACGAATTATTCAGAACAATTTATTTCTAAAAAAAATTCATCTGGGATAATCGACTATATATATTATTAATTTATTATTTCAGAAACTCTTTCTTATGAAGTTTATATTTGTTTTGGGATAATTGATTAACCAAAGTTTTAAATTTATTAAGCATATACTTGTTTGATATTTTAATACCTTTTTCTCTAACACATGTTATACTAAATTATTCTTATTTGTAATTTTTTATAATGTTACAAGGAGAGATTTTATGCATGTTTGTTGAAAGATGTTTTTAAATTTGTTTTTGGCCTCCTAATCTTGCCTTCTTTCTTTGTATTTTATGTAGGGGAGCACGGATCAATTGGGACATTCCTTGTTATATGTGTTGTACCTATTTAAAATGAAGACTCTAATAAAAGTTTTATGACATCATCTCCAACATATGAATTTAAATGACTCTGATACCATATTAAAATGTGGACTTTAAACTTAACTCAATCTTATAAAATTAGTTTGTAAAGTGAATTTTATACCTACTTACATATTATAATGGTTGAAATCTCCAACAATAATAGAAATAAGTAAAATAAATATTTTTAAATTATTGAATTTAATATATTAGAACAAAATAATATGAAAAATTAAGAAATGAATAAGAATAAATTAAAAATAAAACATTAGGTTTCAATATTTTTTTAGAAGTTATTTTTAATTTTTAAAAAAAATAAAATATTAATTCTTTCCTATGCTTTTGCCTGTATTCAAATTTTGGTAAAATATTCTAGTAACAAATCAGACCTGTGAATTGTTTACAAAAATTTCTTTAAGTTTGAATTTTTTTAATTTTTAAATAATTATTATGTGTAATGTTTATATTAACATAATATTTTTATTTTAAGTTAAGTATAAGCAACTTTAATTAGAAATACTGATTATTATTTCTTGAACCCTTTGACAGTCAAATTTTGGTGATACGATGTATTTGAAATCAATGATACAGAGGTTTTTGCCGTCAGAGTTTGGCATGACGTGGACAGGTCTGATCCTGTGGAACAGGGTCTAAGAATGTACAATGAGAAGCGTATGATGGATGACTACGGTATTCCTTACACCAATATCTGCTGCAACTCCATTGCTTCTTGGCCTTACCAAGATAACTGTCACCCGACTGAGCTTCCACCACCGATAGATCAATTTCAAATCTATGGTGATGGCAGCGTCACAGGTACATACAATCAATTACATGGGATTGAGAGAATAGTTTTATTAAGCTTAATTATGTTTTAAGTTTTATAAAATAAACGAGATTGACCTTTATTCTGTAAGTTTTTATATTTATTTTAATTATTTTTAAAATTCTTTAACTTTTACGTCCAATATTAAATAGAACATCAAACGATTATTTTAAGTAATCTATATAGTCTTTATTTATGTTAAAATAAATATGAGAAACTAAAATATTTTATATAAACTAAGATGAAAATTCATGACTAAAACTATTTATTTCAAAATTTATAAAAATAAAAAATAAAGATTTTTTTGGTAGAAATAAAAATCTTGCTAATGATAGGTAAATATTTTTATCTATATGTTTATCTATCTAATTTTATATTTCATGTTGATATTTTTTATTGAGTGAGTTTAATTATATTAAAATTAATGGAAAAAAAATATAACTCAGTTAGTTATATTTTTGTTTAAGATTCGTGGTTAATTACTTCTAACCACTTTTAAATTTCAGTCTCTACCTACACAACTCATAATCATCTATATTTGTTACTTTATGTTTTTGAATTCATAACACTTTATTCCAATGTATATATATATATATATATATATATATATATATATCACTTGCTACAAAAAGTATTGTTCACTTATCACTTAGTTCACATACTCACACTCATTCTCTCATACACCTTATTGATCACGTACTTACTTTGATCATCGAAGTATCTTCTGCAAGTGGACCTTTCGACAGAATTCAGAACTACGTCAACCCGGATCCTTGATTACTTGGACTTGGAGCAAGTTGGTTCCAACCCACCTTGTTCAAACACCAGTTTAGATTTCGATAAGAACATTTGACGCCCATCGTGAGCCTAAGTAAAATTTTCCCTGACCCAAGTATCCAGTGTCACTCCACTATCAAAGTCAACAACCAATGAAATCTATACCTCACCTTAAGATGGATCCAACACCACTCGAAGCTATCAAGGCACACATGGAGAGTATTCTCCAAACCAGCATGCAAGATGCACTGACTAGCCTTAGACAGGAGTTCATGGATCAAATGGAGGCACACCACAATGAGTTGGTGACTTGACAGCAGCAACTGACATACCTCCAAAAAGAACGAACCGCTTGTAGAGCAAAAGACGTACGACAACCATCGTCGGAACGAAAATATGGACAAAATTCAACTGTGAAGCTCTAACATGACAATTTATTGCCACTTCTCGGTATCGGACGTGCCGCAGACACGAACATGTGATGGAAGTGTGTACGACACTGCGTCGAACACAGCGTGTTGGGCCGGATGCGGCCCAGTGATCGGACACGCGAAAATGACACGTCTGTTAAGCGGAAAAGTTGAAAGACACGGTAGTGAAAGTGAAAAAGATACCAAAAACATTGAATATGAAATCAAAACAGATTAAATACAAAATGAAAATTGAAAACTCTTCAAATCTTCAACTACCCGAAAAACGAATCACCTTACACGAAATCAAAACTAAACCATTCATAACTTATAAATAAGCTAAAGTTGTAGGTGAAAAATCGAAAAGAAAGAAGAAGCTAAATAAGGTGTGCACGGTGTGGAAGAAAAAGCGAAAAGAAGGAAGAAGCTGGAAGAGCGCATCCTCTATGAAGAAGAATGGAAAACCCGTGAAGAAGAACAAAAAAATGCTTTGTGAAGAATAAAAAAGGAAAGAAGAAGGCAAGTCATGTGTCGCACGCGTGAAGAAGCAGAACCAAAAAGAAAAGCTTTGTGAAGAATAAGAAAAGGAAGAAGAAGGCACGCCACTTGTTGCACGCGTGAAGAAGCTGACCAAAGAAAAAAAAGGAATAAAAAAAAGGCATGCCACTTGCTACACGCGTGAAGAAGCTGAACCAAAAGAAGCATCTGAAGAAAAAACAAACGACAGAGATGTGGTAATCTAAGAGGCCTACAACTTGGAACTTGTTCGCCTGCCGCAGCCTATATGGACTCCATCCTCTGTCGTAATTTGTTTCCTTTGCAAATGATTACTTTCTAATCTGTTTATGAGATATTGTAAATTTTATTCTCTAATTTTTTTTTCCACTTAGATTTTGTTTCTCATTTTGATTCAAAGAAAGAACTTACACTTTTGCTTGATCAGCCTCACACGTAGTGATAAACCCTTTCTTTAGATAAGCAACAAAACCGTCCAATCTATGTTAAATGTATTAGACTCTTTTTATACTCTCATTTTCATATCACTTGATGTTGCCGAGGTGTTTTCTTCAGTTGAGTCTTCACAGATGGTTCAGTGAATCGTTTACTCCATATAACTACTAAACCTATCTAGTCTGACCGTTTAATGTGGGTAACTTGTTATACTTACTGTTTACTGTGATTAAAAATACAAGATTAACAAGAAAAGATAGTTAAGGCCTAAATAAACCCAAATAGATAAATCTCAATTAGAATAGTGAATTTATTATTGATTATAATCCAAGAAGGTCATAATTGAAGCTTGTAAGTGTGGATAACGTTATGCTCATAAAAAAACTCTTTAGTTTTTCCATCAAACACCATACTTAGACCATTCAACCATTCATTTTTTTTCCACCACCCAAATCACTTGCAATTTCACCTAACCTAGATAGGATTAGTTCTCTACCTTTCTGGAACAAAACCCTACAAAAACAAAAACCAAAAAAATAGGCAAAAAGATCCAATCATCTTCCAAGGACTCGTCTTCTTGGAAGTTTGTTTCTCTTCTTTGTGTCTTGTGTTCTTAGAAACTTGGAATGAACTTTCTTTAACATCTTGGGAGCCTCAAGAGATCTTTATCCATTTTTAGAAAAAGGCTTTCCTTATTAGAAAAATAAAGTGAAGATGGATTTGAAGTCCATATATTATCAACTATGACAGATTATAATCCATAGTGATATTGAGATCTCATCCTTAACGGTGTGTTTGGTTGAAGTGATTTAAAGCGATGAAAAACAACTAAGCGAGGAAAGACGTTCAAAGTGCGAAAAAACAAGACACTTAATCATGAAAAATGATTTTTTTTAAACTTTCTTAGCTGATATGTGAAGAAAGTTTCGTACGATATATAATAAATTAATTTAATATATTATAATTAAATAAAATATACATAATAGTTATATTTATAATAAATAAATTCAATAAAATTAAAAAATAATAATAATTAAAATAAGATAACTATAAAAATAAATTATTATTAATAATAATAAAATAAAAAATAATAATTATAATAATAAAAATAATAAAATTGTAAAATAATAATAAAATTATAATTATAATAATAATCAAAATAAATTTATAAAATAATAATAACTTAATTGTTTATTTTAATTTTAATTTTAAAATAATTGATACCTTTTATAATTTTATCAATTAAAATAATAATTTATATATTCAAAATTATATTTAATTTTAAATTAATTTTAATTATAATTTCATTCATTAAAAAATTATTTTATTAACTATACTTATTATATCATTTACAAATTTTTATAAATTTTTTTTATTATTTATCCTTTAACCCAAATAACCTAACTATCTATAGACTTTTTTTCTTAAATATATTCAAATCCATTTCCTGAACTAAAGAAAGTATAAAAGAAGTTTGAAGATACAATTGAACAACAATAAAGATACAAATGTCACCAGCATATGTCAGTCGCATTTTATGTTGTACAATATCATTTCTATTGGATAATCCGAGAGAACAAACACCGGGAAGATCTTAAACAATGAGACATGAGCCAACCCATATAAGATAATGACACCACCTTCAACCCAAAACCTTAAGGCATTGAGTTTGCACATTGCTCAACTTTTGCATTCATACCCGATGTGGGACTTAGACTCACACTTGAATACCTAACAATTTCAGCATGCACGATAGGAAAGTATAAGTGTCTTTTATTTTTTTTTTTTCAAAGTTCTTTTTCATAAAGCTTTTCATGTAGTCTAAGCTTTTGAATGTAAGCTTACATTCTTGTGAAAAATTTTATGCTTTCAATTTCTATGTTCTCTCTCATTCCAAACTCTTTTTGAGAATTCAATGGCACCCAAAAAGATTGCTTGGTTCTTGTTGTCTCCAACCTCAGAGAAGCTATACTGGTGTTTCCTAAAGCTTAGTTTATCACTGGAATGTTCTTGAACTTCTCAAACCTTGAACACAATGGCTACCGATGGACAAGGTGTTTGGTCCAGTTGGATAGGTGAAGTTCGTAGCCCTAAGAAACTACTAAAACAACAACACTAGTAGAAAAAACATATTTTAAGGCAAGATATTATCGCGGTTAGGAAGGAATCGCAATAAAAAACAATGCGGTGACATTTTTGAAATTAAGTACAATTATACCAGCGCGGTTGTCGCAAGAACCGCGATGGTAAGCCACAAATAATTTAAAATTGAAAACTGCAAGGAGATACCAACGCGGTTCTGGAAACAACCGCGTTGGTATTTACAAAATAATTTTTAAATTATTTTGTAAGAGGATACAAATGCGGTTGTTAGTGGGAACCGTGTTCGTATCCTCTTGCAAAATAATTTAAAAATTTTGTGAAAGGATACAAATGTGGTTGTTAGTGTGGGTTTTGAAAATGGGTGTTAAATATGGATTTGGGTCTTAGAGTGTGAACCGTCATTCATATCCCTGCAGGAGGCTGTGCAATGGAGGAGGCTGGAAATAAAGAGAATAAAAAAGAGTGCAATGGAGGAGGCGCCTTATCCATTAGGCCACAAGTGCTTTTTGAGAGTAATGCTTTTTTTTAAAAAAAGAAAAGCAATACCACTGCGGTTGTTAATAAACAACCGCGTTGGTATGTCCCATTTTTCACCGTTTTTTATATAACCACGATAACAATTTTGATACTTTTTATTGCGGTTCGAGAGCCGCGATTGTAAGTCTTATAAAACCGTGGTGGTATGTATTTTTTCTACTAGTGCAAGACAAGACATACAATTGGTATTGGTGGAATGTACAATCTATGGAAGAGGACTTCAAGGGCAAAGTCCTTGGATGCTTGGTGAAGATTTCTGCTGCCAACATCGTATTAATAGAAAGAAGAAGGTGCATAAATTTCTTCTTCAGAATCAATTCCTGAACATTTATAATGAACCATACTATTTATATAATCATTTGACATATTATGTTATAAAGTAATTAAAAAAACAGAATAATGCTATTCTCCAAAAAAAAATTACATATTTGATGAACTAGTAAAATATATAAAAACATAAAATAGAATAAAATTAGAAAATCTTAAATAATGAAATTAAAAAAAAAACTTATAAAATAGTAAAAGTGACTTACTAGTAAAACTAGTAGAAAGAAATAGTACTACGTATACATGTATCTACTTTTTATGAGAGTAATTATTAAAGTTTATATTAAGTCGATAAAAGAATGTATATATAGAAAATAGTAGTAAAGGTATTTTTTATTAATTTTTATAATGTTATTTATTCATAGGAACCGTTTATATAGAATTTTAAAATTAATAAAGTTAATTATGTTTATAAATATAAAAATAGTTAACAAAGTATAAAAAATATATAAAATATAACAAGTAAAATTATAAGAAAAATGTCTATAGAAAGAAACGTTATAAGCAGAATCCTAAGGAAATCTATTTTTCAAAATTTATTGAAGTGGATAAAGATTGCGCCAGTTCTTTGAAGCCCAAATACACGAAGACGGCAGAGGCACATCAAAAGTCAGTCAACAAGGACAACAACTAGTGCATTCACTATTTTAATGATTATTGTCCTTATTTTTTTTTATTAATGTAATTTAATATTTCAAGACATTCACATTCACAGGCACGGAACTTTCAAATTTTAAAGAGTTATATAAAATCCTATGGAAAAGAAACTTCGATGAAGAGAGAAAAAACACTATTAAATCATTTTTTTATATTATTTATTTCATATTAAATTACGCGGTTTGCATTTTCAGACTCTGGGAAAGCAGAAAAAGAAGGTTTTGAACTGAATCATCAACCACTCTCCTATGGCTGGGTATGTGGCCTTCTCTTGCATATGATGTTCGATTATTCGACTCTATTTTTCACTGGGATTTTCCTTCTGGAACATCATAGTACCAACTTTTTTTTTTTGCAGCAATGCTGGCTCTTTTGATAGAACCCCATTAATATGATCGAAATAGGGTTGCTTAGTATCATATGAAAAATTATGTCTTTTTTGTGTTCTGGTTGTGTTGCTTCATCTCTGTGGTGGTCCTTGTTCTATGATGGAAAAAGAAGTGGAAGTTCGTACATGGGGTTAGTTTCATGCGAAAAATCAAAGCTTTTTGTGTAATAATGGAATTTCTGGTTGGTGGGTTTGTCTCTCCGTAGTTTACTGTTTCTAAAATGGAAGGAAAATGGGAAGGTCTTACTTGAGGTTGTGAAGAAAGTTTTTTTTTTTTTTTTTTTTTTTTTTTTTTTTTG
>Ga0209700_101256_pt1 | contig 51882 bp, 20 predicted proteins | sample SiratroredBW_FD_187528 | JGI IMG/M metagenome (GOLD analysis project Ga0209700, IMG submission 187528) | Root nodule microbial communities of legume samples collected from California, USA - Siratro red BW (SPAdes) (version 2) | ecosystem: Host-associated > Plants > Roots > Nodule | place: USA...
TATATATATATATACTTGTAGCCTGAGAATAACTACAGAAATATTTTATTTTATGACAGATTTTAGATGCAATATTATACTTAATCAGAATTAAAGTTCACTTATTAAGAACTACAATAATAATAATAATATATATATACCGACACTTTTTTAAGTTTTTTCTTTCTTTTTACTGTAAGCATAATAAACTAAATATAAATGAGAATAGAAAGAGACTAAAAGGGGAAATGGGTTAGTGGACAAAATTAGATTGAGTTTTGTGCTTGGAAATACAGTTGATGGCAATTCCTCACCCACCCCGTCCAACATGGGAATACAATTTAGGGTAATGCTACCCACCCCAAAACCCTAATGGTATATATATATATATATATATTTGTGATTTTCCATAATCTCCATGTCAATTAAGAAATATAAAGGGGAAGAAAAATCAAAATAAATAATAATCAAAACCCATTAGAATAGAAATTAAATTGAAAAAAAAAACTAAAAAAAGAAATTAAGAAAAGAAAAGAAAAAAGTGATGAATAGGGAAAAAAGGGTTTAGAACTTTAGATAAGTTAACAAGGATACAATTAACACGATGGAAAGTTACTTGTTCTTAAGCAGTGGTTCTACCATAATGGAGCACCATGACATGATCTGAGGTTGAGGAATCTGAAAGCAAAGCTCTTGTGCTGTCTCTGGGACTCCAAATGTTATCCCTCACATGCTGCAACGTCAAGAAAGGTAAAAGTTGCTGCCCTCTGCATGTTATCTCTATCTGCAACAGTGATTCATTCATTACACATTTATTGATATCACTATTCTTATTATTATTATTATTTTTACTATCATTCTTCATTATTGTCATCTTCCACATACACCATCACGTGGCTACACAGTGATATATCCACCACCACAAGAAAACAATTATATGTGTAACAAAAAAGGAGCAAAAGAAATAGAAATACACAGTACACATGCATGACCCTATTGGCCATGGTTAAACTCATTATACATATCATCATCACAACTTTACATCTAGTGCGTTATTATAACAAATTATAGTTATAATGTTCATTTTCCATTTTTCCAAATTTTATCATTTTCTTTACCTTTTTATGTTCATTATTTTCATATACTAAAAACCATCATTATGTTTACTTCCCATATATAATCCCAATATTTTTATCTCCCTTTACGCGACGCCTCGCTTTAGTTTACTTTCAAGTAAAGACTCCACTGTTTCAACTATATATATATAGACAGGGTTTAGAGAAATAAAAACAGAAACAACCTGTTAAAAGGAGATATAACTATAATTATACTCAGCATTTGACTCTTAATTAATGTTTTACAATATTATTAACTTCTTACACTAACTGCCACATTATTAATTGACCCTGCATTTAATTATTTAGATGCACACAGCTATAGAAATTCTTGAAAATCAACCATGAATCTAGAGTTTTTCATAGACTTCTGGACTGATATAGTTTTGACCCACAACAGAAATCACTGAATTAGGTGGAACTAACCAAAGTATAGATACAGTGATATTCAAGAAGAAAATCTTGATACATATATAATGAGAAAAAACTTGAAAAAGAAAATGTGATTTGTGCAGATATATATATATATATATATGTATGTATGTAGTGAAGATGAAATCAGTATGAAGTCATGCTTTGTCAGTGGCTTACGTCTAGGGCCTACTTACCAAGGCATAAGATCTTTGTAACTTCTACTTTACGCATAAGATTGATCCACACAGCTCTCCACTTTCCTATTTGATTTTAATGTTTGAGAAAAGTAATTTTCTTTAAGGCAAGAGATTCCTAAATCCTTAAGCATGCACGCATATTTGGGTCAGCGAGCAATCGTGGAAATGCCCACCCAACCCACGATCTCAAAAACTGCCCTCTCTTTAATCATTATGAGGGCCCATTCAGACTTTGCTCCCAAGCCATAATCATCATCCCTTAGACTTCAGTCTTTTCTTTTCTATATAATATAATGCTCCAACACTATTATTCTATATATATAAATATATCTTATCAAATGCTAATGCTACTAATATCATAACAAATACCCTCCTCTCTCACTAATCACCTCTTAGTAATAAACTAATATAAACACCATAACGTACAATATATTATATGATGCAATGGTGGATCCATGAAGCACGGCGAAGAATAGGCAAAGCCACAATCTAGAAAAAAAAACTGTGTAATTTAATATAATAAATATTCTCTTCTTCGTTTCCTCCTTTGAAGAGACCTAATCACGCGTTTATATATTACTAAATTTTCCATGCTCATCATGCACGTCTCCATCACGTTGCGCCACCCAAACCCTAATGCATGCGAGCGTCAACATTACTACATGAAATAATAGCCCTTTTGATTTTTCATCATCGACTAGCTAATAACTTGTTTCGTGTGTCATATAAAAAAATAAAACTAACTCCATGTCCTTTATTTAATGTCGTACCATTTAATAAAGAACTAATAAAAGTGGCGTAGTTCTTTTTTATATATCCTTCCAACCAGTTTTTTTTAATGGTGCATGCAAATCACTCACCAACTTTTGTTGCTATTATTAATACTATAGAATATGCACGCATAGGGGTGGAATTGATTTCTTTTTAACTGAGTTTTTGATGCTGAATAGGGCTGTACTGTGTGAGTTAGATTAAGATTTTGTTCATATTAGAGTGTTGGTATGGATTTATACTGTGGTTGGTGGAAGATGCTGCCTACACATAATGGGATTCTTTTCTTTTGGTTTCATTCCATGAGAGTGCAGCACTTGACAGTTTGATGGAGCTTTTAAGCCAAATATTCCGTAGAAAAGGAGAGAGAGCAAAAGGAAATGGGAAGGGCCTACAATAGCTGTGGGATTTCAAGCGAAAGCATGACGAAAGGAGGAAGAGAGAGAGAGAGAAGATTGAAGGCATGCAGATAGGTATTGAGAGGTGAGAATGACAGGGTCCACGTGTGATTTTGGAAGCCCTAGGATATGATGTTTGAGTTAAATTAACAACAAAAATATCTCGTAACCTTTTTGTATGAGTAGTGCTGTCAACTAAGTAGGCCAAGATAAAGATATATATATCCAAGTTGAAGGTGTGCTTTTACATCTTAAAGTCAATGCACTCTTTATAAATTACAAAAGCAACAAGGAAAAAGGAAAAAGGGAAAAAACAAATAATAAAGCCAGGGGTACACACCTTCCACAATGAAAGACATCTTTTTGCTTTCTTGTATTCATTATTGCCTTGACTATCTATTATATATACATATCCATGTTCATATTATGCTATATATAAAACAAACCACTTTGTTCTTTTCCAAACCCTTTCAATGTATTTGCTATTAAGCTATATGCTTCTGCTAAACCAAGTTTTTTCCTTATCATTCTGGTAAAATCTTTAAAGATATGAAAAGTATATCAGTCTTATTTATCCATCTCCTGAATTTATTATCAGAAACTGATTAATAAACATTTTATATATACATAGAAGAAAGAGATTAGGGTAGCTAGAGTATATATATGTTTCCCTATAGGATAAGTTATTGGATCATGTAAGACACTCATTACAAACCTAATGATTGGGTTTTTAGTTCGAAATCAAAATCATGTGTCAACTATATATGTGTGAGGTTTGTCATATACCGGACGGCATGGAAACTACATGCAAACCAGCTAGCATATTCTTATATGTTTTTTATGATGTCTGGTATACAACTGAGGAGTCTTAGGTTGACTTCTCGTAACAAGCAACATGAATGAAATTGGAAACCAGCAGCCAAAGGAGTTATGTTCAGTGCGTCACACATTCTAATTAACTATTACAAACTTAGATTAATCTAATATAATAACCAGCACATATAAACTTTTAGTTCATGCTTCTCATTATCAGAATAATCTTCTCCATATAACAAAATCTAAATTTTGATAAATAGTAGATTTTTCCTACCCAACATAATTTTTCAAACATGTGTTAATATATATGAGAAATATTCAGAGAGACAAAAAATAACTATCCCCTTTTAATAAGTATACATCAATTTATTAATTGGAGTAGTAATCTTTAAAATTACAGAGTTTTAGAATAAACAAATCCCACATACAACTCAATGACACCTCCTACCATCTACATAGTTCTTTTAATAAGAAAAGAAAGATTCTAACCATATATTTAAACTACTTTATCTTAATACAAAATCAATTATCTAATATAATTACATATAGTCAAATTCCTTCACGATAATATATCCTCACTTAATATATATATATGCATGCTGCATGTGATCTTTATACATTAAGGTTGAGAAAGTGAATAATATTATATATATATATAATATAAGATAATATAATAAAAAAAACACACACAACAAGGAGGGTTGACCGAGAAAGTAACTTGCATGAAGATCTGACGAACAATGGAATGTCGATTTGATGTATTCTGCAATCTCGCATAACTTATTTTTTAGAGAATTTGGTAATGCATACCATGAACGTATACGAGATTTTGCGTGCTGGACTACAAATTAAATTAAACAAATGGGTTTCTCAACGAAGTTGTGATGCATGTTCGATACATTTGATACTGATGCTTCTGTTGTTTCGTGTCAGTTTGGCATGAAAAGTCTAAGACCATTATTCTATTCATAAACATGTTCCTTGGCTTTTGTTGTTTAGTGGATAAAATTTCTGTTGTTGCAAATACAGACAAAACAGGTATTCAAGAGAAAGAAAACCTAAACATAATATATATATATATATATATATATATATATATATATATATATATATATATATATATATATATTACATATTATTTATCATACCATCATATCCACTCATTATATTCAAAAATTTATATTTCCTTCTAAATTTCATTTTCGAGGCAACCTAAACCCACCCCATGTGTGAATATTAAACTCAAACGTAGAAGGTCTTATAAAAATTTTCACATTTGTGGAAAAATAAATATCAAAGTCGATATTAGATGCAAATTGTTTCATTTGAACATAAATTTTCCTATACTTTAAAAGATAAATAAACCATCAACTTTATTTACAAGTTATTTATTAAACTCATGTTTAGAAAAACTTAATTTTAAGAAAAAAAAAATTTAAAGTTATTTTGTTGAGTCTTAAGAAAAAAAAAAAAAAGGTTTTTGACCCCAAAATCAGCTAATTTGACAAATATATAACAAAGATCAAATGCGATAAACTTGAGATTTAAAACCCTTCCTGAAAACTATTCGAGTAGGTAATAAGAGAGGACATAATTAAATAAGATACGATTTAATACGGAAAATGACTTTTTTAATCAGTAATGAAACATTTTAGTTAAAAAAAGGCAGGTTATCCTATAAAAACATGTTTTAACATATAAAAAATAGTACAGACTCTTACCTTTGCTACTATAATATGCATAGCTTAAATGATTTAAATCTTAATGATAGGAAAAAAAAAGGTTAACATTTCAAAAATAGCGAACATTTTATAATTCAAGTCACTGAACGAAGGGTAACTATCCCTATAAAAGGTTCACTTAACAGAAGGAACGAATATTAGTGTCGAAGTACGTTGTGAACTCAATATGTACCATGATATAAAAGAAAATCAATCTTAAAACAATATTAAAAGAATAATTAAAAAGAGAAGAAGCAATCGAAGTTCCTTTACTAATTTTTTTAATCATTCAGTCTTCAAAAATTCAACCGGTTTATAAATGTTTCATCATGCTAAAACTGAGTATGGTATCTTCGACCTAGTGCAAATGATAAATGGGTGGGGTGAGCACCTAATCATTGTTCATATATAGATCTAAATTTTTTCTCCTAGGTCAGATCTAGTAATTTTAAGGGCATGCATGAATATTATGATGTAGATTTATGTGTTGCTTCGTTTTCTCTAAGGATTCAAACCTTTTTTTAGTAATTATTAGGCAACAAGTAGTAGTGGTGTTCGATGATGAAGTGTGCATGAAGTATTATAAAGTTCTGGGTCGACACACTATAATGCGCACATTCTAATAATATCACTCAATGCATAAATAGCCTCGTGCACATGTTTCATAATGATCGTAGATCATAAGTATCTCAAAGTACACCTAATTTCTCAACCCGATTCAATACTAGTTCTGTACTTTAGACAGTGTATCATTAAGTTTCCACAAAAACTTAACCTGCACAATCTCAAGAACATATGTTGCTTAAATCTATTAATTCTAGGGTTATACGTATGAGTATATAAACCTATTTCTACTGCACAATCTCTGTGCCCTGAAATGAAACGAAACTAGTTATTATTCTTAATCGTGCTAAGTATATATATGACCATTTTCTTGTAAATTAAATCCTAGTTTAAAAGGGTTTCTTCTATAGTCTACCCATTAGTTTTCTGTGTGCATGGAACATTCCTAAGGTATATATAATTCTACCCCAACATTTCAGTTATCAACTATCTATAAATCATAATTTAACTATCTACATGACAAACATGACCCATATCAAGTTTAAATCTTAATCAGGTTTAGTTATACTTAAGATTTTAATTTTTTTAAACAATTTCTTCCCTCTTTTCTACACTATTTTCTACACGTATGTGGTGTAGACCATTTGAAGTTGCTTTCATGCAAATTAGTGGTAAGTCACTGAAATCGTAAACTACTCGAGAGGTGATTATTACGATGATACTGGGGTATATATAGAGTATTATAATCTGCAATAGTGAAGTAATCTTCCATGAAACTAACTTTTGGCTAGAAAGAAAATATATATTAATTTTTCCCGTGAAGTAATTAATTAGTAATTATATATCTTTAATTAAGTTTCTCCTTTTGAACAGTTGCTGTACACCTAACTAATAATACCCCAATTCCCACCACCAAACACAACACAAAAATAGAAGGTTCTTGGGATCCTATGTGGAAGCTCCATATATATCTTGGATAGACAGAAAACACCATGATTCTAATCAAGTCATGTTACACCATGACACAGAATGAGTATGAAATGTAATGAAAACGGAAACGCAAGACAAGTTTCGAGAAATATACCTCTCACCTGCATACTTTTTTTATGGATTTTAAGGGAAGAAACATATATATTTGGTCCATCACTAGATAAACCTGCTTTAGTTCTGCTGTATCTTTCATCTTTCTAACCCCACTAGGTTTCTATTTTAATGTACTTTGGTACTTTTGATGAAAACGTAGTTCTATTTCCTTTTCGGACACTCCTATGTTCATTTTCATCTCTCTTAATTACATGCCTAATAAAGGTAATGAGATTAGCAAGGTGCAACCATGGAATCCCTAGCTTGCTTGCTACTTGGCACAAGCACATATCAGCAAGTAGAATATTAATTTATATATTTACATAAAAAGCTAAAGAGATGGTTGAAACTTGAAAGTACCTCTGATTCGCTTTCCAGTCTGAGTTTGCTAACCAGATACTTCAATAGCAACCGAACTGTCATCCTTCCGTCTCTGAAAGTTTACAAAGTCAAAAAGAAATGATGAGTTTGCAGCTCCAAATACGATCAAATCATGATCAAAACGACATTGATTACACACTGACAAGAAAAGCCCCAAGCTGCTCAAGAAAGAGAAAAGAAACAAACAAAAGAAATAAAGAAGAAAAAAAAACCCACTTACTTAATTCTAAGGTAGTTCTTAGGTATTTGAGGTAAGAATGGTTCTTTCGCTCTGCATTGTGCAAATTAATACAAAGTCAATTTCATCACAAAAGCAGATTAAATTGCACTAGCCTCAAGCTAGCTAGATGAACATGTGCATGCAAACACACACACACACACATATATATATATATATATATATATATATATATATATATATATATATATTTGATAAAAAGAAAATAAAGAATACAGTAACAAATATTAATAGGCATTTTAATTAGCTTACTGATTTTGAGAGGCTTGTAACATGAACCATATTCCGGAATGAGGTCTTCTGGGAGGATCAACAACTCGAACGGTGAAATCGGAGCTTGGTCCTGCTCCAGCCACGTCATATTGATCAAACCCAGAAGAAGAAGAAGGGAAGTGATGAAAGGGTGTGGGAAAGTAGGATCCTAAGGGAGGCCTCAAAGAGGAGTGACAAGTTTGTGATGAGGAGGAAGAAGAAGAAGAAGAAGGAGGAGGATGAGGAAGATGAGTGAAAGAGGAAGAAGAGGGCATAATAGGTAAAGAAGGAGGAGGAAGTAGAGGACCAAAAGCCCAGTTCATCATCTCTTGATGACCAAAGGCTGAGGTAATTGGACCACTAGCCATAGACATGGACATGGAAGAAGGCGACGTCGTTTGATGCTGCTGCTCAAAAAGCAAAGAAGAAGAACCACCAAAACTAGGCCCTCCTCCTCCTCCTCTCCCGGAAGCCGCCACCGGGAAAAACGGCGGCGGCTGATCGAAGTTCCGCCGCAAGGGAAGCAAGTCTAACTCCACAGGCCCTGAACCGATTGCTGTTGTAACGGTTCGATCACGGTCTTGCTTTGTGCTCGTCAAACCTATGCCTAATTGAAGCCAGTTATTGTTGTTACTGTTGTTGGTGTTCTCGTTTGCTCCTTCTACTTCTTCATCCTTTGAGGTTGAACCACAGCCACCAGCTTCAGCTTCAGCTTCCTCGTTGTTGTTGTTGTTGTGTCTGGATGATTCTTCAGCCTCAGCCATGATGTGCCTCCTCACCACAAAATCAGATCCTAATAAGCAATTGTAGCCTCCTTCAACTTCAATAACCTGGTTCATAGCACTACTCGTTGTTGGGTTGCCGCAAATAACATAATCACCACTCCTATTAATGTTCTGGTGTTTCCCGTTTTGAGAAGGAACCATGGTCATATTGAACTCACTCCAAAGACCAAGAGACCAAATCCGATGATGTTGTGTCTGGACACGTGTCTGATCTCAGCACAATCCATGAGAAGAAGAAGAAGAAGAAGAAGAGAAGGGGTTTGGAATCTTTGGTTTAAATTGTGGAAAAGGGTGAGGAATAGGAATTGCATAGTGGTTTGCCATCATCGATATCATGATCAATAAGGAAGAGAGTTAACACTAACGAGACAGCCATGAACTATGCAAATAATCCTCAGTAGCCGCAGCAAGAACAACAAAGAGAACTAAATAATTCTTTCTTGCAAATCTCACTTTCCATTAATTCTCTTTGTTTGGACGCTTGTGGGATAGAACTGTTTGCAGAAGCTATGGGAGAAAATAGAAAGAGAGAGAGAGAGAAAGAACGAGAGATGGTGGTCTCTCTGTCAGTTGAATAAATAAATCATTTTTTTATATTTTATATTTGTATACATGTCTTTCAACATTATTCTATGACAAGAGTTTGTGTGCCTGTATAATTTGATAATTTTATTAAACTCTTATGACGATGACTGTGTCATTAAAATAAATTACTTGCTCAAGATCATTAAGTTGAAATGCCAAAATGTTTGCTTAATCAATCTCTTAGAAGATGAAGTAGCTTTGCTATGATTAAATTTTGAAGGTTAGTTATGTAAACACATTTCCTCTTATAAGGGAGACGTAATTAATTAGTTATGTGTTTAAAATCATTTTTAATTTTTGGAAAACATAAATGTGATAACTTTCTGTCCTTTTTCAACTAACTTTTTTTTTGCAATGCCTATTAATTAGTGTGTATTTTAATACTGGGGTGGACAAAGAGAAGGGTCCTGCCAGCGAACAGTTTTGGGCCATGTTCCGAGGAGAAAATGACTGCAAAGGGTCTCACCCTTTTTGTTATGTCCCTAAAAGCTCCTTTTTAGCCCTAATGACCTTCTGGTCGGGTTACCCTAATTATTAACGTTTAAGTCCGCGTAATATTTGATAGCAAAAAATAATAAAAAGTGAATTATCAGACTAATTTACCTTTTTAAAAATATATATTGTTTTATCTGGCTTTTCTTTAACTCTAACAACTTTTACAGAGAAATAGTACAACTTTATAAAGTGATTTGTATATATGAATGGCTTGTTGAAATAAATTTCTTCTCTTTTGAGAAAAATATTCGATGGTTGTCATCTAGTATTTTTGCATGTTCATTTTGAACTTTTTTTGGTTTATATGTTCAAGGTGATCCTGATCAATGGACTTGTTCTGAACATTCAACTGCATGCTTTTTGAATAATGCAACTTTTGAAAATGTTGTTGTCAAAAGTTTACTTTTACAGTGACTCTTATTACAAGTTTTCGAAGAAGTAACTCTAAAGGTATAGTTTTTAAAGAGTGGCATGGCAGCAATACCAAACTTAATTAGCCCACATACACATTAATAATATTTTAGCCTCATATTGCCCATCCTTTATGCACAATTAAATATGTGTGACACAGATGCTCCTGGAGATCATATTGTAATGAATCTGATCAGTGATCATGCAAAATGGTTACACTAAATTGTTGTTTAAACAAAAGGGTATTGAAATACTAAAAAGTCCAAATTAAATAATGAAGCAGCAGAGAGATCAAACAAAGTGCAGTTTTTTGGGTATTTTGTTGTTATGTGTGTTTTTTTCTGCTCTGGGAATTGGGGAGGAGATGGATGGAGGGAAGAAGGAATATAAGTAATTTAAGTGGGAGGGCATGATGACCTACCTGTCAAGAATGGCATAAAATAGAAAGACATATAATAAACAAGGGCAAAGGACACATTGGACACAAGTCATTAATTCATTATTAAGATGCAATTATAAAGAAATAAATAGAATAGGACTTTTCATTTGGGCATGCATGATGATGATGGTGTCTCCACACACCCCAAGAATCCAAACACTGCGACGTGGGCTTTTATTGTAAGACATTCGTTGCAAAAGCCATGTGCTTCCCACCCTCCTTGCATATATCAGTACGGTCTCTCTCTTTCTCTCTCTCTGTGTCTCTCTTAATTTGTGTGACATGTTTTGTTATATACTATATTTTTTTGTTCTTCTTGGGAAGGGCTTCTTATGAGGACCAATATGAAGAAAGAGTCTTCAAAATCAACCTTGCACTGTGACTAATGCTAATCATATTTCATATATTTATATTTCAGTTTCATTGTTCAATAGGGTACTTGGGGTTTATGCAGTGGATGTTTAGCATGAACAACCCTTGCTGAAAAGCTGGTCCTTTCTTTCCAGCCCATCAAACATGCTCTCTCTCTAAAGCAAAACAGCTTTATTTCGAAAGAAACTTTCAAAGAAGGGTGAGGGGTCAATCAACCAACTTCCCTTGCTTAAACTATGTTGGAAAATTTTACAAGCCTTTGACATGCCGGGCCAATTCAACTCTTACAGAACATTTTGGACAAATTCTTGATATAAATATATAGATAGAGGGATTTATATATTAACAAAACCTTGCACGCATGAAGTGTCTAAAATAAAGGGTACTTGCCAAGGAATTTGTCGCACATAAAGATAGGAAAGTTAGATATGTACTGGTTTTTTTCTTTTTCAAATTGGAGGTCTATTTTTATCAGACTCAGGACTTGAATGTTCATAATGATTACTTTGGTTCTGTATGTGATGCTTGTATGAAATGCTGTAACCTCATTTTTTCTACAAAGAAAAAAGTGTTTGCCAAATGGAGAAAATAGGATATGATGTGTCATGCGCTTATAAAGGCAGCAACCAAAAGAGATGAGAAGCGTGACCTCTGTGGCAGTGCATGGATTGGAATCAAAGGGACACTTTGTTAATGATAGCGATATGTTTCTACCCTAAAATTTCACCCTCAAGTTACATGCATGATGTGTAATATTTCAGTCCAAATTAACACACATAGACACTTTAAACCGTATTATATCAAAGCACTTTTTTATTTTATTTAAGAAACTCAAAGCACCAAAGAATTTTTATACATACAAGTTTTTGAGTATAAAATATGTATCGTGAGTCACATTTTAATTATAAAAAACAAAAGGGAAAGACGAGGATCTCCACTTAACCACCTAAAATTCTTCTGAGTAATCATATAACAGTATATTTCATAAGCACACAAAATCTTAATATATATCTTTAAGTGTGGACAAACTAAGTTAGACGTAAGTAGTTAATTTAAAATAATATATAGTTGCGACCAATTAGGAGTTTATTGGTAAAAAAGTTGGCGCTGAAAACAACTTCAGATTAGGAGTTTGTCTCTTTGTGTTTCTTCCTTTTCCATCTTTCTTTTTCTCATTTTTCATCATGATGAGTTTTGTCCATCTGTCACTTTGTCCAAAATTACTGTCTCAAGACTAAGTCCTCTTCAACATAATATTGAATTCACCATGAAAAAAGAAGAGTTTGGAAGTGGCTACATGAGAGGATCATCAAAGAAACCATGTAATGTCACAGGAAGAGGAAAAAAAAAAACCACTTTAGTCAAAAATCATAGGAATATATAATATATATGTAAATCTATGTTCCAAGCATATACGTAATAATCATGCATGGGATGGTGGCATGACTTTTAGTAAATGTAACAGATTCCATGGGCTATGTGATTTTGATTTAGCACGGTACTAAGGGAAGGGGACCAAACAATGATAGCATTTGCAATGTACATGTTCCCATTAGAGAAAGTGGGTTAGCTAGAGCTATGGTGTCTTTTTCCCACTTTCAAAGATGAGTGGACAATTGAAGAGAAGCAAGTTTTACTGTGTAATAATTTTTATATTTTCTTCATTAATATCGTCATCATGGCATCATCAATACCATCATCATCACCCATCTCAGCCATCTATCTACACATATATTACAAGACAAGATCAAGAGTGAGGCCCAATTGAACACAAGACACTCAAATTGCTACATACATGTACATGGCTACTTAGGTTCTTTTCTTTTGATATTTAACCTCTAGTGTGTGTATAGTAGTAGGGCATTGACTCTTGACTTTTGTGAAAAAGGTGATAGAGAGAGAGAGAGAGAGAGGGTTAGGGTTGTGTTTGCATGTGCATGTGTTATGATGAGTGGCTATGTCAGTCCATGCATGTGAGAGTGTGGGGGATAACTGTAAGTTGAGGAAACCGAGAGGGAGAAAAGAGAATATTGCATGGCTTATGGGGGTTAAAATTTGTCAGATTCGTGTGCACGGTCCACTTTTAGGCTTTAAGATAGGAGTGCCATCCCATGTGATATCGTAATTTATAGTCTAGTACTTTCAATCCACTAACGTTTCTATGGTCAACAAATCAACCATGCTACTTCAACAATTAATCATATATATTTTTGAAATACTCTATCAAATATTGTTAGATGCATCTTTTGGATTGAAAATCATTTAGTACATGAATACAAACCCCCACCCTAATAATAATGTTGTTGAATGTGTCTCACTACATCTTCTCCTTTTATATATACCTGTACAGTACTTGTACGTAGAGTAGTACCTACACTTGTATGTAGTATTGTTCTTTACAATACAAAAAGTACTTCTCTCTTTCATAAATAATGTCAGTTGAAAGAAAAAAATAAATATATAAAAAAAGTAAACTTAGGAATGAAAGAAAATTTTTAGTGTTGAATCAAAACTTCCTCAACTCTTACTCTGTTTATACAAAATATATTTTCTGATAATAAAATAGATATACAACTAATTGTTTATACCATTATTATAATAATTGTTATATTTTAATTGGGCAATTTTACTTTTTAATTAATAAAAAATTATTTATTTATTTATTTAATAAATTAAATAGTTGAATAATGCTATTAATCACATGGAAGTGTATGTATATTCATATTTTAATTATATTAAATATATAATTTTATAATGTGATTAATAATAATAAGAATATAAATTATCATTCTTTCAAATAGTACCTTTTTAATATAATAATATGACAAATCTCCTTTTTACAGGAAGATATTTATATATGATTTAAAGATATTTTTAGCTTTGTACTATCTTAAAAAAAATAATAAAATAATGGTTTTTATTTTCCTTTTTACTAAGAAACCAACAAATGATTGAATTTTCAATTTTTTAAAACATTTTTTGGTAAAGTTTGGTTTTTCATAAATTTGATTTTTGGGTAATTTCCCACATCTGCTGTTTTAAAAAAATCTATTTATAATTATAAATAAATATAAGTTAACTTTTACTTTTTTAAAATGTCTGTAAAATAATCATAATCAAAATATTTTTTTCTTAAACCTGTAACAATTTTATATATATAAAAAAAGCTAAAATAAAAGTAAATTAATTAATATTTATTATAAAAAAATTAGAGTTAGTTCACCAAATGGACTGTTTGACGAGATAGGTTGTAAAAGTAAAAGGACCTGAATTTCTTAGAAGTACTTGCATATTATTATCTGAGTCCATTTAACGTGTCAAGATGAATCACCAAATGGGTTTATTTTTATTTCAATTTATATAAATTTAAAAAAAGTAAAAATGAAAATATAAATCTTATAGATCTAATAGGTTAGATCATGATTTCAAATGGCTTGTCCAGTACATCATGTCAGGCTCAATTAGTCCTTTTTTAGTCTCAAATTTGATAACTCAATCTAGCTGTTAGTAGAGTGGGTTAATTTTGACAGTTTTACTTTAGTTTTTCTGGCAATTCAATTTTTCTGCATTTACCTTTTATAATTTGATATAATCTGAAATGCAAATTTTGACATGACATTTTAATGTTATAGTTGGTAAGTAAGTCAGGCCTGCATAGTGAAGAGTGCATATTAAGAGAAGCTCTCAAGTTTTTAGTTTGGAGTGAAGACTAACTTGGGAATTGAATACAGGCAAATGAAAAATTCTGGTTCTGCCCACCTGAAACATGATTCAACAGTGTAACAAACTGCCACAACTTTCTTTTATTTCCTTGATTGAAATACCTTTTTTGGGGAAATGTTAGTGGGAGATAACTTTTGTGTTACAACATTTTTGTAGTATCCTTTGTTAGAGATTTAAATCTAAAATCCTTTGCTAGCAATATTTAATTAAAAACTATAAAAAAAATGTGCAGATATTATGGATGAACAATCCATCATGCATATTCTTTCTTTCACTGTGACTCTTGGAAACACGGAAGTTAGAAAAATGATGATTGCTAGTCTAATCATCCTACACCCTGCATAGTGCATACATAGCTTTGAAAGTGTGAAAATAGATACATATAGGGCATGTCCTCCACTGCAAACTATGCAAATTTCAGACCGTGTTGTCATCACCATGCATGCACATATATTATATACATATATTATATATACACACACAACTGATTAATAATGGTGGAGAAGGAAATGACATGGCCTCCAAGTCAGTCATGCAAGTAAAGATTCTTCATCTTTTATAGAAAACCATTATTTCCCTATACAGTGCACAGCGTAGCTTCTAAGCTCAGCAAATAAAAGGTGCAAGACACTTCTAAATCAAACAAAACATATTCTTTTTATGAAGCATATGTATATACACATCCGTATCCAAATACACTAGGCAACAATATTGTTGGGAAGGAACCAGAGGGAAACAATAAAATTCAGTTTTTATGAGCATAAACATTGTGATATTAGTCACTGAAAACAAAAGGGTTTTCAAAACTTAACTGACATCTTATGAAAATTTGCTATACTAATATTACTTTTACCCTAAAAATAATGGTTAAGTGAGGTTGTGTTAAGCAAGGTTATAACCTTTATTAGATGGTTAATATTTAATGATTTAAGAGTAGCTCCTGCAGAAGAACATATGTGGAAGAAACAAATTGTGCTAATTATTATTTGGCCTTCAACTTTTCTTGGCTACAATAATTATTTTTGTTATTAAAAAAGCTGTGAACTATGGTACTGTGACATGAGTACAATATTCTGTGCCATGCTCTTTTCTTTCTCGTCTGTGCAGGAGCCTACAGTGCCAATTTTTTCATTTCTTTTTGGATGAGAAGTGCTAAGACAAACACAAATACACACATGGTGTCTTTATTGTAGTAGTCCTGTGACAGGGACTAGTCTGTGTGGTTGTTTAGCATTGATGATATCCAAAAACATTAGAAAGAAAAATTGAGGAAGAAAGAGATGCCTTTTGTAGTTATGGCATGGTCTTTTTTTGATCCTATTTGTATTTGGTCATTACTCATCTCCCAGGGTGAAAAGGGGGCCAACTTTCTATAAATTCCTCCTTTCGGCTTACCACTTTGCATTGCATGTCTCCTTAGAACACAAGCAAACCCTCTTTCATCACTTCAAGAATATTCTTCTTCAACTTTGCTTTTTTTAATCTTTTCTGAATCATAATTATCACTCATGTTAAATATAACTATTTCTCTTCTTTCTATGTATAGGGCAGGCGTCCTTTAAGAGGGACCAACATCCCTAAAACCAAATGTCTAATTGATTAATTAATCTTTCTGCTATAAACCAGTTTGCAAATTTTATTCAAAATCCTTACATGGCTTACAACTTCTGTTTATATACAGATTTAATATACAATTAATCAATATAAAAACTTGATTAGAGAAAGGGAATTCCTTAATCATTTGATATCAAAATATATGTGTATATATATATATATAGAGAGAAAGAAAGATTGCACGCATATATATATATATAGAGAAGCATATGGTGGATGCTGTCACAGAACTCTGCTAACTAGAATTGTTCTGTGTATCCATGACTGCATTGCAGGCCACGCTTGCTGAATTTTTGTCACAGCACAAATACATAGGCATTTACGAATATTGCAGGAGGAAGATGCATTAACATATCTTGTAATATATAACTTTCAATTTGCCAAACAAAAATAACTCCTTCCTCCTTTAATTTGCATGTCATCAAACCCTAAATATTCCCTTCTTCTTTCCTCTCAAATGTTCTTTTTCTATCTCTACTTTTTTTTACAAGTACTAACTAGGGCACAGAACTCATTTTAATAAATATTAGCAGTAATATTGGTTTAATAAATTAAAAATGATTTTTTTATTGAAATTAATTTTAGTATATTTTCATCACAATATTCAATTAATGTACCTTAATATGTTTCTATAGATTTTGGACATGAAAAAAATACAAAGGTTAGAATCAAATGTGGAATTATGTATATATTTCTAAATTTTATAAATATTTAAGTTTGTAGATAGATTGAGATACTCAAATGTCTCTTTTAATATATTTTTATTTTTACCGAAAAAATGTATAAATTCTAAATGTCAACATTGAGAAACTATATCTATTAAATACAACAAGTTTGTATATAAAATAAAAAATATATAATTTGTAGTGTTTTTTATTTTTAAGAAAAATTCAGAATGATGTCATTTTTAACTGACTCGTAATATTGACCTTTTGGTTCTTTTATTGTTTTTCTTAAACTCTGTATTATATTTGAATTCCCACAATTGATAAAAAAACAAAAAAAAAACATAACACTGTAAAACAAAGTAAAATGTAAAAAAAAAAAGAAAAAAAAGAAAGAGACTAGCAGTGTAACCTTGTGGTGTAAAACATTATCTGCACGCTTACTGTCGGATTAATTCTTAAAATTAAGAAAATTAAAAATTTCTTTAAAAGTATAATTGATCACTTATTTTATTCTAAAATTTTTAAAAAGTTAGATTGCTTAATAATATTATTATTTTATATGATTAAAAATATGTAATTAGTTTAGATATTTATTTAATATTATAAGAATATATTTTTTATTTTATTAATTTCAGACATTTCTCTTTACACTTGAGAATCAAATGTTCACCTAATTATGTAAATAATAATGTGTTTATAGACTTTTGGATCTGGTCTAAATACTTTTACTGTATATTGAGTAGTTAAATTTTGTAACAAAATTATATATTATCTTTTGGATCAGATTTGGATACTGAGAGGCACATAGGTAATGTCCACTTTTGTTAGTTTTATCTTTAAAAGACCATATATATCTTTAAACTTGATTCTTTAAGTTTTATAAAACTGTTAATTGTATCAAAATGAATCTCCTGTTAAAAGTCTAAAAATGAGATTCCTCATTACAACCACTCTTACATTTAGGAAGAATAACAACTTTCCATATATTTTGATAGCTTCATCCGTCTATATATATATATATATGTTGTGAATATTGTTCAGCATAGTTTTTTTTTTTTTTAAGCAGCATGAAGAAAACACTTATGTTACGTAATTTTATTGGCAACAAAACTTTTCTGGGTTATTCAACGTCTCATAGGTTTACCTATAAATCTTGTAAATTTAATCAACAATGAATAAATCATGACATATTGGGCTGAGAGGAGAAGAATTAAGACCAGATCCGTGGATGATTATTGAACAATAGCACTCAGCCGGTTCATTCCAATGTGGAAAATAAACCCAACCCAAGATATTAAATCACATTGCCTTCAAAGTTTCCAATATTGGATAAGATATATCATCACAGGTTTATGTTATGCTTAGTTTCGGAAGGAAAAGTGAGGACAAAAAAAAGGTAAAAGGAAAGAAGAAAAGCTGTAAATAGGATAATTTTATAGGACTTTTATTGTAACTTTGCTGTTCTATTTAATTATTAGATTGGTTTGATTGATTTTATATTTTAAAAAAATTCGTAATTTTGATTTAATTATTTTTTAACTTTGCATTTTTTTTACTTTAATTAAACCTTAGACTTAAATATATTCATTTAAAGTATTAGATGAAAATGAGGAACCAATTTTACAACATAGTAAAAAAAAGTGAAACAACAGAAAAAAGATAGGCATAAGTGATGGAGTCTATCAATGAACTCCATCTCTCTGTGTGATCAGGTTGAATCCAGACATTATGCTTGCAGATTAATCAGCATAAACATTAACAAACTACAAATATTAGATGATATTGCTATTCATGCTTTTCAGGCTAGGACAACTCAAAGACAAACCTTGCTTGAATAATAAAGAATGTATTTGTGAATGTTAGTTCAGAAACATGACAAAGACCAAGTTTGATGTTAGCAACTACAAGATGTGGTGTGGTTTTGAGAACAGATAAGACTCTAGACACATGAAAATTTGATGATTGTATTCTCAAATGGCCAATTGGATTTAGAGGAGAAATATAACACTGTAAATAAAAATTGGAGAGAAAGCAGAAGCAATAATATTTTGGAAAGACCCTTTCTATATTTTGGAAAGTCTCAAGTAAACTTTTGTTTTGCAAATTTCAGCTTCCTTTTCTCAGATATACATTAGAAACACATCCTTAAATTACTCAAGCAGATTGACAGGCACTATGAGCATTAGAACCTCATGTTAACACCCAAATAAGTAGATGGAATCTCCAATTCTTTTTAGTTGCAGTAGCAAAATCAATTCAAGATACAAGTAACTTTTTCTAAGCTTAAAATTAAACTATGTCAGAGCATAAACAAAGTTATCTCTTGAAACACTGCTTGAGAGTGAGTTTTCTTACTCTAAGAGTGCATTATCAACAATCAATAGTACTTAAATAGTTTGCATTTGTATGGCATCCACTTTATTTGAAAGTGAAAACTAGTCAAAATAGGCAACACTAGCAATTACTGCTTTGGTGCTAAAGAAAAAGAGGGGAATTGCTGGCACAGACACAGATCCCCTTATCAAATCAACCTCAACGTACACTGTTATGATAGGAATTGCAATGAAGCTCATTTGTTCCTGATCTATACAAAAATTCTGGATTGTAAGACTAATTACATTTTTTCTTTTACAATATTCCTTGTTCCTCTTCCCACTTTTTTTTTTTTTTTTTTTTTTTTTACAGATGAAAACTTCATTAAAATATCAGTTATCTCAAGCGCTTTTGTTATTTCTAATCAGTAAAAAGACGTTTCACCTAAATAGAAATAAGTTTTCACATTATTGTGTTGGTATCAGTCCTCCTTTCATTTAACCTTGAAGTCTTGTTTTACTGTGTTCTGCTTGATGTTTCACTGGGAACCAAGTATCTTAGTAGTGATTCAGGTCAATGAAAATGTCTCTATCTTTTTGTAACTTCATTTCATTGAATATAAAGGTATCCCCTACCAATGATATGTTACAAATTAAGAATGGATACCGAAATCTTGATCATACGAAAATATACACAAGGTTATTACCTCCAAATTTAACTTTTGTTATGTTTAGAAGATCATCCAATTGTTTGTCACATAATAAAGCAGTGTGATTTTAATAATGTAGTTTTCTTAGCAACATATACCTATACTAATTGATGAGGAGTTGTTTTAACCAAAACACCCTATCACAGACCAATATACCCAACCACTCCATTATACTTTTTCTTTCCACATTTTCCTTGACCAAATATGCTAGCAGCTCCACTTTAAGATTAAGTACATATCTTTTTTTCTTGTAAACGGGGGTATATATATGACAGTCAGAATCATCTTCATCAATAACGAAATCCTCCTCTCAAATCTTAGTAAAACACATCTCCCATCAATACAAGTTTTTGTTTGTAAAATGGCCAGTGTTGAACGCAATGGTAACACTTGCCAGGTCACCCTCTGCCTTTTGTTTCTAACCACTACCTTTTTTATTGTCAACTCTGCAAGGATCCTAGATGAAGTGGAACCCCAACCTCAAGCCATAGGTAACTTAGCAGCATCTGGAGCTGTCAATCCTCCATTCATAATGGGTCCAGCCACCACTACAACACAGACAAATCCTGCCACCACTTTGCCAATTAATCAAACACCTGCAGCCACAACCACATCACTGGTATGAAACTCAAATTTATTTATTTCACCAGTGAATGTGATACTAATTCAGAACTGGTACTTCTATATATTTGATTGATATATATCTATAGAGCATCCATATCTTTGAAAATGTTATAAAATTTTAATATAATTTCTATATCTCTATAGAAGCATGTATAAGTACCATAAAAAATGTAGAGACATTATCCTTTAATGATAAACAAAAAAAAATCTTCATACATGATTTAAACAAAGGAATGAGATAGAAATTATTATAGCAAGTGATTTATTAGTATGATGTATAGTTTCTAATTGGTTTTTACTAATATCTAAGAAGTATGTTTTGTAATTTAGATTTAAAAATTATTATTTATTATGTTTTATCAATTTTTATTCATAGGTAAATATTTCACAAGTATCTTTTATATATTTAAGTATAATGGTATCTTCATATCTAATACTTTAATGCATTCATTCATTATAACAGGTAGGCCCTGCCAGCACTTTGCCGAATGGCCAAACACCTGTAGCCACCACCATCAGCCCTGTGGCTGCAGAAGAATCTGGAGATGAAGACAATGCAGACCCCCCAGTTCCGGAAACAGAAGCACCAGCAGAGGACATTACTCCAGTGGCAACTCCTGCTCCAGGAGTGCTGCCAGCTATCCCTAATGCAACACCTGTGACACCAAATCCTGTGGCAAAAGAGGCATCCCTCTCTTTCTTCATGCATGACATCCTTGGAGGGTCACATCCGTCAGCAAGAGTGGTGGCAGGAATTGTAGCAAACACTGATGTCACTGGCCTACCATTCTCCAAGCTCAACAACAACCTATTCCCAATCACTGGAGGAATCCCACTGGTCAATCCCAAGCTCAATGGCATCATCACCAACAACAACCTCCCAAATCTTGTTGGCCTCAGTGGTGCACAATCCTCTACTGTGTTTAAGAACAGTGGCACTAGCAACACTGTCACTGGCAGCGACAACCAGCCATTTGTCTCAGCAGGTAACCTCCCTGCAGGGTTCACCATCCAGAAGCTCATGTTTGGGTCCGTGACGGTGATTGATGACCAGTTAACAGAAGGGCATGAGCTAGATTCTGCTGTGATTGGAAGGGCACAAGGGTTCTACTTGGCAAGTTCATTGGATGGCACTAGCCAGACCATTTTGCTGACTATTCTGGTGCATGGCGGTGAACATGATCAACATCACGAAGGGTTGGAGGATAGTATAAGTCTCTTCGGGATTCATAGAACAGCTTCAACAGAATCTGAGATAGCAGTGATTGGTGGAACTGGGAAGTATGAGAATGCTAGAGGGTATGCTTCGCTTGAGACCCTTCTGAAGGAGGACCAGCACACAACCGATGGGGTGGACACCATCTTGCACTTCAATGTTTATCTCACTGAGTAGAAATAATCTACAATTGGGTTGTTTTTCATATTTGGAGTCAAGTTCTAATTTGTGTATGGTTGTTCAATTTGGAAATGTCTCAGTTAATGCTTGATTATGCTTGAAACATAGCCTGCTCCTTTTCTTCTTATACCACTACTCCATATTTCATTCTGTCATGTCATCACCTCCGTGTATCAAATTATCATTATCTTACTTTATTAATACATCATTTAAGTTCATTTTAATTTTTATATAAAAAATGGAAAAATTATTTATTTTTCTGATGTTGATGATTGTAGAAGATTACCATTTGGTCGAAGGTTTACCTCAAGTCATTGTTCTCTTATTAGAGTGAATCTTATGGAGAAGTACAAAATAGTACATAGTTGCAAGATTTTACACCAAAATCAGATAACAGTTGCAATGCAAAATTATACCTCAGTCGTAGAGTACTTCAGTTTGGAAATAATTGGCACCACTGAGCTTATTTGTGATAATTAAGTCACTCTTTATATTCTATCTAAATTGTTTATTCATGGAAGAACTAAGGAGATATATTAGTAATGACTTTGTCCTCAACTTGAATTTATGTTCACTAAACTTCCAAAGGGAGCTTCTGTCAAATCATAGCTTAAGAGAGAGAGCATAGCTTTCATGAAACCGGTATGAAAAATAGTACAATGAAAATTATGAGCCCAAACAAAATAACCTTAAAAGAAGTTTTTAAAAAAAAAAAGTTTAATCATAAACACAAGTTGTCACCATATAATAGCAGAAATGTCAAACACCATAGAGCAGCGCATAATGAACAATATAAGAGTTAGAACTACTTATAAGAGTTGGTTAAAACAAAACAAAAAACATGCTACAATACCAAATTTGAAAATATTTGCATATATTAAACAATAGTTGTAGGACTGTTTCAATAAACCTCTCCAAAATGATATGTAGAGAAAAAAAAAACAAAAATAAATATAGAAAACTATTATAATTAACTGAATTTGTTTATAAACTTTTTCAAAAACACTTTAAGAAAAATAAAAAAATAAATTTGTTAATAAGGTAATTTATAAAATTTTCTCTCATTAACTCCTCCAAAATCTAACCATAAATTTATGCATAAGCTTATTTCAATTTATGAAAAAACATTTTATTTTTCATATTTTCTTTAAAGTACAAAGAAAAAATTGATGCAAACAGCTTTATATACCATAAGTTAATTTAAGTTTGTAGAAAATTTTATTTTATTTTTCCTTCTAATTTTACTGTTTCTAAATGTTTACGGAAAAGGAAAATAATTTATAACAATAGACATATGATAGAATACGACAAGGGAAATAACATATACCTAATACAATAAAAAAAAATGCTACAAAGACTGGTTTTATAATTTATAGAAAGCTTACATTCCAACTTAAAATTAGAATATTATAGCAACTAAATTAGTTAGTTGCCCAGAAATATAGAGCAAATTAGCTTAATTGCCAAAAAGTATTGGCTACAAGAATTCATAAACCACCACTCCAATATAATTTAAAACTTCTCAAATCAAGATCAATTCCAGGAGTACTTACCTCTCTTGAAGCATTTTTTTTATAAATCGATCTCGAACTTTCAAGCACAAACGTGCATGAATAATATCTACTGAATCGACCTTCCACTCTTCAATTAACAAATTGAAATGGTGTAAAATGTCATCAGTGCATCAATCGAAACTGAGTTTAACATCACAAAATTTAGAAAAAATAAATAAATTATCAAGAGGAGTGATGAATTAACCTTGCATCATAACCTAAGAATTAACAATTAAGTACAAGTCCCATTTATAATAAACATAATTTCTAAATTCACAAGAAATCACATAGTATAAGTCAAAAAAAATATCCAGCTTATGTTATAAAACAGTATAAAGGTTATAACATCATTTTCAAAACAGACAAAAATAATAAATAAAAATGCATATACACTTGGTATTGTTTGATCTCACATTATGGTTCAATTATGTACTGAGTTCCGTTTAAATTTTGATTTTCATTTTAGTTTGACTGATATTAACTTCTATAATGACTACTCAAACTAGTTACATAAATACAGATTTGTCATACCTATATTCCAGAGACAGGGACACAATCAGCAAATACTTTCATTTGAAATCTCAATTTCTTTTCAATTTTTATGAAGGTTTGAAGTAATTACAACTGTACCTATCCAATGACAAGTTACAATATCTCAGCAAGTTGGTTGAAGTTAAACGGCCGTAATTGTGGCAATGAATTTCAAATGAAACATTTGTAAAAAGTCTGGTACATCTTTCCAATCATTATAACCAGAACTCCAATGGAAACCTCCTTGAGCAAACATAAACAGCTCAGTTGGGGTTATGCCGAAACAATGGGAAGAATAAGATGTGCTATGTACGACACTGTCCTTTCAAGGAAATGGCAGAATCCATGACAGAAATTGTGGACAAACAATTCATCTTCAGAAGGAACTTACAGGCATAATATTAGAGTTAAAAATCTGCAAAAAAATATAAAATAAAATCAATAAAGGAGAAAAAAATAGGAAGAAATGATGAATAGCAAAAGTAACAACTAGTGAATTAAAAAGTAAGAACACATTTAATCACCAGAGTCAATGAAATGTAAGGTTGCAACAAAAATAAAATCTTCTAATGCAGAGAAACCTCAGATATACAGCCAGAGACAAAAAAAATAGACTTAAAACTAGGATAAAACAAAAAATAAATAGTAAAAACAAAACTCAGTGAGACAAAAACACAAAAAAGATTGGTGGGAATATCCAAATGATGAGAAAAAGATTACAAGGGAGAAGTGGGTTAAATAAAATTAAATAAACTGATAACGAGGAGAGAAGTAAGAAACTGCTATTAAATAAAAAGTATAAACTAATAATGACAAGAGGAAAGTAACAAAGTGCTAGATGGCTGCTGTAGAATCACCAAAGAGTCACAAGGGTCATGCAAGTTTTCAGCCCCATCCTAATAATCCATTTCAATAATGCTTGGAAAGTTCAATATTGACCAAACTTGAAAGACAAGAAATATCACTATCACTTACCCTATTCTCCTCTCCAATCTATTAATTCCCTTCGTGGTGCATATAGGGTAGCAGCTCGTTCTTCTGCTTCTGTATCATTTACTATACCACGGCACTTCGGAAAGCCACAGTAACAAGCAAGCCGTTCGTCAATTGAGAAAAATCTGTCAAATGAATCAGAGAAAGTCAGCACAATATTCAATTTGAATTACAATATTTGCTATGTATACACACACAACTAATCCCAACAAAAATGTTTTGTTATTTTTTTTTTGAGAAGTACTCATTTAGAGAAGAGAAAAACCTATAATCATATGTGAGCTCTTCCCACTGTTTAATGTCCCTCTTCGCAAATATTATAATATGCTCATCGCCATTAACACTTATTACTCTTGAATAGCAATTTGGCTGCATATAACAAATTATACAGGTAAGCAACCAAAATAAAGTTGCATGAGTTCTTCACAGTAAATAAACAAGTTCAAATACAGTATTTCCAAACTAATATCAGCAGCCTAGTAGTCAGTTCCATATAGTGGCACAAAGCAGCTATATATCAGAGGTAGCAAGATGACTGGTATTTTTAAGTCAAGATACACATGACATAATTTATGCTACACATGCATATTGTTTAAAAAAAATATTCATAAAGAATGGATGAAGTCAATAAATGTGATGCTTGCAAAGATCATGCCCAATTAGAATAACAGAATTAAAGGGTGGAGCTTAGAAAAACAGCTGAGCACAGAACCAAAAACAAACAGTTCCAGACTCAGAGGAGAAACATTGTAAAAGTCATGGGTCAGCCCCCAACAATGAAAATCTTCAGAGGAAATAGCTGGAAAGTGCTGTGTGATGCAGAAAACTGAGAAGACGGTTTTATCACACACAGTTTGCTACTATGGTCAACAGTAGAACATAGGTTGTAAACTAGCATACACCAGTATTAACCAAAGCAATAATGTACATTCATGTAAAAGAAAAACTATGTAAGTTAAATCCTTTAGTCTTATCAAACTATTCCACGATCAATGTCAACCATATTACCAAAAGTCATCTAACAATACTACAAATCTATAAAAAAAAAAAAATACATATCTTAAGTATGTCAAGCATACAAACCCCCAATATTAAAACTTAGAAACTCCAGCAGCATCCAGTCTTCAAATAGTAAGTTAAAAAGGGTACATCAAAATAAGAAGGCTTATTAAAATGGCAATGAGTAACAACAGACGAAATCATGAAAAACATAAAATTAAATTAGAAAGAACATACTGCACAAGAATGATTTATTAAATGAGCAATGCTTCCCGCTCTAGTAGCATCAATGACTCGTTCATCGTCGATCCGAAACATATATGTTCCAGCACCCTGAATGAGGTAAAGAAGCACAGGTTACTACATCCTTTATAAGAACCTACATAACAATCCAGAAAGTGCAGCACTGATACTATGTCCTTTGTAGAAGAAGGTGCAATAGTTGAAACATTCTTGCTTATGTTGACAATCAAAGGTTCTATGATCTACTGTCTCTCTTAGTTGAAGATTTTAGAGCTATCAAAATTATGTTCCCTTCCATCAGAAGCATTTATTAGCTTGAAATTAATATTAATATTAATATTAATATAAGCTATTAATGGATTGCATATGAAGTGTTTGAAATTCATATATTAAAATTATGTTCCCTTCCATGCAAGCTCATTGATAATTCAGAATACTTACCACCAATGAATTGTATATAAAGTGCTCTCTCCGGTCAGCTATTGGTGGTCTAACAAGTTCGCCAGTGTATTCAATCACCTGAATATATAAAATCAATATGTCCACCCTTAAATGTATAAATTCTCTAATACTAGATAATGCAAATGGAATATATTCTCCTTACCATGTCTCCACCTTTATGAGGATGCTTTGCAAAGATGCCAAATCCATGAATTCTTGATTTCCCTTGAAAAAATCAAATATTTAATGTAATGTAAGATAGGATAACAACCCTGATAAGTAATAGTCAAACTATGCAAAAGAGTACACAATTCCCCTTCCCCCAACTATTTTCAAAAAGATATCTATTGATAGAATTATTCCTACCAAATGCAAGCCGCTTCCGAAAGGTTTCCCTCATGTACTTATATTTTTCAGAGATAGAGAGTATGTTGTTTGATGTGTCCATCAAAGATGTTTTTAGCCTTTGTTGGCTACAAAAGAATTTAGAGCAGACTCCTCTGCCAGAAGGCTCTGGGTCGTTTGATGATCCATGCTGGCAGTATCCACCTACTAAGTAAGGCTGATTCTCCACAAACAATCGTTTCAATGAAGCAGCTGCAAGTGCCTCAGGTTCTTTTCGACCTCTCCTGCCAAAGTAATCATATGGTTCTGCCAAGAATAAAGACAAATCTTATTTAATAAAATTATCTTTAAAACATCATAACAGAGCCAAAATGCAAAACTAAAAGTGGAAAAGGTGACTCATTATGCATACCCATAACTCAATACAAGACATTATCGCTTTGATGTTCAATGGCTCAATCACACTTTTGTACCAAAAAGATGACTCGAATGATTAAGGAGGAGAGTGTTTTCAAACTATACTTAATCTTGTCCTAAGCAATGCAAAATTTTTTTGGTATATCATAACAACCTCCCAATCAAGATTAAGGGGCTAGAGGGACTTTCCACCTTTGTGTGTGGCTTAGGCCCTTCTCTTCCGACCTCTAATCCACTAGCATTGTTGGGATCATTCCATTCAAGGTATTATCCACTTCGACATTGGTTTTTAACCTCACAATTTTGTGCTTAAAATGTATATCAATAGATTAAAGGAGAAGAATATTTACAAAATCACCCTTGGCCTCAAATCTTAAACAATGTGGAATTATTTTGGTGTACTGGAAACAATGCTGATATGTTACACTTATATATGTATCTTCCTGGCCTCTAGCTAAGCATCAGAATAATTAATGCAAAAAACATCCTTAACCAAAAGATATAATTCAAACCTAAATCAACCCAAAAAGAACTTGAGCAAGAGATGCAATAGCATTACTTGTACCATAGCAAAATAACCCGTTCTATAAATTGAGAAATGATTGCTTTTGAGATTGCATGTATTCATCGGCTGATTTACCCAGATTCAATAAATTGGTTACTTGGAATTGATCTTCAAAAAAAAAAAAAAAATCACTTTCCTCATTTTACGCTCCAGCTTAGCTACTCTGCCACCCTACCATATACACAACTATTTCCCTTTCCAGATGGATCCCAAAACTGTTTAATAGACAGTCAACTGTAGCCAATCAAATCAAAAGAAAACCGAATTCAGGCAATGTGTCTTGAGTAAGCCTGCCACTAGTCCAGTATGATTCAAAGTGTATGATATGCTAATCAACTCAGTTTATGTAAAATTGGAAATAACTGGAACTTTGCTAAAGATTGTAAGCTCCAAAATGATGAACATGAATAAGTGTTTATATAAAATAGCAAAGTAACAAGCCAACGGCTAATTAATTAAAGATCACCAAACATAATTTCTATTTCTTTTTTCTTGGTTGCTGGAGGTTAAGCTTGGAAATAATATGAAAGAGTCAATTTCTTTTAGTAAAACAAGTGTCCAACATCATACCACTTCGAGCACAACCAGACGGATTGGGTGGTGGTTCATAGTCTGAACATAGACCAGCAACTCGAACTATACGATCATCAGCAACAGCATGTTCATTAGACGGCTGCCTATGTTTCTTGCAGAAAGAAAGTAAGCGTATGCACTGATCTTCATCATCATCAACAGAAAGTAGATAGAGTCTGTCCTCATTTTCAAGCTAAAAATAAAATTATAAAAATAAATAAATGGGCAATGAAATATATTTTTGGATAATAACTGTATCAAATGGGGAGATAAATACCTCAACACAGAGACCAGCAGCACGAGCACAGAGTGGATGATATGCTACTCGACAAGAACTATTTGAACACTGCAGAATTAACATTAGAAAAAAAAAATCAAAATTTAAAAAACAAAAGAGAACTATCTTAATGTAACAAATACTAGTTAAGAAGTCATACATACATGCACAAACATACCTATAGTGTACATCAAGTGAGAGTAAGACAAGCTAATATTGAACCCTATAATCAGCACTGATGTTCAAGATTAGTTTTACTTTAGTGTAATTTTGACCATTTTTATACATTTGTAGTAGTTCCTAAAGCTCGAACCCCATTATACTCCCCAACACAATCATTTCAAAAATTAACACTGAAATTCATACATATTTATATTGTCACTTTAGGTATAAGGTTGCTAATTGATCATTTGATGTGGATTAGGAAACAGATTTGTTGATCTGGCTATCAAGAATATCCTACCTATTGACCAGGGAAATTCTAGCTTAAACTACACTTTTAATTTAAAATCTCATACTACTTACTTGGATGCAGGCACCATAAGATACACCACATATGCTGCATAGCAACTTCCAGCGGTCCTGTTCAGATACAGAATTAAAAGGAAAGCAAATGGAAATGCAGTTTGTAGTTTTGACACTCATGATAAAATCATTAACACAATCAATTTGGTAATAAAGAAAAAACTAAAAAAGATGCTTGCAGCCAAAAACTTGAAGAAAAAAGATAAACAAAAGAAAATAGAAAGAATTTAGAATAATTAGCAATGAAACCCTACCTTACTGATTCTGCTCAAACCATCAATAGGCTCCATTCTCTTCACATCAGCTAAGCAAGTTTCTGACAGAAACGTTAACACTTAGAAGACATCCAAATTAAGGAGTAAAAAAGAGTAAATAAAGTCATACACAAACAAACCAGGTATCCACATGGCACAAGCCAAATGAGCCCACCGGCCATCTGTAGTAGGCTTCATTGCACCACCTAGAACAAACTCAATTAGATACCAAAGACATAGAATTCTATTTTTAACTCAGCATATATATTTAAACATTCCAGAATACCTATGAGTGGACATAAGCAGCATGGTGGAGGTGGAGCTCCTGAACGACATAAGTTGCATAACCATAGCACCCCATTAACAGGTTCTAGTTCTCCATAACATCTAGCATGGACCTAAATAAACATTATAATTTACAATTTAAATCAATAAATGGATGGAGTGGTACAGCTCTAGTAAGCAGTATCACATTGGAGGGCATTGAATAAAAATTTTACAGAAGCCATACCATCATTCTGCATTTGTCACACTGTAGAAACAGGTTGTTCTCATACTCCTACACGATAAATAACTCCCATTTAGCAAGCAAAACATGAGGTAAATTATAAGCAAACAAACAGCATAGATAATAACATTTCTATTTTGTCAGAATGAATTTGAACTTTAGAGAAAGGAGAAATAAAAATTGCAACAAAAGAGCACGCAATCATAAAAAACAACAAGCAGGAGCTCTAATTAAAACCACAGGAGAAGGGAAAAAATAAGAAACAAAAATTGCAACGAAAAGAGCATGCAAGTATATAAAACATCAAGCAGGAGCTCTAGAGAATTGAAAAGGAAAACGAAACTCTACCTCATCCATGTGGCACACGTTGCACTTATCGAGGTCAAACCAGTTAATATGAACTTGTCTATAACCAAGAGGCAAGTTATTATGTCTTTGGGAACCTAATTTGCAAAATGAATTCTTTGAAGAGATTTTGGATTTCGACAATCCCTGAAAATAACAACACTTATTTCAGTAAAAAGAAAGCATCAGGTACACAAATTGAAAAGTACACGTATTGTAGCAAAAAACGCTTGGTTGGCTGAAGAACTTGAATATAGCATAATGACAGAGATGAAGCTACACAATAATCATATGTAGCCAATAAAAAAGCAAAAAAAAAAAAAAAAAAAAAAAAAAAAAAAAAAAAAAAAAAAAAAAAAAAAAAAAAAAAAAAAAAAAAAAAAAAAAAAAAAAAAGAATATTAGAGAGAAGGGAAGCACATGACTAGATTAGCAATGCATGAAAAAGTGACAACTTGGTACAACAACAACCAAGTTTTATCCTACTATATGAATTGATAAACACCATTGAGCTATATCAAAAACCAAACACTCTACAGCTTAGAATGTCCTTTACGTGCAATAAATTATAACATTTTCAGGTTAATTCTATTAGTTTCCAAATTATTCACTTTATGTCCCAGATCAAAACAAAGAGCTAAGTTATAATTAAAGAACATACCTTTATAAGTTTAAGCACCTTAGGATTGGAGAAACCAAACATATCAGACCCAGATTCATAGCCCTTTTCTACATCAACTTCAGGAAAAGTGCCTTCAGAAGCATTCTTTTCCATTTTTTTTATCTTTTTGAATATCTCGCTCCAACAAGCAGATGGAGTATTACCATTGAACTGCACCAAACATTCATCATAACATGATCAACAAAAGTCATTCGCATGAGAAATTATCTTATAGTATCTTACTATCTTTTGCAAGACAAGGGGAAACCAAGTCAACAAGTAGGGGAAGTTTATTAAGTAATTTAACAACTACCAAACAAACATATAAATCCTGCTATTAAAGAGGCAAATAGTATGCCACCATGGATCTTTATTTCTAAAGGAAAAGGGCTGGAAAATGTCAGAGTATGAAATCAATATATTTACAGGGGATATATACCCCAAAAAATACATAACATTACATGATTCAAAATCAAACTATCGGAGAAACAAATATCTGCAGTACAAAATAATTTCTTAAAAAGCAAAAACCAAAAAAACTCTTATAGTAAAAACCAACCTGCTCGCCACCATCAACTGTCACTCTAAATAGAGGACGAACTTTGGATTCTGGATCTCTCAACACCTCCATCTTATAAGGGGCAAAAACTTCTGGATCTAAACAACAAAAAAAGCAGATCATGGAAGGTAAAAAAAAAACTATAAAATCAGCACTACAAGAATTAAGATATTATATATGAAGAATATGATACGTTTGACTGAACGTTCAAAAAACATCCCAAATGAATATGACAATTCAATAAAAAATGTTTCACCAGTAAATGAAGTAAACTTCCTCACTGCTGTGTACCCTTCAGGCCAGATGAATCTTCCATCTCTGAACGCAACATCTTCAACTATTTTTCCTGAATCAAAAATAGAAGTTATTAACATCCCCCTTTGATTGCACAGGCCATTTGGCAGCCGCCAAAATGCCTATAATCTAGAAGTAACACCAAGAAGTGGAGAGCACAAGAGAGAAGTCACTCTCTTTGCCTAAACAAAATTTAAAAAAAAAATGCATGCAGTAAATCCAGAGACTATCTTTCAATTAATGCATTATTAGAGAACAAGGTCAAGCCACACAATTGGATTAGCTAAATGACTCACTATCGAAATCAACTTAAAATATCTTAAATACATGGCATCACAAGGTTGATTGTTAGATTAAAATTGCCTCAATGCATATCAATGAATCAAAACTATATCCAAAAGACTTCTCAAAGGTCAAGCCTTTTGTTTGGAGACTGGTACTTAGATCATCTCCAGTGGAAGTTGCTTACAATAGTTCCTCGCAAGTAAAAGCATTATAATTTAATGTGGGTACTGCACACAAGTTGCTTAAATTAAAAAGAGTTGCTTATAAATTGAAGAAAGTTGCTTTTAAATTGAAGAAAGTTGCTTATATAAGAAACTCCCCAAACTTATAAGCAACTTTCTCTATGTTCGAGCAACTCGTGTGTGGAACTCACCTTAAAATAACATTTTTGTTTATAAGCAACTAGTTGCTCTTAAACTTCTTTAAAATAAAAAGCGTTGAAGCTGGTTCAAGAGTCTCCTCGTATCTGTGTTAGTGACTTGTTGCAGAGGGTCCTCTGCTAGTTTTGCATACTATCAGGCTGTTTTTTATTATACAGTGAAGAGTTTTGTGTACAGTGTATTTGATTGGAGTATAATGTTTGCATCTAAGTGTGTTTCTTTACCCCAAAACATGTTATGAAATAAGAATTAAGACTTTATTTAATATTTGCATTCAGACCATGGCTGTTTCAAGCAACTAGTTACTTTTTACATGCAAAAAGATAATGACAATCACTGCATCCTTGAGATGTTACCTCTTCTGACATGTAAAGAAAAACACCAATGTTTGATTTCAATGAAACTCCTCGTAATCCACTACTAACTAAAATAACCAAGCTATTTATGTATCCAAGAAGTATTTCAAATCCTTAATCTATCTTATGAAAGGAAGATAACAGACTTGAAGAGAGTAAACAGTAAAAGGATATGTTTAGATGATTGTTTTGCAAATCCATAAGGAAAATTAGATACATTACTACATTGCACGATTAATAAAATAAATATTCAATCAGGTAAAAAAATGTTTGACATGTAGAAACTCTTGGGAATACATAAATATAAACAATTATAATCAAGGAAAATTACCAAGACTTAGAATTTGGAGGTCTCCTACTTTGTAAGGAAAAGATTCATTATTTTCCGGAGCCATTAAAGTCCTCCCGCCATTTAAACAATCATCACCTGAATCTGTACATCCTCCATCGTCTCCACTTACATTGTTACAATTATCAGCTGTACATCTTTTCTGCAGCTCTAGCATCTCCAAAGGAAGTTTCTGTTCACTTAAATATCTGTTTGAGAAAAAAATTGCAAAACCAACTAATTTGAGCAACCATGTTGAACTTCAAGTACCAATGCCTATTGCAGAGAATGAAGGCTTAACTCATTAATTTAAATTAGCAGATTATGTATGAGCATAATTCCTTAAGAATTCCCTTCAGCAACTAAAGCACAACACAGTGAAATTGAACAAATTTAAGATCACCAATCAAGAAAAAAACTGAAAAAGCCAAGCAATTGTAAGGTGATTACAAAGAAATAGAAGTTTGTCAAACTTGCTTCCTCAGTTTAATATACAATCTCCATATTCCTCAACGCAATGTTTTATAGTAGACACTCAATCACATTAGATAAATTATAAGAAGCTGAAACAGCAAAACACACAAATTATCACTAATTTTTTCTAATAAAAAGGGAATAGAATCATTTGATGGTTCACAAATTTTGATGTTCTATTTAACAAATATGATTACAGATAAAGACAAAGGAAAAGCAAGATTAAACATTACCTTTTTGCCTCTTCTAAACCTTCAATAAAACTATGTTTCTTGCATTTTGAGTGTAGATCGGTAAGAAGTCCACTGAGAAATGATTTCACCTGTTGAAGTCTAACCCTAGAAAACAGGAAGAACATACAACAGAGATGCACATCTTAAAAGGAGGAAAGAATCATACAGTATAGAAATAAATGTCTCCCAATAAACATTGAAAACAGTATTTTTTCCCACAGAATATCAAACCTTGCAAAGTCATGGGTGCCAAAAAATTGGACAGGAACTGATTTTCCTCCCAAAATCATCTTCAAACCCTTACAGTTTCTAGCAAGTGATTCATCCAAAACAACAGCCGGCCACATTGCATGGCCTGAAAAATGATAAAATGATGTGAGTTTTGTTTTAACGTGGAGGATAGACTGCATACCAGCCTTCTTCAGTATGATACCAGATACAAGTTAATAATTGACCATAATAAGTACAACTTTAGTGCTTGAATTTGAGAATCTTGAGATAGACTGAATACCAGTCTACTTCAGTGCAATACCAGATAAAAATTAATGATTTACCATATCACATTTAAAAAGTACGCATATGAAATCAATGCAACCAAATAATTATTATTTAAAGAAGTGGTGCACTAAAATTCTAAAAGATAGGAAGTCAATTCAAATACACGTTTCCACATAAAACCATCACAAATGGAACAAAACAAGATTGAGCACAAACCTGTTAGCTTAGCCCATACGATATCCCCAGGCTCAAAGTCTTGACAATCATCCAGACTTGCAGCCATTGCAAGCATCTCTTCCACATCATAATCAGAGACATTATTGTCACAAACTTTGGCAAAATTCAATTTTAAATGTTTCACCTCATCACGGGAAACATGGAATCTTATATTTTCATTTGAAAGAATTAAATTTTCCTCATCTCCATCATCATACTGGACCTGCACATAATTATTATTAATGAAAGGATGAAATTTCAAACAAGTCCAATAATGTCCAATACATAGATCAAAGATGCACCAAATTTTTCACTCAAAGCTATTCATATCATTCAAGTAATAATTTAGATGATTAAGGGCCATACATGATGTATCTTAGTTTCCTTGTCATAACTTTTGACATAGCCAGTGTACGCTTTCAAATCCATGGGCCAATAAACCTGCAGAAAACAAGATCCAACATTGAAAAAACGTAATTACATGTACAAACTCAATGGAATGAACATACATGACAGAACATGACCTTGCATCGTAATCCAACAAACACCTCAGGATCAGCATCATCAAAACTCAACCTGCAACAAGTGCAATGAATTATTAACTGTAAGGCTTTCTTCTACCATGCAGAAATCACAAACCCACAAAAACAGGAAATCACAACATATCCAAGAACTAGACATTTTACTTCCCTCCTACATACTAATTATATCACAACCTTATGAAACTCTAATTCCTTCAGTACAAACGAGCACTGCATTCGAAAATAAATAATAAAATCAAAAGGACAAAATTCCTTTTCCGCAGGGGAGATCTAGCTATTAAGATTTCCCCTCCCTCCAACAAAACACCATAGAAGCAGAAATTTAAGTAAAAGCTCAAATTCAAGGAACATCTATTCGGAGCAAAGTCTATACCAGTAATATTTTCTCAACTCACAGAATTCCTAAGCAGACCCTAGAAGAACATTTACTCAATTAAAATTTCTCCATTCCAACAACAAAACTAGAAGCTGAAATTCAAGCAAAAGCTCAAAACCACGGAGCTTGTATTTCTAAAGTCCAAACAGCAATACTTTAATTCTACTTAAAACCCATGAACCCCAATTTCCACAAGAGTCGCAATGTACCAAATGGAGACTAAGAAGAAGTAAATTACCCAACCCATTTCTTCACAGGGCGAGAATCAGGCGACAATTTGGGCAAATTCTCCAAGGAACCACACTTAACATTCCCAGCAGCACCAGAATTCCCAAATTGGTTCCGGCATTCCCTCAATCGAGGTCCGTCAGCATCCCCAATCGCAGTGTTCAAATCCACGCCCAGCCTCTCCAACTCAGTGCTCCCAATTTTCCTCTTCTTCAGCAGCCTCTTCTCATTCTCATTCTCCTCCACATCCACCTTGTCCTCAGTTTTGCACAGCGAATCGTGAAAAGCCCCCTTGGAAGGGGAATGCCTCTTGCGCCGACGCGAGTAGACGAAGAGCAGGGGAGGCTTGGAAGAAGAAGAAGAAGGCTGGGAGGGGGACGACGAGGACGACGACGTCGTCTTCTTGTGGTCATGGCCGTTGAAATGGTGATGCGCGGCGAGCGCGGTGAGTTTGCGAGCCTTGACCTTCTTGGACATGACGTTGGAGGAGCCGCTGGCGGTGACGCGGCAGGGCGACGTGGCGGAGTAGAGGTGGTCGAGGGGAAGGTAGCGGATGGGAGTGCCGCGCGTGGTATGGACGTCGATTGTGGCGTCCTCGTCGCCACCGCCACCTTCCTGAAACGCCGCAGCCATGCGCAAGGGGAAGAAGGAGTTTGGTTAGGGTTTGGGGGAGAGAATGCGAAAAGAGAGAGAATTAGAAAGTGTTGTGTTGTGTGGGTTTGATTTGGAGGGAGAGAGTTATAGGCCAAATAATTCTGTTTCCCGCCGTGTGGAAACACACTCACTCCTCCTCACTCTCTTGTGAGTGGGTGCGACGATTCTGTTCCAAGAGAGAGAGAGGTGCACACACAGCTCTTGCACACTCAACAAGAAAAGGTTAAAGAAAGAGAAGCTAAAGTGACTAGCTATTATCGGTAATATCCACTGTCAGATTATAGATTATATTTCCCAAAACACAGAATTAACAACACTTTTTTCTCTTCAGCATTTTCACAAACAAGTCATCTTCTTCTTCTTCTGTATCCAGTTTGTGTAAATGGAATCTTTGGATGAATATTTTTTAGTTTGTGTAAATTGAATTTTGGATGAATATTTGTTGATTAATTTGGTGACATAACACAAACCCCAACACATGTTTACTTTGAGAAGGTTGAGATGAGATTAGATAAATGATTTCAGTAAATGTGTTCGGAAGTAGATTCTTAATACTGATTAGAAAGATGTCTATAAATATATATAAAGAAAATTGTGTTTTAGTTTCTTTTTTATGTATATTTTTACACTGTTGTAAATTTACAATAATATATGAAGAAGATCAAAATCTACTATTACAACAGTTTCAAATTGATGCTGTTGTTAATCATCCTCTCTCCTTTTTTTTATTATGTTTTTTTTTGAAAAAAAAGATAGAGAAAAAAATATATATTTGTTAAAATTAGTTTATATATTAGTTAATATAAATTATTTTATGTGATTTTTTGTATTTTTTATTTTTTAAATTGTGTATATTGAATCTTGGTTTATTAGAAACTGATTTGGTTTTATTTCATTTTGAAGGTCTTTTGGTAAAGAAATAGTCTGAAATTACTTTATACTTTATTTTCATTTAGAGCGAATGTGTTAAGTAAAAGGATTTTAAACAACATATAAGAAAAACAATTAAAATAATTTAAGTTTTTTTTATAAAAAAGCAACTCATAAATAAGTCAATTGTGGAAACTTTTTTATATTAACTTTTTCATAATTTAAGTTTTTGCTAAAGATTTGTTTTGCCTGGGTAATAGAGTTTTTAGGTAGTCATTATCTTAATTTTCTTTTAGTATGTTATTGATAATTAATATATTAATGAAAGTTTACCTATAATTGTTTCTCCTAATTATTTTTTTCTATCCACAAAATTTATACCTATCTAAACAGACATATGCCAGTAATTGTTTTCTTAACTTAAATATAAACAAAATTAATTAGACTCTATACAATAATCACAGTTTTATTTAATATTGTTAATCAATTTAAGAAAATAAATTATCCTTTATTAACAACTAATATATAAAAATAAATAAAAAATAATTATAATCATAATACTAAGGACGATATCTTCAAATAATGTGAAATTGGTTAACATCTGTTAAATGATATTAAATTAATTAAGACTTGTTTATAGTTTGTTGCATAATCCATGAGATTTTTCTTGATTTATATTTGAAGGCTTGTAAATTCTTCTGTTTTCTATACACTATCTGAGTAGCATTTTTAAAATGTCAGAGACTGTTTAAATATTTTTTTATTAATATTTTCTACACAAAATTATATTTTGTCATCATCATCGCCTATTTTTGCTCCGTGACTCTTAAGGTTCTATCATTCTTATTACATCAAATAGGCTTGGATTATTTTTGTACTTTTTCGTCACATGATATACTGACAAAGATAGATAACATGTTTATTTTATTTTTATTATTATTTAATGTTTATTTAAATAGTTTATTAATCATGCTATTTGTTTTATTATTTAATATTGGACTTAAAAAAATACAGTGATTATAATATGTTTATTTGTTTTTTTTTATTATTTGTGATACATTTTGAACTAACATGTCTTAGTCATATTGATATGTTCAATTTTGATCACTTTATAATTATTAATATATACTTTTAATAAATTTTTATTTTTGTAAGGTAATTTAAAAGTTGTTTTCATTTATTTATGATTGTGTTAAAATCAATGATTTTTTTTTCTTTTTCAAAGGCCACAAAGTTTGGTTTCCATATGCATATTTTAAATATATCAATATAATCAAAATTGAATATATTTAATCTTGTTCCTTATTAGTATTTATAAATAAATGTAATAAAAATTTAATTAATATTGTATATTTAACATAAATTAAAGTTGAGTATGAGCTTTTATATTTGAGTGAATATTATATGATTATAATTTGAGGAAAAATAGAAAATTAATTGAAAGAAAAAAACTAATTTTAATATTTATGTTTTAAATTTATTAGTACTTGTGTCACAAAGTATGATCGCAAACATATTATTTTTTATGATAAAAGTATAATTAGTCATTGTTGTCTTTTTATTTTATTCTGAATCACTTAGAGTTAAAAAAAGAAAAAAAACACATCACTAATATAGATAAATAAATTTGTATATATTATATTTAAAACACTTATTAAGTTAGCATAAATATAATTTTAATAAAAAAAAGTGCACTTTGTACATTATATAATATTATGATAATGTCAAATCATTCACAATTATATTTATTGTAATATTCAGTTAACTTTATCAAATTCTAATATATCATCGTCTTCATTATCAATGTTAAAATATCATCATCTTCATCAATTTGTTAATGTAACATTATGTAATACTTTTATATAGTAAATAATAGTATTTTGAAGCATTTAAATAATCTAACCTGATATATATTATAAAGAGTATAATCTAAATTTTGATTTTATCATCTAATCAATCTTAAATAACTTTGTCTATAAATATATATAAAAAAATGTGTTTTAGTTGTTTTTTATTTATATTTTATCCAGTGTTGTAAATTTACAATGAATATACGAAGAAGATCAAAATCTACTATTACAACAGTTTTAAATTGATGCTGTTGTTACTCATCCTCTCTCCTTCTTTTACTATGTTTTTTTTTTTAAAACTAAAGAAAAAAAATATATTGGTTAGAATTAGTTTATACATTAATTAATATAAATTATTTTATGTGATTTTTTATTTTTGAAATTGTGTATATTTAATCTTGGTTTATTAGAAACTGATTTTGTTTTATTTGGTTTCGATGGTCTTTTGGTAAAGAAATAGTCTAAAATGACTTTATACTTTATTTTCATTTAGAGCATGTGTTGGGTAAAAGGATTTTAAACAACATATAAGAAAAAGAATTAAAATAATTTAAGTTTTTTTTTTATAAAAAGCAACTCATAAATAAGTTAATTGTGGAAACTTTTTTATATTAACTTTTTCAAAATTTATTTTGAGTTAGTATAAAAGTTAATTCTAAGGTACTTTTATAATTTGCTACAGAATTTCTTTTGCCTGGATAATATAGTTTTTAGGTAGTCATTATCTTAATTTTCTTTTAGTATGTTATTGATAATTAATATATTAATGAAAGTTTACCTATAATTGTTTCTCCTAATTATTTTTTTCTATCCACAAAATTTATACCTATCTAAACAGGGTAATTATTTTCTTAACTTGAATATAAACAAAACTAATTAGACTCTATACAATAATCATAATTTTATTTAATATTGTTAATAAATTTAAGAAAATAAAATATCCTTTATTAACAAATAATATATAAAAATAAAAAAAATAATTATAAACAGAATTCTAAATATTTGAAGTATTTTTAGGACGATATCTTCAAATAATATGAAATTGGTTAACATCTGTTAAATGATATTAAATTAATTAAGACTTGTTTATAGTTTGTTGCATAATCCATGAGATTTTTCTTTATTTATATTTGAAGGCTTGTAAATTCTTCTGTTTTCTATACACTATCTGAGTAGCATTTTTAAAATGTCAGTGACTGTTTAAATATTTTTTTTATTAATATTTTCTACACAAAATTATATTTTATCATCATCATCACCTATTTTTGCTCCGTGCCTCTTAAGGTTCTATCATTTTTATTACATCAAATAGGCTTGGATTATTTTTGTACTTTCTCGTCACGTAATTTATTAACAAAGATAAATAACATGTTTATTTTATTTTCATTATTATTTAATGTTTATTTAAATAGTTTATTAATCATGATATTTTTATTATTATTTAATATTGGACTTAAAAAAAATATAGTGATTATAATATGTTTATTTGATTTTTTTATTATTTGTGTGATATATTTTGAGCTAACATGTTTTAATCATTCTCCAAAATATGGTATAATGAAATTGAAAAACATATAAATCATTATATGTTCAATTTTGATCACTTTATAATTATTAATACATATTTTTAATAAATATTTATTTTCTTGGTAAGGTAATTTAAAAGTTGTTTTTATTTATTTATGATTGTGTTAAAATCAAAGATTTTTTTTTTTCAAAGTCATATGCATACTTTAAACATATATCGTCGATTAAACCAAATTTTCATATGCATACTTTAAATATATCTCAATCTCGATCGAACCAAAATTTAATGTATCTAATCTTGTTCGATGTTAGTATTTATAAATAAATGTGATAACAAATTAATTAACATTGTATATTTAACATAGATTAAAGTTAAGTAGGAGTTTTCATATTTGGGTGAATATTATATCAGTACAATTTGAGGAAAATAGAAAATCATTTGAAAAAAGAAAAATAATTTTAATATTTATGTTTTAAATTTATTAATACCTGTCTCATAATGTGAGAATGTATGAACACAACATATATATTTTTATGTTAAAAGTATAATTAGTCATTGTTGTCTTTTGTATTTTATTTTGAATCACTCAGGATTAACAAAAAGAATAAAACAAATTGCTTATAGAAATAAACAAATTTGTATATATTGTATTTAAAACACATAATAGGTTAGCATAAATGCAATTTTAATTAAGATAACAAAAATGTGCACTTTGTACATAGCATACTGTTATGGTAATGTCAAACCATCCACAATTGTATTTATTGTCATATTCAATTAACTTCATCAATGTTAATGTATCATCATCTTCATCATCAATGTTAATGTATCATCAATGTCAATGTAACATGGTGTAATATAACATGGTGTAATATGTTTATTTGATTTTTTTATTATTTGTGTGATATATTTTGAGCTAACATGTTTTAATCATTCTCCAGAATATGGTATAATGAAATTGAAAAACATATAAATCATTATATGTTAAATTTTGATCACTTTATAATTATTAATACATACTTTTAATAAATATTTATTTTCTTGGTAAGGTAATTTAAAAGTTGTTTTTATTTATTTATGATTGTGTTAAAATCAAAGATTTTTTTTTTTCAAAGTCATATGCATACTTTAAACATATCTCGTCGATTAAACCAAATTTTCATATGCATACTTTAAATATATCTCGATCTCGATCGAACCAAAATTCAATGTATCTAATCTTGTTCGATGTTAGTATTTATAAATAAATGTGATAAAAAATTAATTAACATTGTATATTTAACATAGATTAAAGTTAAGTAAGAGTTTTCATATTTGGGTGAATATTATATCAGTACAATTTGAGGAAAATAGAAAATCATTTGAAAAAAGAAAAATAATTTTAATATTTATGTTTTAAATTTATTAATACTTGTCTCACAATGTAAGAATGTATGAACACAACATATATTTTTTTATGTTAAAGGTGTAATTAGTCATTGTTGTCTTTTGTATTTTACTTTGAATCACTAAGGGTTAACAAAAAGAAAAAAAAACTGCTTATAGAAATAAACAAATTTGTATATATTATATTTAAAACACATAATAGGTTAGCATAAATGCAATTTTAATTAAGACAACAAAAATATACACTTTGTACATAATATACTGTTATGGTAATGTCAAACCATCCACAATTGTATTTATTGTCATATTCAATTAACTTCATCAATGTTAATGTATCATCATCTTCATCATCAATGTTAATGTATCACCAGTGTCAATGTAACATGGTGTATATATATATATTACAAAGAAAAATGATTGTCTAACATTAGTATTTAGGATAAACAGTATAATTTTTCACAAATTGAGATTATTGATTTCATCATCTAACAAATCTTAAATTACTTTGTTTAACAGGTTAATTTCAATTGATTTTTCATTATACCTTATACTAAATATATTAGGATGGTTTAATGCATTATGTTTTAAGTGTATTATAAAATACAATAACTAATGGATGATTTTACGTGTCATTGTATTATTATATAAACATATAAGAATTTAGTTAGTCTAAAATTGTCCATAAACATAAAAGTAACATGTATTAAATAATAAAAACATACTCATTCAAGTAATTTTGGTTGAAAATATGATCGTTACAGGTTTTTAGTATTACTTTCCATGACAAAACATAGTTACATACTTTTATTTCAAGAGTAAAATAATGATAAAAATAATTTATTACTTTTATAAAAAATGTTTGTAAGAGATACACATGAATAACATAGTGTGTAGTGCATGATTTAGATGTCATGAGTAAATATTACATGTAGGTTGAAATGATACCAAGACATTAATGACTGTCTTACATCGTGTATGAAAATATATCATATTGAAAATAGTACGATGTTAAAAAAAAAGTGTATAATGTCATCCGTGTTTATTCATAAATTTAAGATTGGTTTAATAGTTTGAAAAAATCAAATTTACTACTTTATTACAAAAATACACTTCTCTATATACTTTCTCTCCAAAGGATTTGGAGATACATTAATTACGCCATTACATTTTTTTGTTTTAAGTGAAAATAGTTTTAATTTAAAATGTGCATGCTTAAATTATGAAATTTAGAAAATTATTTTTTTTATAATATATTTGTTGGATTTTCATGTAATTTCTAATGTATTTTTGGATTATATAATCTAAAAATATATTTTAGATGAACTGGAAATGTATCACAATAAGACATTTACATAATATTGGAATGCATTTTCAAATGACATAATTTGGATTTCATTATTTATAAATACAATAAATCTAAAATATATATTCAGATTATGTAATTATAAAATCTAAAATATATATATATATATATATATATATATATATATATATATATATATATATTTATATTCAGATTATGTAATTATAAAATCTAAAATATATATTCAGAAACCCAAGAGCATAATGTATTGAACAATCCATATTGTACTTTTAAAATTGTATAATCCGAATCAAAATTAAGATTTTGTAATTAAGAATATAAAAAATATTTTAAATTGTATAATATGTAATATACATTTGAACGGTGAAATTCATAATACATTTTTCAAATTACACAATCTATATTATATATGAAGATTATGTAATTTAAAATGTTCTCAACTCCATAAATATTTTGGAATTTTCCTATATCTATCTACCAAGAAGAAAGTACGGAGGTGATATAACCTTAATAATTTGAGTTTGATTATTTTTCCATCTTTCTAGTTTTTATTTCATTGAAAACTCATAATTTTCTAAATCAGTTAAAGTTAGAAAAGGACGAGATTCAAGTTATGATGTCGATTTCATTTATGATTTTTTTTATTATGTTAACTTAACAGTTGAATTTTTAAGTTATGATGACAATTTCATTTATAATTTTTTTTCATCATATTAACTTAACAGTTGAATTTTTTATTAATGTTTTTTTTCATGGTCAACACTCATTGAGAATTCACATCTAATCCTAATATAATAGTTAAAAATTTATTCAAATTATGTCAATTCAATGGTTACATAGTTTATGAGCATGAGACAGGGATAAATTACAAGTTATTGTGCACTTTTTCATTCAGGCATGGTATAGTTAATTTTGCTCAATTAACTGATTGAAGTTAATAAATAAATGGTTTATCATATAAAAAATTGACTAAACTTCTCTTTCACTGATCAATATATCATTTATACTTTTGTGAATTATTTTTCCATGCCAATCATCTTGAAATTTGCTTTTATATATGTTTTGATATTGTATCTCCAATTATATTTAAATATTCCATCTTCAACAACATTTTAAGGAAACATAGTTTATCTTTTATGCTCATGATTAGTTGAATTTACTTATTACTTTTTAAGAACTCGTAGAAAGATATTAATTTTTCAAGTTTGAAACATTTTTTAAAGTAACTGAATAATTTAAAATAAAACAACCTAAAAAAACATTTTTTTAAACATTTTTAAAACAAGTTGTAAATGATTACTACCAAGATTATAAAAAAAAGTTAAGTAATAAATGCTAACCATATAAGTATTAATTAAAGATTAAATTAGGATAATTTTCTTTTTATGATATTCTATCAACAACTTCATCTTCAATGTTTTTTCCTTTCACTAGGATTACAATATTTTTTTTCCTCCTACAAAATTAATTAATTTATTTTTAGAATAATTCTTAAAAGAATTAGGTATAGACATTTATATTTTAATAAAAAAAGAGGAAAGAGGAAAATAATAAAGAAAACCTAGGATAAAAAACGAAAGCTTCAGTAATGAGTTCTGTAATTAGGTGGAGTTGGCAGCCAACCCATCAAAACGTGAATGATCCTCCAAACGCTACAAATGTCCTCACCAAACACCAAAATCGCAAACGGAATTAAGAAATTACTCCTAAAAGGTTTAACCCACGTCACGGGGTTTATCCTATTCCCGTACGCCTCTAACGTATCTTCGTACCCAAACAAGCGGCTAAGTAGCCAACTAGACAAGTAGTGTATCAGTACATTTATTTATTTATTTTTTATTTTTATTTTCATTTTCATTTTCTCAACGCAATGAAAAGTACTTGCAGGTAGTAGTAGTATGAAGATGGTTAAAAACCCGTAAACGTAAACCCTAGTAGTTTAAATAGCCTCCAACTTCTCCCACTGCTTTCTCTCTCTCTCAACACAACTCAACATAACACAAATCGCAAGGTACTTCGTTCGATTCTCGTTGCTCTCGCTCGCGCTCTAAACCCTAGAGCACGCTATTTCCAGGGTTTAGATTTCAGCTTCTAACCGCTTTTGCAATTATCGGTTTCCGCGCTGATCGGAGTTCGTTCGTGTCGGAGGTTTTCTGATCGAATTTTCGGTTCCATGGATCTTCCAAGTCTCGCTATGATACTCCAAGCCGCTCTCAGTCCCAATCCGGATGAACGGAAAGCTGCTGAGCAGAATTTGAATCAGGTGTGACTCCTTCCGATTATCGAATTTCCTTTCTGATCAGAGTTTCCATGGATTTGTACTTACTTGATTCACTTCCGGTTAAGTGTTTACGAAGTACGGACAGTTGTGAGAGACGTTATGATATTTTAGTGTCTAGTGTGGTATTGTTAATTGAATTTTGGTGTATGATTGTTAATTGGATCTAGCAGTGCTTTAATTTGATGAATTTGAATTTGGTTGTGTTTGTTGATGATCTTTTTGAATCTTGAGTTTTTTAATGTTTATGAGCTGGAAAATAAAGTGAGAAACATCAGACTTTGTTGTCTGTTGGCATGAGCTCCCCGCTTTTGGTTGTAATTGAATGTATCAATGTTGCAGTTTTTTGACTTCTTTTAACTTTTGTATACTTGCTGTTGAATTTGCATACAGTTTCAGTATACGCCTCAGCATCTGGTGAGGCTGTTGCAAATCATTGTTGACAATAACGTTGATATGGGTGTACGACAAGTTGCCAGTATCCATTTCAAGAACTTTATTGCGAAAAATTGGTCTCCTCTTGATGGTAGGCACTTTTTTTATCATTGTTTCAAGTTGGATAATGAAGTGGGGTGTTTGCTGATCGCACTCTTCATTTTTTGTGCGTTGTTTATGTAGATACGCAGCAGAAGATTTCACAGAGTGATAAAGATGTGGTGAGGGATAACATCCTTGTGTTTGTAACCCAGGTTCCTCCTCTGTTGAGGTACGATTGTTCACCTTTGGTGCCTCATATCTGGTGGCTAATCTTGTATATTTTGATTTGTTGATTTCTTGGTGTCATGTCTCTCCTTACCCTAGTGGGTGATGACAACTAATGAGTTTCAAAATTATGTGGCATATTTCTTTCTCTTTTAAATAACGCTTGTTTTTTGGTCTTTCAATTCTCCATTGTATTGACTTGCGTCCCTTTATTACATGTTATTTGTATAGGGTACAGCTTGGCGAGTGCCTTAAAACACTTATACATTGTGATTATCCCGAGCAATGGCCACATCTTCTTGACTGGGTGAAGCATAACTTACAGGATCAACAAGTTTATGGTGCATTGTTTGTGCTGCGGATTCTTTCTAGAAAATACGAGTAAGTTTGTAACTTCATATCTTTTATACTTTAACTGAAAAAATTGGGCTGATGTTCTTACCCGGTTCTGTTGGTGATATTTTTTCACTATTTGCTAATTTTGTCCATTATTATTAATAATAGTATTTCCATACAATATGGAAGTTCCTGTTTGGTTTTCATTTTTTTCATTCGACAGTTACAATGTCATTTGCACACGAATGGGTTGTATTATGTTGGTTAATCATTTCATTGAACTATAAATTTGTAATATATGTATGTGTTGTATTGATAGAAAAAAGGATTTATTAAGAATGTGGAGAAAGATACAAATGTAGAGAATGAGAAACTCTCAGTAATAAAAGATTTCACAAAAAAGGGGAAAAACAAAACATAAAAATAAGAATAAACTATACGGTAGTTTTGCTTGTCACCTAAAAAAGTGTCTGCTTTTCCAGGCTCCACTACAAAAGAAAAGACAACAAAGAAATAATTAACAATAATTGTTTTTTGAATGTTAATTTTCAAGTTCATTTTGAGGTGCTGAAGAAAATGAGTGAGGATTAAGATGGCGCCAAAAATTTGAGATGTTTCATTAAGTCTGGAAAGGAAAATAATAAAGACGAGTAATGTTTCAAATGGACGGGACAATCCTCATTCCGTGCAATTTGGTCAGTATGATTAATTTGATATGTCCATTAACAAGATTCGAAGTTTCCATTTCAAAAAAGTTGTTGGGAGGGGAAACCCCACTAAAGTTGACTATGCAGGTTTCACAATGGAGATTAGTTATTGGCAAAGTTAATAAATATTCTGTACTAATAACATGGTTGAAAAAATTCCATTTCAAAGTATTAGATTTCTGATTTTGCAAGAGCTCATATTTTCAAAAGTATCCTGTGAGCCTTCAAGAGTGGTCCAGATTGATTAGTCTCGTATGTTTTAGGTTCATAAACTATTTTATTTTCTCTTCTCAGGTTCAAGTCAGATGAGGAAAGGGTACCAGTTTATCGCATTGTTGAGGAGACATTTCCTCATCTTCTCAATATATTTAACAGGCTTGTCCAGATTGTTAATCCATCGCTTGAAGTAGCTGATCTAATCAAGCTTATCTGTAAAATATTCTGGTCCTCCATATATGTATGCTCTCTCTCCTCTCCTCATGTGTATTCTTAAATTAAGGAATTTATTTCAAGTATTATGCTGTAGCTCAAACCTTGTTCAGAGTTCATGTTACATTTATTGATAGTCATTATGTAAAAATGTTACATTCTATTTTAGCCGAAGGTGGTCAAGGTTGTCAAATTTGAGGGAGTATGAGTGTGTTTGGATTAGTGTTTAAAAGTGTTCAGACATAAGTTTGCATATTTCGAAGCAGTGAAAGGAGAAGCAACTCCCTTGTGTCAATGAAGTTAGTGTGCATGATGTTGAACATTATTCTTTTCCGGTCACACCCTATGTAAACTTTAGATTGTATTGAACTTGTAGAGTTAACCCAAAACAAAAATAATATTTTGGAAAAAGCTTAATCATAGACTTAGAATTTGAACTTAAACTCAATTTTACAAAATCAACTTGTAATGTGAGTTTTCCCAAACTTCATGAACTCTATTTAAAACATAGCTTTAGTTCATATAGAATTAACACCATCCTTGAGACTGCAATTAACGCAACCCCCATAGGAGGTTGTAACTAAGGCAGCTGCAATTAAGGTGACTTTCCAACTCTCTTGTCATCGATGTTAGTGTGCATAATGTTAAACATAATTCTTTTCCAATCACACCCTATGTAAACTTTAGATTTATTGGACTTGTGGAGCTTATCCAAAGAAAAAAAAAATATTTTAGAGAAAGCCTAATCATAGTCCTAGAATTTGGGCTTAACTCAATTTTACAAAATTGACTTGTAATGTAAGTTCTACCAAACTTCATAAACTCTATTTAAATCATAGCTTTAGTTGATATAGAATTAAACACCATCCTTGAGACTGCAATTAAGGCAACCCCCCAAAGAGGTTGTAATTAAGCCAACTGCGATTGAGTTGACTTTCCATTCTGTTACACTGGGTAATGCCCTTTAAGAAATTTTAAGAAATACGTGTCCACTGTATTACTTCTCGTGTAGACCTTCATTAGTGATGGCCTGCTATCACCATGGGAACAAAAGTTTGATAGTACATGTTGAAATCATACATAAATGACCAAATTCAATGATCGTACGAGTTTCTGTGGATTGGCTTGATTTCACCTCTGAAATACAAGTTTGCTAGTCAAATAACTAGTTTGACAGCTATGAATTTTACTATCTTTTCACATTGGGTTTATATTGCCATTAAATCTCAAGAAGCAAAGAATAGAAAGTTATTGTGGGATTGTTATATCTCAAGTAGCATGCTTCCCTCTCACGTCTAATATAAGGTGGAATTAATGTGATCAAAAGTTAGAACAAAAATAGCAACACTACAGTCCATGTGAATCCTAGTCTAGGAAGTCTTTATTTATTTGTTTAAATTTGAATAAATATTGGTTTCATTTGTTTTGGGTTGACCTTGTTATTTGGGATAAAATGAAAGAAAGGAGAGCGTCTTTTACAATTTAGATAGAGTTTTAAGCTACCTCACTTATTTTGACGCTTCTCACCACTCAAGTTCCGAAAGTTGACATGTGCAATTATTTTGTTATTCAGTTGGAGATTCCTAAGCTGTTGTTTGATCAAAATATTTTCAATGCTTGGATGATGCTTTTTTTAAATATATTGGAGAGACCTGTCCCGTCTGAAGGTCAGCCTGTTGATCCTGATCTTAGAAAATCATGGGGTTGGTGGAAGGTCAAGAAATGGACAGTTCACATTCTAAATAGGCTCTACACTCGGTATGTTGAGGTGTGGATTGATTTATTTATAGAAGAATTTTTGCTGTGTGACTGATTCTGAATTTCTATGGTTGTTTAAACTACCTCATGACAGTTTTGGAGACTTGAAGCTGCAAAACCCTGAAAACAGAGCCTTTGCCCAAATGTTTCAGAAGCATTACGCTGGGAAAATTTTAGAGTGCCACTTAAATCTGTTAAATGTTGTTAGAGTAGGGGGCTATTTACCTGATCGAGTTATCAACTTGATTCTTCAATATTTAAGCAACAGGTGGGTATACTTTGCAGTCTCATTTTGCATTGTTCATATTATGGTAATCATATTCTAGCCTCCTTTCATTATCTGCATGCTGTTAATTCTGATTAATGCCTCACATCTTTTGGTATTTTCTTCTTGAACTCACTGGGTTGGTTATACATGGATGGATGGTTGACTGTAATGTCGTGGTTTGTAGATGTAATATAAAAACTATAAAGGTGTCTTCACCTAACGGGTTTGGCTTTTTGGATTGTTGGTTCATGATATGGTATAGAGCTTTTATGACCCAGGGGTCTAGATTGCTGCACCCATTCTTCCAATAAAAAGTTCAAATTCAACGAAAGGCAGGTGGTTTTATGCATTATCCATTATTCAAAGAGCTCTTGCCTGAGGGAATGCTGCAACTGAGGAAAATGTGAGTAAGAACCATTATGAGCCAAAAAACTGAGATTTCCTTGATGATTCTGGTTCCAAGCATATGTAAAACTTGAATAGAGATTGCCTTAGTTTGATAACTTTGATGTAACATATGATAGAAAAAAGAAACAGTACTATTTAAGGCACACATGACATTGAATATTGGCAAAGTGGGCTCCATGAAAACGGCCACGACCTTGATATCTAAAGCCACGACCACCATGAAACGAGGAGGAGCCATGAAAGGCAGTAACAAGTGCTTCGGCTTCTTGATTTTGTGCAGATTTTGATAGAACAACAGTATTGCTCTCTTCATTTAGTGAATTCGTTTTGGACAACAGACCTTAAGTTAGATCTACAGGGGCTGCATCAACGAAAACCTTCTTTCAAAACTTTTGTAGTTGAAATTCATGAACAAGAAGTAAAGTTTCAATTTCTCCAATTGGTAGCTGTTCAAACTTACTTTCAATGACGAAAACACAGTCTTGAGGTAATCCTTCAAAAATAACATTGATGGATGTGTTCTTGGAGACAAACAAGATTTCCAATAGAATAGAAGTGAGACAATCAATTAATGCTTTAACACAAAGAAGAAACTCATCAGATGATCTTCAAGAATTTTGGATCGAAGTTCAATGCAAGATTGTCATGGAGTACACATATGGTTATGAAAATTATCAGGAACTTTATCCCAACCTTGATAAGAATAAATGCTTCCCGAGACTCTAGAAAGAAACGAGTGTGATAATGTTGATTAGCGTGCTTCAACCACATTTGATCTTGCTGTTAAGTGTCATATGTTGGATTCATTTTTCCAGCATCACGATCGGCTTCAGTAACAAAACAAGAGGAATCGATGGATCAAAACAAAATGTTGGAAGACAATGTGGTTTAATACATGACTTAACCACTTGTTGCCATAGCAAGAAGTTGAATCATCAAGCGTCTCTGAGATTTTGGTGGAAGCAGCAGAGGACAGGGAGGGAGGAGGAGGAAGATTGCAAATGTTTTCTGCTACGGAAGACTGTTCAAGAGTTGGATACCAGGTTGAATTGATATAGAGAAAGAAGACAAAGAACAAGAGAAAGAGAGATAGAAAGAAGAAACTGATTCTATTGCTGTATATGAGGTGCTTGCAACAGAATACATGAAGCTCTTTATATAGAGCTGAACTAATTGTAACAGCTGTCATAGTGGTAGCTATACAAAAGCTAACTACTATACAAAAACTGACATCTAACTGATTAACTGCAATATAACTGTCAAGTAAGACAGTACTAACACCTGTAAGCAATACCAACACAGTGTGCTGCTCTGTGCAATTGG
>Ga0209700_101259_pt1 | contig 51865 bp, 17 predicted proteins | sample SiratroredBW_FD_187528 | JGI IMG/M metagenome (GOLD analysis project Ga0209700, IMG submission 187528) | Root nodule microbial communities of legume samples collected from California, USA - Siratro red BW (SPAdes) (version 2) | ecosystem: Host-associated > Plants > Roots > Nodule | place: USA...
TGTGCATCTCTTAATTACTTTCTTTTTTTTATTTCTTTTACTTATTTTATTTGTTGATTAAAAAATATGTTATATATAATATATATATACTCCTCACCATCCTCTCTATAATTTCAATTTTGACTATTTTAGGAAAATTACAACATAATCAATTACAGTGAAAACATATGTTTTAATTTTTTTTATCAACATTTACCTTTTTTATTGTAATAAAATAAATAATTAATATCATATCACTAAAATAAAAATTAAAAATAAATTTTTGTTCAGTCACATCAGTGACATCCGTTATATTTTTTTTTTTTCACTCAAATATATTCAATTTCTCTTAATCTAAACTATCACACTTCTATTTATTTATTTTCTTTTACCTTTACCCTACTTAAATCCAAACATGTAGAAAAGTATTAGCTAGAACCTGAAAGATGGTCCATCAAAGTTGAAGGAATGAACAGAATTGTTGGTAAAGTGCGAATCACAATCAAAATTGTAGATGAGAGAGAAATGTGCACTCAATTGATTTAAATGGATACTATGTATATTCCATATACATCCAAAAATCTTCAAGTGACCCACTCCTTTTAAATACCTGTCCACACACTCTAGCAAATGCAAAACTCCAACCAAGATTTTGTGATTTACACACAAACCCCAACTCCCAATCTTTGTACCAACCAAACCATGTGTGAATTATCATCATCATCATCATCATCATCATCGTCTACCCCCACTTTGGCTGAGAGCAATGAGGACCATCCAAACATGCACATCACCAAAATTCAGGAACCTGACATGTTAGCCCTTTTGATCCCCAAACTCCCAACAACATTCCAAAAACCCCAAAAGCTCCATGAAAGCAGCCATTTCTCCCTGGCCTTCAACGAAGCCAAATGCATAGCAAACACAGCATTACCCATGGTGCTCACAGGCCTCTTACTCTACTCTCGCTCCGTTATCTCTATGTTGTTCCTTGGCCGTGCCGGTGAGCTTGCCTTAGCCGGTGGTTCTCTCGCCCTTGGATTCGCCAACATCACAGGCTACTCTATTCTCTCAGGCCTCGCCATGGGCATGGAGCCCATCTGCGGCCAGGCTTTTGGGGCTAAACGTTTCAAACTCTTGGGCTTTGCCATGCAGAGGACTATAGTCCTTCTTCTTCTAACTTCAATTTTTATATCATTCTTGTGGCTCAACATGAAGAAGATATTGCTCCTCTGTGGCCAACAAGAAGACATCGCCACCCAAGCTCAATCTTTCATACTCTATTCTCTACCTGATCTCGTAGCACAATCATTGCTACACCCTCTGCGAATCTACCTACGAAGTCAATGCATAACTCTGCCTCTCACATACACTGCCTCTCTCTCTATTCTCCTTCACGTCCCCATCAACTACCTCCTCGTCTCTGTGTTCAAACTTGGAATCAAAGGCATTGCTTTGGGCGCCGTTTGGACGAATTTCAACCTCGTCTTTTCGTTGGTTCTCTACATCTGGGTCTCCGGCATATACAAGAAAACATGGACTCCTATTTCCTTGAAGGGCATCTTCTGCGGTTGGAAGGCGCTTTTGAATTTGGCAATTCCGAGTTGCATTTCCGTTTGCCTGGAATGGTGGTGGTACGAAATCATGATTTTACTATGCGGGTTATTGATCAATCCCAGAGCAACCGTTGCGTCGATGGGGGTTCTGATTCAAACCACCTCTTTGATATACATTTTCCCATCTTCCCTGAGCTTTGCCGTTTCAGCACGTGTGGGGAACGAAGTGGGTGCGGAGAATCCCAAAAAGGCCAAACTTGCAGCACTCGTGGGGCTTTTTTTCAGTTATGTTTTGGGATTGTCGGCCTTGTCTTTTGCTGTTTCGGTGAGGCACGTGTGGGCATCCATGTTCACACGTGACAAGGAGATCATTGCTTTGACGGCGATGGTGTTGCCCATCATTGGTCTCTGCGAGCTTGGAAATTGCCCTCAAACAACGCTCTGCGGCGTTCTCAGGGGAACCGCGAGACCCAAGTTGGGAGCCAATATAAATTTGGGTTGCTTTTATATTGTGGGAATGCCCGTTGCGGTGTGGTTGAGTTTCTTCGCTGGCTTTGACTTCAAAGGCTTGTGGCTGGGCTTGTTGGCCGCCCAAGCCTCGTGTATGATCACCATGTTGTTCGTGTTGGCTCGCACCAACTGGGAGGGTCAGGTCCAGAGAGCCAAAGAACTCACATCCTCTGATGCTAGTGAGGAGGATCAGGAACAGCATGAGAAATCCTCAACGGAGGAATGCTCTGATTCAAATGTTTGATCAATCGTCACAGTCACGTGACGTGGATTCTTTCATATTTTGCATTCAATATTTATTACATGTCCTGATTCTTTTTAGATTCTACTAATTTTGATGTACATTTGGGATAAGAGACAGAGCAAAAATTCATGCACTCATAGGACCACCAAAACAAAGGAATTAATGTGTTTTGTTTTTTTGTTTTTTTCTCTTTGTTTCTGTGTAGATTCATTAGTGGATAAATATTATATACGTACAAGATGACAGGTTTTAATCACTTGGCAGAGTTGTTACAAAAGAAATGGTTACTGAATATCGTGGAACATGGTCTTAAAACATTGATTCTATGCTGATTGAGAATATGCCGAAAAAAAAAAAAAACAGAGGGAAAAGAAAACCCGGACAGTGCTTGGAATGGTAATTAAGCAATGGTTAGTTTTCAAAATCAGTGGGATTGGATTGCGCGTTTTAATTAGACATGGACTTGTGTCGGTTAGTTGAGGGCGAAAACGAGTGAGGCACACTTTGATCATTATGCTGACTCCTTAAAGTGACTCATATCAATGAAAGAATTCCACCCCTCAATTCTGACATGTTTTAAGAAAGGAAATTTACAAATTAGAATGTTCCACGGTTTATACCAACCGAAGCAGTCACCAGGATGCTTCTCGTAAAGGGGGAAGCAAGAAGTTTAAGTGGAATAGTATAACTGTAAACTATAAAATATTCCAAACACCTTTAGGCTAGGCAGGTACTTCAATTGACACGTTCTTTGTTCAAATTCGCTGTACTTAAGCAATGTTTCATACAACTTTTCCTTTTACAAAGTGATTAGAATATAGTATATGCAATTGACGCTAGACTAAGATTTGACGAAAGTAAAGAAAACCTTAATAAACGTAGTACAAGACAAGATAATTACAACGTCATTTTTGTGAGCAAGGTGAGAATCATCCAATAAATAAGTTACAGATATATGAGCCAAGTCCAAAGCAATGAATACAGTTGGAATGCTGTACTGAAACCCAAAGAAGAATAATCTCCACCGCCAAACAAACTCTCTGGGACGGCTATTGCGAGATGTTTTATTTAGTGTTTTCCGTGTCCCACTGCCTCATATTTACTTTATCTTAATCATATTACTTAGACCTACTACAATATTTATATACTATTTTTATTTTTCTCTATTATATAATTCATTTCATCCTGCACATTTTTTTCTCCATTTTCTGGTCTCTTTCATCCTCAGTGAAAATATTAAACAATTTAGTATAAAATCTCCACAAAATATAGTGAAAAATACTATAACAATATTAATAGATTGTCATATTTATCTTTTTGTATGTGTAATGAATTTTTAATCCAATTCAATTCACGAGTTATTTAAATTCAATTTTTTAGAAAAATGTAAAAGAAAATGAATATTTGGTAATTTGGCATTGCATGCCGCCATTTTGAGAAGATTGGTGGTATCTAATTAGTAAAAAAGCAAACATGTATTTTCTAGCCGCCCGACTATAGCCTACAAGAGATTGGAATTGGTCTAACATAAAAGCCAAAGAAGACCCTCTTCAATCTTTAATTCAATTCAACTATCTAAACGACTTGCCATTAAATATTCACACTTGGTGGTGGTTTTGATGTTGATCCTCTCGTGTTTCTGATGTGGTCGAATAATTAATTCAGAATCTCTTCTAACTTTGTTATCTAACACTCCATGCAATGTTCAAATGTACACCACCAAGACATTGGATATTGCTTTTGTTTTATAAAAATTAATGTGCTTGAAAGTCCAAAGTCAAGAGCCATGCGCATGCTTCATGTTTATGTTGTATACGTACCATTAACTATTAGTAAGTATTAACTCCATGGATAAAGACCTTTTAGGTTGGAATTTCGCTAGATTTTGACACCTCTCCAATACACCACACGAATGCTTCCGTTAATTGTTTCCATCAATGAAATCATAAGCAGCCAAATGAAATAAGGTGGAACATGAGAAAATGAAAAAAAAAATAGTAATTTATTATTACGATATTGTGATAAAAAATAGAAAAAAACATATTGGTTCTATCTCATCGTTTTTTAAACTGGAAGGGAAGAAAAATTGTTTGTTAAATTTGGGAGGATGATCAATGAAAGTGAAATTTTGGAAGGAATTAGTTGTTGGTGTAGTGATGAATCAGAATTCAAAATTGTATTTTTAAGAGAGAAATGCACATTCAATGTTTGTTGTTGTGTTGCACATGGTTTTATTCTAACCAGTGAAAAAGTTCTACCAATGGACATTGATAAGATTCCGATTAATAAGGTGGACCCTTAACAGTGCTACCAAAGGAAATTGTCTGAAATTTTATCATCTCCCAATAGATATTACTTGGAAGTTTTGTATGGACAATTACTTGGGTACCTCCAACAATTTGATGAAATTGAACAAAAAATGACAAAATTATCATGTCCCTTTTTTTTTTTCTTAGTGCACTCCGTTACCATTGTCATCACTGTATAGGAGAATACTGTGAAAATAAATTTATTTTAATTTTTTTTCCAAAACACGTTTTATGTATTTTAGAAAGTTTGTTGCGAAAGACTCATTTCAAAATGGAAATTATGGCGGTAGAGGTTGAAATTGACAGGTGCAGGAAGCAACCCTTCTGCATGCTGCATAGGAAGATGACCGTGGAGCCCAGACACAGACTGGGCCGAAGTTGCCCCCACCTTCCATAGTCAAACATTGAACTTCAATCAATCAACTTTAACTCCATTAGGGAGATAATTCTATCAAAATTTTTTTCTTATTGTTTTCCTGTATTTAACATGATTTTGTTCGGTGATCATTAAAATAGGTCTAATTCAATGAACCATGGTCCTTTGTGATTAAGATACTCATATATGTCTCCGCTCGAGGGGGACTATACTAATGTGGAAGGGACTCTCACTTGAGTGGGAGATTTGTTAGGTATCCAAGTATGAGTCTAAGTCTCACATTGAGTAGGAATGAAAACATTGAGTAGGAATGAGAAAGTTGAGCAACATATAAGAAAGAAGACCCACAAACTCAATGTCTTAAGGTTTTGGGTTGAAGGTGGTGGCATTCCCTTATATATTGGCCATGTTCTCATTGTGAGATTTTCCCAGTTTTGCCTTCTTGAATTACCCAACATTAAGTTATAGATTTTTAAAAAAAAAAAAAACTAATTTAGTTTATAGATAAATATGTTACCTTCGGTTAGGATCAAATTTATTTTTGTTTATTACCTTTCAAATTAATATAAAAGTTAAAAATGAATAATTTAACTCACAAATTAAGTCAGCAAGTTGAATTTAACTAACAAAAGAATAGTATAAAAAAAATTAGTTAGACTATTTTTCACTTTTTTTTTATCTATAACTAGGAAACCGTTTTTTTTTATTGAGTTGATTCATTTTTAAATAAAGTATTATCTCTGTATAGGATCCCATGTGAAACATGACAAACTCAATTTTATCGATAGATGTTGAATGATACAACATTTAATAAAACTACACTATGTATGACAAATTTTAACAACCGAATACGCGTGAACTAATCTGAATAATCATAGTTAATAAAATGAATTTAGAGTAACTATTTATTTATTAATATATCTTTAAATTGGTACATAATGGAAAGGATCCTAATCCAATGTATGTTTTAGATAAATGTATATTGATGTTTATTTAAATATCATAAGTCAATCATATTTTAAAGATAATCTTTTAAGGAATAATCCGAATATTTAAGGAAATATCCATTACAAAATTATGCAACAGAAGCATCATACTCTTAAATAACTCCGAAACCAGAAAGCTAATTAAACTTATCCTAACAGATTTAGGAAATTAGAGAGCTAGCGGATACGATAAATCTATCTTAACATATTACTCATTCAACAAGCCACAAAGCTAACATAAAATAATGCTATGACATGTAATTAAATAATAGTTTACTAGGAAACTATGGGGGTACAAAAAGAAAAGCTACTGAAACAAATTGGTGAAAGCCCAATCCCGAATCACTACAAATAAAAAATAATTTGGAACTTTCTTCCGTCTAATGTTCCTACTTTTAACCGGATAGAATATAATAGCGGTATGAGATTATTACAATTATATCAAATAACTATTTATAGATAAAGTATGAAAAAATAAATATGCATTATTGCATACTATTGGATTGGAGCCTCGCAACGAACAAGTCCATATAGCCATTACCGTAAAATTATATATTTTCATACTTGTTGTTTTTAAAGCTCAATTTATAGTTCTTATTCATGTGAAATTTTGTGCTGTTAACCAATTAAAAATGGTTTCATTTATAATTTTTAAAGTAATTAATGTAAAATAGTTTTTATAGTATATAACAATTTATTGTCGAACAATATAAAACTCTCTATAATGTAGATGAGTTCTAATTAGTATTTTTTAAAATATTAGTAAAACTTTCTATATTGTTGGTATTTTTTGAACCTATTAAGCTTCTGTGCTCATATTTGAGATTAGAATGACAAAATTCACCAATTCATTTGACATAAGTAAAACAAAGATTACACATGAAGTTTGAGCTTATAGAGAAAGAATGAGTACAGATTGAGTTGAAAGATATCCTGTAAAATCTGATATTGAGAAAACTGATCTAAAATAATGAATAATGTAACAAAGAATGAAAGAATAATAATAAGGATAATACCCTATCTACAAATCTGTGTGTTGAATGTAACAAAGAAGCGCAGTGCAAAGTCTAATATGGGTGAGAAACAGAGAACGAAGAGTGAGCTGCAGCATGAAGTGGGGTCCACGCGGAGACCGTGTATAGAGGTTGGTCCCACCAAGCAAGAGTGAGTGCTGATTCATCATCCTGCTTCTTCACGTTGAACCCATTGCAAGAAGTGTACATCTTTAATAACAACTCGCTCTGAACCCTTTCCCTCTCGCTAACCCCACCGCACCTCCACCCTCCTTCCTCCATCATCCTCCTCCAATTCCCAAAACTCCGATGCCTCTCCACCCTCTCCCTTCCCTCGTAACCTACAATGTCCCTAATCTCGCCGCCGTACATCTCCTCTATCTTCGCCCTCGCCGGACTCTCCCCTGGAACGCACTGCTCAAGCGAGTCAAACAGAGCGGAGTAATATTTCAACGAATTGCACACTCTTGCTTCCCATTTTGTCTCGTCGTGCTCCGCCTCTTGCTCCGCCATCACCATCACCGTAGGATTGGTGCTGCGGATGAGTCCGAGGAAATCCCTCAGCGCTCCTCCGCTTCCGTCGTGGAGCGTCTTGTGCAGCTGCAGAATGCAGTTCACAGCAACGGTCTCGCCTTCCTTGACGTGGAGCATCCAGAGCCGCACGTCCTCCAGTCTGTCCACCACAGGATGAAACTGAAACGGAAGGTTCAGTGCCTCCGCAAACCCAGCCAGCCGCTCTTTCGTTTCGTTCAGCTCCTGCTTCGACTCCCCTACCCCCGTCATTCTCACGTGCCTCGGGGGATTGGGCCTCGACGCGAGACTCTCCAACAAACTGGGCCACTGAAGGCCCTGCTTTACGTCGAAGTCTATGATGTGGACCCTCTCCTTCCCTTCCAAGGCCCGCAACAGCATTTCGTTTGAGGTGAAGTGAAGGAACTTGGGAATTGGGCTCACCTCGTTCAGAAGCCTCAACGCAGTGCCGCTTTCGTCATCCGTTTCGCGAGGAACGTTGATTTGAAACACGTGAGGCCAAACCCTGCTCACCCTCATCGCTAAGCCTTCCGTCAAATAAGCGCAAACGCGCCTTATGGGGCTTCTTCCTCTTGGACACGCCAGCTCACCCAATTTCCATACCAAATGGTTAATCGCACCCACGTTCTTCGATCCAATAGCATCAACACAAGCTGTTATTAGGCTCAAAAGTTCAAATCCTCGATGCTCCTCGTCACCATCCTCCTCCACTTCACTTCCTTGGTATTGGGCAGGATTCCTTGACTCGTTACCGTTACCGTTACCGTTACCCACTTCATGCTTCAAACCATTCTCGTTCAACCTCAGGCTCGAGCTTCGACTTTCTGATGAAGAATTTGTTGTAGCAGAATCCACCCAAGGAGCAGAAACCACTTCACCAGGAACAAAACAAACCCTTTCCTCTTCTTCACCAGGTTGTAACCAAAAGTTGGTAGAGCCCATTTGGGCCAGGCTCAAACCTTCAACAAAGTTAAAGTCATCGCTGCTACACTTTTTTCTCTTGGCAGAAGACTCTTCCACGTCCACGTCCACGTCCACGTTTGCGTGCTCTGCAAGCCTTCTCTTCTTGCCCCATAGGTCTTGATGATCCTTGGCCTCTCTCTCCCTTCTGCTTTCAAGGAAGGGCGCCGTCTGGTTGGCGCTGCTGCTTGTGGTGGTTGCCAGAGGTGGGAGTCGAATGTTGTGCTTGAGAGAGTAGGATTCGATGGGCTTGTTATCGACTGAGAGGCCCAGGCCCACGGTCCTTATGGGCTGGGAACGCGAGGTGTCTTTGCTCCGCGGAAAGGTACAAGGCAGGTCCAATCTGTGCGTGCTCATGGAAAGTAGTTGGAAATGGCAAGCTTGAAACTGTGTGGATGCTTCACTCCTCAATCTATGCGTAGGTGACAACAATGTAGCACTAGAGCACCCAGCCAACATCCTCTATGCTTTTTGTTAAGCTCGCTAATTCACCCTACCCAGTGCTTAGTTATCTGCTTCTTTTTCTCTTCCCTTCCTTGTCTAAGCGGTAACCACTTACTTAAATTTATCAAGTACAATGTATGCACACTCGTGTAAAACTTTTTATCTGTGTGTTTATGTATGTTCAGAGTAAATATGCAGAGATGATCTAAGTCCGTGTGAATTAAGAATTGACCAAAGATTTTTAAAGTAAAATGAGGAAAGGAATCCGATGAATATTCGCAAAACAAACCTTAAAAATTCGAGTTCTGGTTTTCGTTTACAAATTCGGAATGTTCCTATGTGATGAAATGAGAAAGAGTATGAAGGTGCTGTTATGTGCAAAAAAGAATGAAAGAATTATTGGAGAAACTAATTAAGAAAACAAAACACCTATGGCTAGCACATAAAAACGATCATCGGATTCCAGAAAGACTCAAACAAGGGACATTATGCGGTGTTGTAACTGGTTAGCTAGGAACAGAAACATACTCCTTTCCTTGGAATTTGTGGCTGGAGAAGTCCTGAGAAATATTGAAACCCGTATTAGCAGTGAAAAGGTTGAGCAATAACGTCATGGCTGAAACGGAAGCCGTGGAGCAAAAAACCAGAAACCCCACCTCTGAAAACACTTCAGACATACATGCATGAAGGAGAAGAAGAAAACACACCCATCCCTTTTTGCTTCGAGCACTGCTGACTTGCCCAAAAGAAACACAAACCGTAAATGAGTTAGACTTTTATATAATAATAAAAATAATAAAAAAAAAATAGTATCAAGAAGAAGAGTCTCCCTTCATGTCTGATACGAGTTGCAGTTGTTGCACTCCAACGCTGTCTCCATCATCGCAGTCATAGATAGCTGTGTTTGCTGGGCCTACGAGTGATTTGATTTAGCAGTGGCAAAGGAAAGAAAAGGATTATGGTAAAGAAAAGCAGGGGCCTCCTGCACCGTCCGATACAGATCCAAGGGTATATAATCATATGATCGTTGTTGAATATGGGTAAAATATTACCGTTGTGAGTTGGGAAACTTGTTTACTGCCGCCGCATGTGGCTCCTGTTCCCTTATGTCCGTTCAAATGACCGTTACATTACACAGAAATTCTCGTAGCGTTGATAATTGCTTCGGTTACGAAACTTTTGCACGTCTATTCTCATCATCTTTTCACCGTCCCCTATATACCCTTCCCAGGGGACACGTCTGTGACCACCTCACCCTACAATTTTGACTTTTATTTTAGCCTTTCACCGTTAGTTAGTTTTACAGACAATAACGACTTTAATTATTGTCTAGTAACAGTGCAAACCCGAGAGTTTTTATTATATCATTAACAAATATAATATGAAAATATTAAAAATATTTTCAAGGAAGTTATATGAAAACTTAATAAAAATTTATTTTTATTAAGTACTTCTTTAAAGTTAGTTTTTTAAACTGGATTTAATCATGTAATTTTCTTAATTGGTCCAATTTCTTTTTAAAGTATCATAACTATCATTTTATGCTCACTATTAACTCACTTGGGTCACTTGTTTCTTTGTTAATTTTACTATTTTTCTTTGGTAACAGAAAAAAAAAAAAAACTCGAGTCACATTTTGTTTTTTTTCAAAAAAAAAAAAAACATATACGTTGTGTTGGATTTTTTGTTAATCCCTTTTAAAGTCTCTTAGCTATAAGGAATATTAAGGTTTGTGCTGAAACTGATAAAGGAAATAATATATCTCTTTAAAAGGACAATCACGGAATTGAAAGATTCCGATAGACCAAAATCAGAGGAGATAATAACTAATATGATTACAAGAAGTCTATAACTAGTCAAACGGCAGAATTCAACAGTAAATACTATAGTTTAAGAATTTTCATATCTCTTCACAAAAACATATAAATAATATAATCTTTTATGCAATTATTTGTAAAATAATATTTTTATGTTCATCTTTCTTTTACTCGATATTTATCACGTGTTATTATGTTATAGGGATTGAGAGAAATAGAAAAAGTTGTCGTAAGTAGTACCTTTTTTTCTTTTTTAATTTATAGACCTAGCCAATTCGTTTTTCTTAGTTTAGGGACTATTAAGATATCATGGTAAAAACAACCAATGCCATATGTGCATCATATTTCGATTGATTCACAGTATTATTAATGTTTGTTTTATTTTCTCTATTAAAATATTGATTTTACCAATTCTTTTTTTTTTTCAATTTTTTCATAATAAGAATGATCCGACTAATCTGAAAATAAAAATAAATTACAACCATATATAAATGATTAAAAACAAAACTAATATTTTCTTTTTGTCTTAAAAAACACGCGCGTGACTTTTTTAGAAAATCACAAAATCTAACTTTTTTTTTTCACCAAACTAACTTTTAATCTTAATTATATACAAATAAGATTCATAATTATAATTCCGTTCCATATACACAGTCACGTGGAGTTATTTTTTAACAATAAAAATAAAAATATAAGTTAGTAGCTTATATTTATTCTTTTAATTTATATTTGTCAGTGTATCAAAATGATGTCACGTAATATATAAAACGACGAACAAGCCCACGCAAAGGTTATGCAAGAACTGCTTCTTTCTGTACCTCCAAGTCTTTTTTTTCTTGTTGTATCTCGAAGTATTTTTTTTCAAGCACCTCCAAAATTTTTAAAATAGTGTAAAATATCCTTAAAATAATAATATGGAGACGAAATTACCCCTGAATCCTAATACGTTTTTCACTCACTTCCACTCATTCCATTCCACTGCCGCCACCTCCAAGCACCACCTCCAGCCATTCCGTTTTGCCGCTGCAGTTTGTCAGTTTGGTTCCGTCGTGCATCAATAATAATATATTTGAGAAACATTTGAGATACACATTATCTATTATACCATTTGTGGTGTATTTGGATAATTTGGTTAGATTTTTACTATTTGGAGGTGAATGATTTTTCCTTAATTTTCAATTCTAGAATGAGGTGTTCTGAAACTTAATTAACATCATTGACTTATAAAATGTTAAATTCCAAAACTTAATCAACATGTTTCAGAATTTGTTGTTCAGTAACACATTCTCACTTTCAAGAATAAATTCTAGAATCATTCTTTCTGTAATTCATTTTCAAAAACTGAAATGACTTTTAAAACTCCTATTTCATAATACAAATCAAACTAGTCTCAATTTATCTCACACGAGGCTACGTCACCACTATTCCACCGTGCCGTCGCACTCACACTTGTCCGTTCCGCTGATAAGACACACCGTCGCAAAAGACCACTCACCCAATGTACCTCACCATCCACCTTCAACGATCTGCATCGACTTTCTACCCACCCAGCTCCCAATTTTACTGTTATATTCATTTAATTAAATTAGATATAAAATAATAATTACATAAAAAGCAGTTGGAATATTTGTAAATTTCGGAAATGCCTTGAAGAAGGTTGGAGGTGCAAGACAAGAAGTTAATTAAGCATGGACTCTCCACATTGAGTCCACTGGATAGTTCATACTTTTGGCCCACGAGGTACGTAACATAGCTGAGTTTTATCACTGATTTATAAACATCCATATAGATTTAATATGAATTAAATAAATTCGAAAAAATTAAATTTATTTAATAAGGATAAAAATCTCCCTTAATAAATAAGTAATTAAAAATAGTTTGTCGTGATGTAAAATTTTTAAAACTTCAATTTACAAAGTTTTAAAGGTGACAAATAATTACTTGAGAAACAAAGTAGACGACGTATCTTAACATAGATTGAATAAAATAATAAAACATTTTAAAAAGCTTGATTAACTAATAAAGAAAGAATACAAATTTACACAGACATATTACAGAAAATATGGTCAGTGCAAAGATCCCGAGCCATTTATGAAAGTCTTAAACAAAGTTATATAGATATTTTAAATTGACTTTATTTTTAGGACTTCCAAGATATTCTTTTTGTCTTGGAAAGTGAAAAAAAAAAAAACTTATTGAATGAAGCTAAAAATGGAAAACAAATATGCCCTAATTGGTTTCTTATGAAGGGTGTTCATATGTTTCTATTTCACCATACACACATATCTCAGCACATATATACATAATAAGGCATCTCATCTAATTAATAAGTTATTAATATCTGAGTTAGGTTGTTGGGTTGGGGAAAAGAGATGTTGATAACTCACAAACTTACTCAGAGCATGAGGGGGACGACATGTCGAAATATGTGGAACATGCCTTATAATATATGTAGGTTTTGGGGATTAAAATATGGATGACACCAAAACAAAGCACATTATTGCAAATCCTTGGCTATTAATTTCAGTATTTTGGAGTATTCTTAAGACATTTAGCCTTAGCCATGCAATGTAGGTTTGGACTTTGGAGTGTTCGGACCTACCCTTTTCTAGGTCCAAGATGTGTCATTTATTTTGGTCGGTTCAGCAACTGAACTTATCTAATCAAGCCAAATGTTAACTAATTAATCATGGCTCAACAATTTAAAAATTAGTAACATATTTTAATATACCTTGATTTTTAATACCTGTTGTTAACAATTTTTTTATTATTGATTCTTTTAAGTGATAGATAATAGCATAGTAATATATTATTACATTGGTTGCTGGAACATAAATTGCGCCATTGGTAGAATTCATACGTGTTGTTCATAGGGTTTTGAGAATAGGTTCAAACCTCTTAGCCAGTTTAGTTTAGTACGGATTTGACTTCAAAATATATGAGTCAGAAAAATATATTTTTTCATTTTAAACGTACGAATTCGACTTAGTTTATTCGTGGGTTTAAATGAATTTAAATTAGATCGGAGATAGATTGAGTCATAATTCACCCACAATACCTTTTTCATTTTCTCCACTATTTTTTATTATAATTATTTTTTTTATTACATGGGGTTGACACTTAAACTATTTAAAAACAAAGTGAATACTTTGATTCTATGATTATAAATAAATTGATTTAACTATTATATTTTGATTATACTATAATAATAAATTAAATAAATTGGAGAAACATAACATATTTAAGTAACTCAACCCACTTAACCATAGCTATTACGTAGAGAAATGAAGAACGTTAGAGAAATTAGGTTGTTCCCCACATAGCACTTGGTTTGCATATATAATATTTTGATTATTTTGCAAGGAATCGAGAGTTTTATTCTGTCTCGGAACTTTACGTACGTAAAGTAGAGGAATGGGTCTTGTGTTCATTCTCCATAATTCACGACTCTTAACTCATGCATGACCTCATTTCTTGCTTTTTTTATTTTCTTTCTAAAAACATAACATTATCAAATTTATCATGGAGTGCGGAAGGGTTAATTCACACCACAAATTACTTATCGTGTTCCTTCTCCCTCTTCCTTAAACTAAAAGTACACATTTGTTTATTAGTACTTTTTACTTGTTTATTCATTTATTTAGCAAAATAACTAATTCCAGGGATTGAAAATATTCAGGAATATAATAGTGCACTGTGTTCATCATTGATTAAAACTATTAACTATGCAGAACATTACATTATTCGTATATTACTCTTAATCCAATTATATAGTCCTATATCAGACCTAAATCTTAATTAGAACTCTTTCGTGGGTAAACTGGCATATTAAATTCGCCAATTGTGTGGTTAACCATTATTAAGCAGTTTATGCTAACGTGTCCAACATGTTCTCCACAGAGCAAAGTTCTACCAATTATTTGATTCATGAATCATGAATACACTCCACTTGGGCAAATGGAATTAAACATACCAATTATATATAAATTAAATGATCTAATTTGTATTAGTTATTTCATTATTTAATAATACATTCACAAATATTTATAGCCTTTCTTAATCTTTATATAAATACAATTTTTTACACAGCATTTACACTTTACATTGCATATTTAAATTAACTCACTTTTTGTCCAATTTATTGAAAAAAATATATATTTATATCAAACTAGAGATTCGTGAGAATATTATTAACTTGATTTTAAGCTCTAAAATTCATGTTTTTTCAATTTCTGAATATTAGTTATATTCACTTTATGCATGTATGCACGTGCATATGCACGTGCGATTATTTCGGTAACGGTATAAGAGGGCAGCCATGTGTCCCATGTATATTCAAATAAAACTTTAACATAAAATACTGTATTTATTTTAAAAAAAGAATAATATATTGTAGCAGCGTAATTCACGTGTATCCCGCAAATATGGTCTGTATCTTGTAATTATTAATTTAATCCATGATGTATTAAGTTTTACGATGGAAGAATTATATCAAAGTTATAACATTTTCAGGTTAAAATATGCCTTTAATCTCTAAAATTTGATTTTTTTTCTTTAGTCATTCAAATTAAAAGTTATTTTTTATCCCAAAATTTCAAAAAAATGTTTATTTACTAGTCATTCAGATGTCACATTTATTGCTGATGTAATGATACATGTAACTAAAATATTTATGTAAGAATTCGCTTTTTAAATTTTTACTTAAGATGGTTTTTTTAATAACTTGAATTTAGGTCAAATTTATTTTAGTCATTCAAATTAAAAATTAAATCAACATCTTTAGTTCAAGACTGAATTTGCAATTTTTATTTATCTGGATTCCTTTATATAATCATTGTGGTTATAGTATTAATTACTTGTATCACTATTATAAGAAAATATAAAAATAAGAATATTTCAAACACAATTAAAATTGTATTTTACAAATTAGACAAATGTTACATCAAAATTTTTTTAACAATATGAAATTTAAAAATCAAAATAAATTGTTTTAAAATTGGAAAATTTAAGAAGTAACTTTTAAATTTAAGAACTACAAAATTTTTTAATTATGAAGGACTAAGAAAATCACTGACATTTGAGGAACTTAAATGTCAATTTCATATTTGATAGGAAAAAAAAACATTTGTTAAATTTGGGAAACAAAAATAAATGGATCCAAAATTTAGAGACTAAAAATATTTTAGTCAAAGAATTCAAAAAACTATATTTTTATGTCAAAAAAATATTTTCATAAAAATTCTTTAAATACATCTGTGGTTTTTATTTTTTAGTTTCGGTTAATATATTTATTTATCATACTTTTGTTTATTAGAATTAACAGCCTTAATTTTATGACATTTTCGCTCTTCTCTTCTTGATATGTCCTTGTCATAGAGATTGTTGCTTAATAAAAGGGATACATAATAGCTTGGAACGACTTTGTAACTGATACAATTTAATGGCTTTATCAATCAATTCACCAAAAAATGGCTTTAGCGATCAGGAGACGGAAAAGACCTAGGCTACAATTAATCATTACCCCCATTTTGTCATAATCCCTATTTTCTCTACATTGTACCACAAAAATTTAATTGAGACAATTTTTATGGTTGAACTCTGAGACCCATCTGTATCCACATAATCATAATTTGTTGATATTACTAAGTTGGCTTTTGGCTCTGCAAAGTTAGTGTTAGTGTAATTCCATGTTTTAACCTTCTTTATTTGTGTGCAGTTGCAGTAGGGTAATGTGAAAGAGTACATACGTGTTGATATGAAATGGTGAGTCAACTATATGTGATATATGTTTCAGTCAACAAAGTGAACCAATGGCATGAATCGGTTGAAGATGGTTGCAGAAGATCTTTCTGAAGTGGACCAGCTGCATTTGGGGACCCACCTCAAGATTTTATGCCATTTGCATTCGGACAAGTAGGACCCTTTGCACCATCCAGTTCCCACAAAAACATAAGAAATGTCCAAGTTAGCAGAAAAATAGTACAATTTGTAGTTTATTCTTTAAAACATAAGGGAGAGTGGATAGAATCACAAGAAGCCTTTTTTTACATGACTTCATAACCTCTTCACAATATTCCTCATAAAACAAGTTGATAGAATTGAATAGGGTTCATTGATCTGGCATGATTTTGCTCCTCCTCAACTCAACACTAGAGTTTCAAGTTTATGTCGAGCAGTTAAGCAATCTATGTCATCCTATAGCAAGACCACCTCTTCAATCATTTTAATTTTTAAGTGTGGAATAGGTCAAATTTTGGAAATGGATAAATTGGCACCCCCTTCACTCCCCCCTATAAATAAAAAAGGGGGATCAGGACAATGGATCAATCACAACCATAATGGAATTTTTGAGAGTTTGTATGTAGTTGAGTTATCAGTGATATCATATTAAACAGTGTTTTGTCTTTTAGCAGATACTAATGCTTTATAAAGAATAAACCATAATGCAGTATCATCCAATCATAAGATATACATTATTGAGCTTGGTAAAAAGAAATATTATTGTTCAAGCGTGCACTAACTTAGGGAATTTTACTTAAAACATAGTGTCTAAGGAAAAAATCTAACCATCTAAATGCAGCGTACTATTGTAGCTGCTAGATCAACTTTACAGACTATGACCTTGGAGATGCTGATAGTTCCTAACTCATAAATAAAGTCTTTGTACACATGCAAAAGATTGCAAAAACCTTTTTCCAGATATTTGGGATGGACTATAGAATTTGTGCACTTGGTCCACTTACACTTGATTGCGTTCATCTACAGAACTTATCTAGTACTTTAATATTGACACCTAATTGAAATTAAGACAATTAAAAAGCCAAAATGCTCGGCCATTATTCACAGTGACCTACCTATGTAGTGGTCATTGCTGCTATTTGGTCAAGTCCGTGGCTCAATGGGAAGATGGGAAGGGCTCAATGAGTAAAACTCTTCAAGCAGATGAAATACTGTATCAGAAACTTTTGGTAAGAGTCTTTTGACCTAGCTAGATTAGCATATGTGAATTTTGTCGCCAGAAATAAAACCAAGACCTTAGACCGTGTGGAATAGTGGTTGGATGCATTTTCTAGAACCATCCAATGGGCAAGGGGAATCACTAATGACGTATATCTTGAGATTTAAGGCATGGCATTTTAGTTAGGATGATGAGAGTATCCATTTGGTTGCAGAGGAAAAAAGATCTATGGAAAGATCTTGCTCCTGATAAGAACAAAGGGAGGCGAAAATTAAAGTATGTGTGGTTCCTCTTGTGAGCATCAACATCAGAGAGATTGAGAATTTAGCATAGATATTGATAAGATTTCAAGTTGGACAAAAGGCTCAGAAGTTTAGTACTTGAAGCATTTAATGATGGATGGAAGATTTCCTTGAGATGCTTAGTTTGGTCAGAGAGATTCTTTGAAACCTATAACTCATCATCAAATCTAGGCAAAATCTCCTAAATAAGTGCCATAATTCTGCCTCGTGCTTCTTCAGTTTACCGCAATAAGGATAATGAAAAGAAAAAAAAAACAAAGTTTTGGTTCAAGAGAGAAGACGTGGGGAGAGGAAGCATCCAGTAAAATTCATATCATGCAAGGCCCTTGGACACATCACATATGCCGTTGACAAAACAATAAGTGGTCTATAGACAGATATAACTCCAATTATTCTAATCTATCTCCAACTACTAGTACAGCTTTTTTGAACAACCAACTTCACCAAAAACTAAAGGAAGCCAAACATAATATATTATTTTCTTCAACTAGTTCTAAGAATTGGCCTGCCTATTTAAGAACATCTTCTGAGATGCTGATATGCATGCCAGCACTGTCTACTCCTTTCTGCCCATTCTTCCCTCCTTACCCGCTTTAAGCCTTTCCTTACTTCTTTTTAATTCTCTCTGTCAGCACCGTTTTCACCACTTCACTCTTTTAATCTTATATATTATCATCTCCACCCTTCTCAATAAAGACTTCAATTTTCCTTTTATTTTTCAAAATAAAAATGTGGCCTCTTTGTCTTGGAGCATTGCTTATTATAGCCATTACACATTGGGTTTATAGATGGAGAAATCCCAGTTGCTGTGGAAAACTCCCCCCTGGTTCAATGGGTTTGCCCCTTCTGGGTGAGACCCTTCAGTTTTTCTCCCCCAACACATCTTCAGATATTCCTCCTTTCATCAAGCAGAGAATGAAAAGGTATATAACTATTTTAATCTCAACTCAATACGACCCATTCTCCTAAAGGATCATCCTTTTGGGTCTTTCAGGTATGGACCAATCTTCAAGACCAACTTGGTTGGACGGCCAGTTGTAGTATCAACAGACCCTGAACTCAATTACTTTATCTTCCAACAAGAGGGGCAGGTCTTCCAAAGCTGGTACCCAGACACATTCACAGAGATCTTTGGGCGACAAAATGTTGGTTCTTTACATGGGTTCATGTACAAGTACCTTAAGAACTTGGTGCTCAATCTGTTTGGTCCTGAAAGCCTTAAAAAGATGCTCCCAGAAGTTGAACAAACAGCCTGCAGAACTTTAGAGAAGTGGTCATGTGAGGACAGTGTTGAGTTGAAGGAAGCAACAGCAAGGGTAAAATTATTACCACTCATCTATTTTCTTGTTTTCTTCATCTCTCTCCTTCCATTCCGTGTCTAAACCGTGGTTTGCTATGTATGCTCCCATGCAGATGATATTTGATTTGACCGCAAAAAAACTCATCAGTTATGATTCAACCAAGTCCTCGGAGAACTTAAGGGACAACTTTGTTGCATTTATACAAGGACTCATCTCCTTCCCTCTGGACGTTCCAGGAACAGCTTATCACAAATGTCTCCAGGTAAGTCCATATCATCCACCAAAGCTTCTTGTAGGTTCTACAATATCACATGGATTTAAAATTTTCAACAGGTTTTTCTCTTCAACTGTGCAACCCTTACACAATTATCTCACTATTCTTGCAAACTTTTAGAAAACATTTCTTATATTATTATAAGCAAATTGTAAGAACTGATGTGAATTATTTAAAGGGTGTAATTGCATAACTGATTCTTAAGTTTAAGAAGCATATCACCATTGGAGAAGCTAACAGAACTTAATTGGCATTCTACGCTGATAAAAGATGCCATCCCAGAAGATTGACTCACAAAGTAGTTTCTTGAGATTGAAAAACATCATTTGTTTGTGATCTTTCTCAGGGTAGGAAAAGGGCAATGAAGATGCTGAAGAACATGCTGCAGGAAAGACGGGGAATGCAAAGGAAAGAGCAAAAAGATTTCTTTGACTATGTCATTGAAGAACTTAAGAAAGAGGGAACAGTCCTCACTGAAGCGATCGCTCTGGACCTCATGTTTGTGCTCCTCTTCGCAAGCTTTGAAACCACTTCTCTCGCTCTCACTTATGCCACCAAAGTACTCTCGGACAATCCCTTGGTACTCAAGCAATTACAAGTATGTTAAAAAAATATTAAAATCTTCGAACTACTTTCACGGCTTTTTCTTTTTTACGTCCGAGTTTTGACTCTATATGTGTTGTGCTTTTTAGGAGGAACATGAAGCCATCCTCAAGCGACGTGAAGATCCTAACTCCGGAATCACGTGGAAAGAATACAAATCAATGACATTTACATTTCAGGTGGATCAGTTTTTTTCTTCTTTTTAATGGGTGAAAAAGTTTTCATGTAAATTTCTACGTACGTGTACATATATATCTCATTTAAAAGTCCATGTCGATTTGCAGTTCATAAATGAAACCGTGAGACTCGCAAATATAGTTCCTGGAATCTTCCGGAAGGCACTGAGGGAAGTTAACTTTAAGGGTACGTATGTCATACAGATATGGTTCATTCATTCATTCATTTCACATTACGAAAAGACAGTTTCTGATGGCTTAGCTTGATATGCAACATAACCAATTATTGGAGTAGTTAGAAATAAAATTGAATGAGGTGGGAGTGGATCCAGCTTAAATAATAGCAGAATGTATACAAATCCAGTGCATACATAGCTATATCTTGTATTTAAAAAAGACAACATTACATCATTTGGTCATTGAATGAACACATTCTCATACATATATATACATGCAGGATATACAATACCAGCAGGTTGGGCAGTTATGGTGTGTCCCCCCGCTGTGCACTTGAATCCAGCGAAATATCAGGATCCTCTTTCCTTCAACCCACGAAGATGGGAGGTGCGTCTAAGGCATGTTTATTTTTTGTATATATATATAATATATAAAATAATTATAAGGTGTAATTTTTCATATGTCCCGTTATTTAGATACAGTAAAATGTTGTTTTAAATGTATGTTTCCATAATTATTGGTGAAATAAAAAAATGGAAACAAACAGTGTGTTCATATAATTAGAGACTCTTATTTTATTATTTTCTTTCCAAATGCTTTGTCTGGATAATATAGTATTAAAGCTGCTGCTTTAGTTGCTAGCTATACCAGCTGGCTATAAAACTATATCCAAGTAACTTATAGTTTAGTCTTCCATCTCTTTTTTACACTCTAGTGACCCCGAAAAATTGGCTTTCAGGGAATGGAACTAAATGGTGCCACAAAAAATTTCATGGCTTTCGGTGGAGGCATGAGATTTTGTGTTGGAACGGACTTCACTAAAGTTCAGATGGCTGTGTTTCTTCATAGTTTGGTAACGAAATACCGGTAAGATAATGAAATGATAGCGTTATCCTGTGAACTTAAATTGAGATGCAAGGTCTCTCTTTTAACGAATGAATAATATTTCAGGTGGCGACCCATCAAAGGAGGAAATATCGTTCGAACTCCTGGTTTACAATTTCCAAATGGCTTCCACGTGCAGATCATGGAGAAAGATCAAAGGAAACAGGAACCAGAGTTTAACAAAACAAATTAGAAACCAAAACTCCGCGAGAGAGACTAGTATATGGTATCTTTAAGAAACACAAGGCAACGCAATTGTTAAGAAAGCCACAACAGTAACCATAATAACGGTCTCTCACTCAGTTTTGATTAGGTCTCTTAAAAATTGTTTTTATTAGAATTTCTTCTCGATATACATGAGCGGGGTTTTTTAAAAACATGGGTTAAAAAATATGACGTTCCCTACCTTGCAAAAAGGCAGTGAGGGAAGGAAAGTTGTACTTGTAACAAGTGGTGTAAATGGTTCAGATTATCCCGAGTCAATATACAATCTGCTTTTGAAATTCTCATTTTTCACTGCATGCAAGTTGCGTTCGTAATGATTTTCACCAATATAAGGAGTCAATCGAGGAAGTTGACGCTGAGGTGTAGTACTTTTTAGGAAGTCCATACTTTTAAGGACCACATTGTGGATTAGCTATTTCCTTTCTATAAAGATGTCTTTCACATTAAATCCTAATTCTATCTTTCAATAACTCTTCCGTCCCCAATTCAAGTCCAACCCACCTTATTAGAAAATAATATAAAACTAGAAAGACTAGTAGTGGAAATGGTAGAAGATAAAAGGATAAAGCATAACCATGATTCTGTGAAGTAACTACCAAGTTACAGTTAAACTTAGGTGTGTGAAATTAGAAAAATGTATAACATTAAATTATAAGTTCCAACTTCAATCTACTCATCCTCTGGCTCATCTAGCTGAACTTGTTTGTGTTTGCCATAATTTTCTTGCCTGGCTTTATCATGCTTTAGCTTCGTCTCTTTAAGTTGTCCCTCTGAACTATCCCATTTCTTTCTGTGTTTGTGGTGTGCTGGATGGTCAGCAATCTGCTGCCGATTATCCATATTCTTTTTCTTATGACCATGCTTGTGCATTTCTTTACCAACATGGTGTAAATCATCGAAATAATCAGAATTCCTTTCGGAATGCTTGTGCATTTCTTTACCAACATGGTGTAAATCATCAAAATAATCAGAGCTCCTTCCCGAATGCTTGAGTTTATGCTCATAACCGGTCCTTGGCCTATATTGAGCAGTATAGTTAGGGCCCCTAAACTCTTGCTTATGATGCTTGTTATCATGAATATTGTGATGTCCCTTTTCAGTTGTGATTTTACGTTTATCCATGATGATCTGTTCATCAGCGTCTAAGAGATCGTCCCACCAGTCATAAAGAGGATCAAATAGACCTTTTTGGTGCAAAAGCCATAATAGTACAAGCACTGCAATTCAAAGAATAGTATTTCTTTTAAGTTGTTCTGCTGAATGTGCAAATTATAGTAACTAATAGAAATTGAATAGAAGTCATACCTGTCGGAAAAATTGCCAAAAACAGACCAAACATCATAACCCAACTCAAGCATACATATTGTATGTGGCACTTGAAGTCAAAAAATCCAGAGCATTTTTGTCTTTTCTCCCACCCAATCCGAGAGACGTGGAAGAGATTTGATCAAGTAATTAGTCAAGACAAACGAATCAAATATTAAACAGGTTTATGGTTAAGAAAGCAAAATGTAGTTATTGATATTCCAATATCCTGCTTGAATGTCTGGGTAATACTTTGTAACAAAATATTTAAATTACTAAAAACAGAAAAGATGGCAAAACTCATTATCAGTTTATTACATACCGAAGGACGTCATGAAGAAAATAGGAAAGATTTTATCCAAATGCAGCTTGAGTACAATCTGGAATACGTGCACCAACTTTTGTTTTGTTACTGACTGGATTTCAGAACAACAGTTTTTTCATAAAATAATCAGTTTTAATACTTTATGATATTAATGACGGAATATTCTAATTATTGTCTCAAGTTTTTCACGTGTTCACGAAAGTCAGTGCTACTAATATTTGTAGAATTTCTAATCAGGTGGGTGGTGTTGATGAAGAAATATATATAACTATGCAACTCTAAATATTGCCCATGAATAAAAATGATACAAAATTTAGGAAATTCACATTTTGTATATTTTATATGTTAGAATTTAAATTGTATAGTTTGCAAATGCAAAGTATAATAGAAATAATACCTACAAGTTTTTCCAGAAATAAATTCTGTTAAGCTGGTCCAAAGTTTATTCCATAAGTTTTCAATAGAATCGAAGAAACCATTTAGACTTGTCTCTGGAGGTTGAAAAGGCATCCCCTGCAGTAATAGAGGATTTAGAGATTCACAATTTGTTGTCATAACATCCCAATAACTAACAAGGCATTAGCCACTAATTAACCTATACAGCAGGTCCCTTTCTTGTTTTATGGGGGGTGGGAGGTTCAGTTGCAGCCTTTAAGGACATCATGACAACGTAGTATCCAGATTCGAACAAGTTTTATATTACTTGAGAATACAAGTCTTTTCTTAGCTAGATGGAATCTTAAACAAACTCATTGTGTTCATAGTCATAGAAAAATAAAGCAGTGTGCCATTGTCAAGAACAAACCTGTGTGCCATTGTCAAGAACAGTTGCCGTCGTAGCAAATTGACATTCGGCTCTATCAACTTCATTATAATCAGAGTCCTTTAATATGGCTTTATTCAAAACGCCCCCAAAAAAGAAACGAAGTAAATATCAATGAGTTTTTATCCTCACAACAAATAGCAACGTATCCATCCTAAGCTTCAACTTTACCCGCACAAAAATATTTTGAAGCTTGATCATTGCTGGGGTAGAGTTTGAACGATCTGGTTGTAATCTCGTTTGGCTTCATTATTAAAAATTGCTCCTGAACCAAGTTTACCAAAAAAACAAAAAAAACATGACACAGGACCTACCGAAGTACGGAACAGGAGGGGGAAAAAACAAATTCCTGACATGTTTTAGCATAATACCTCCATAAGGGTGATATCCTTGGAGCAATTAAACTGCAAGACAAAACAATCATTATAGAAAAGCTAAAATTACAGCTTGTTGGACCCTCCAGAAAATTACTGTCATGCAAGACTCAAATATTTGAACCAAATTTTATAACCCTAATAAAAACAAAAGCATCTGGAGCAGCATGCACCTCTTAAATTTCTATTCATATCATGCAGTCCATTCAACTAAATAGAGATCTTTCAGACAAACAATAATTTTGCCCCCGGACTCTTATGGGCAAGCAGGGAATAATTAATGCGAAGTGTGAGATTTTTAGGTACTTAATTAAACAATCGTGTCCTCGTATAAACAATGAGTACAGGTCAGAAGAGTTTGTAAAAAAATTATCACAACCCAATTTCCCATCACATATTATAAACAAAGAAATAGAACAGAACTCCACTAACACTTTCAAGACTTAAAGAACTGTGCCATTCGTATAGAAATTAAAATAATGCTTTTCAGTCATTAAATAAATAAAAAAAGTACCAAATCAACATTCGATTGTCCAAGCATGAGTAGCACTGGATAACAAAAATAGATATGGCTGAAGCACAACATAGAGAAGCAGAGTACCGTCAAACTATACGATGCTTCCACCTCACCCGTATTCTTAGTTGTGATTTTAGCAACACCAAATTGGGTTAGGGCTTCAAATGTAGGGACGCTAACACTTACAATCTTTCCTGGGCTCCTGGAGAAAAAGAACCATGTCAAGCAACTTTTGAAACGCTTTTTACTATAAAAACAAAAACTTTCAGAAGGAACAATTACAAAAAGAACCTAAGTTTTCAGTCACGTGTGAATCTTTGATTCAGTAACAAATGTAAAAAAAAAAAAAGACAGATCCATATCCATGACTTATAATTAAGAAAAACGCCACTGTTTTGAAGTAAATAATAATACCTTTGATAAACATACTCTACATCATTCGCACTTAATTCTAGCACAAGGTTTGTATTAAGAACCTCTGTAATTCCTATGGAGAAAGAATAACTTCCAGCACTCTGCAGACAAATAAAATAAAAAATAATAATTTCTAATAGAAGACACCATACTAAATAAATATAAAATTATTGCAACTTAACTGGATGTTGGTTTATCCTTTCAAACCTTCCTTCCAAACCATAGAGTGGCACCTGATTCCTACTTATTCGATTCAGGTCAGCCTGTTATGAACAAGAACTTTTTTTCAAATTTTCAACAATTAAGAAAACTATACATAAAGTTTCAATTAAAATATTGGATAAGAAACAATGTTATTTCAAACTATTACTAATGAAGTAGTGAAACTAGCTCAATTCAAGAAGCTAACTCAAGCGAACTGGAAAGCCCAAACCTTATAAAGAGTGATTGGATACCTTCCTATGTCCCCCTTTCCTAATATGGAAAATTTGACATTAATTAACAGTAAGCAAACCCTTAGACAAAATATCATAATTGCAGTACCAACCTCCCGAAAATTCCACAATTGATTATGCAAGCAGGTCCAAAAGGGTGAAGAGCAAAAGTTTGGTTGTCGATTGAAAGCTTCATAGCTCACACCAATTTTGTTGCATTCAATGGAATCTAAGGTAAATCTCACTCTTTCAAGCAGCATCCACATAGAAATGTTTCTCCCCAAATCTTGCGGTTGACCAGGGTTGCCCTGTCACAAGAATAAAAAATGTATTTTTTTTTAAGCTTATAGAAGTTGTGAATCATGCCAAAAGCATATAAAGTAGTTCAACGAGGTTATCTTCCTTAAATTACACCAGTAATGCCAACATAAATCTATGATTTGTATTCAAATTTGGAAAAAGGTCTGTCACTAAAAAGAGACTGCCAAGAGTACTGAGAATATGGCCCTACGGACTTGCAGTTGCAATTATCTTTACCTCCGTATAGTTATATTTGTCTGACACATTTCGTGTTGCAAGCATTCTTCATTGAGTAACCTCTAGAAAGGGAAAAAAAAAATGTTCCTAATCCTACAATGTTAACATTCTTAGACAGAACACATCATGATACCTCTAAGCATGCCAACATAAAAACTAGAGATCGAAGAGAAAAAATCATTTTGACATAATGTAAATGATAAGGTGGTGGTCTAGATTAAATATCAGTCAATTAATACTACATCATGCTTGCACCATTGGTTGGAATATGAGCTGGCTGTAAATGATATTTTTGTGCCACAGATACACTGTGGACGAGGAAGCCTTTATGCCTTCAAACTTAAAAAAACAAACAGCAATGACAGGTTTCAAGTCTATCCTTAATTTGGTGACCTGTCAAAATATATTTAGAACTGTATGATTAGCAAACATGATGATAATTTATTCTATCGATGCATTTTACACTCTCTTTTTTTATTTCTCTGGTAGACAGTCAGTGCCATTTATTTTTCATGGTAAAATTTTATTATTACCAATTAATAGAATTATGTTAGACAATCTCTTTGCAAAAGAGCAATATCTGGAAAATGTCCAAACGGCAGTTAACAAAACAGTATTCAAGAAACCAACCTAACATATAATTCTTTATTTGATCTTAAGTTTAACCTCAATTTTGTTAAAGCTTCAAGTCAATAGAGGTTAATTTTAGTGAAACCCGTGAAACAAGCATACCTGCCTTGGTACAACTAGATAGAAATCCTCAAAAGATGGTATATTTGTGTAGCCAACAAAATCTCCAATAAGATTAACCCTCAAAAATTTATCATCAGAGATCACTGTTCTGTTTTCAGGAGCCACAACCACTTCCTGCCAGCCAAATTATGGATGGGCAAAATTATGAGTTAGATACACATAAAGGACAATCAAAGACATGACTCTCTATCCTAAAATAATACGATTGTTTTACTCAATTTGCCCTTGTAACATGTTATCAAACAAAAACACACAAAAAATAATATAAAATGTAAAATTTTATTTCTCTACAGTTGAGGGATAGGATAGGGATTGACATGTGGAGTGACCTATCAAGAGGCGTTCAATGTTACACTAAGAAACTTAACATACCATGTCACAGGTGGGTGTTAACTTTGATGAAGGAGGTATAACAAAAGGATCATGCCATGGGTTTAAAAATTTTGCAGGATTACTTTGTGTACGCAGATAAATACAGGGACTAAATTCATGTAAATATTCTCGAGCACTAAATTGCTTTGTTTTTATTTAATGTTTTAAAACAAAATGCTATTCTAAGTTTAGCAAACGAATGGAGAAAAGAGAAAAAGAAGGACCAAGAACTCTGGCTATGGCTCATTCAAGTGTAAAAGGAAAATGAATATATCAAAAACTGGAATGCTGATCCAACCAAAGGTTATAGTCTATGGAAAAGGACGCATACCACATTTAAATTTAATTGCACCAGGAAATAAAAAAATTACATACCGAAATTTTAGTTCCACTCTTCACCTGTATTCGAACACTAAAGCCCAATGTTCTCCGCCCAATGGCAAAAACATGAAACCTGAAATGATTGAGACAAGGAAATCTGAGTTGTAACTGATGACTAAAACAATGAGGCGACTTTCACTTGGTCGAATTTCTGAGAGGATTACAACCAAAACTAGACAAAACTACACTATAACTGTGTTAAATTACCGTTGTATTTGTACATTATGAGTGTTAGGAATTGAATTTTTTTAGGAAGTTGAGAGTTGAACTTGAACTAATTTATTTCATAAACTATATTACTAGTATAATATATAGCTGGACATGCAATCTGTATAATACATGGTTTTCATATACTCCTCTAAGAAGCAAAAAACTCACTAAGACAATAACCGGAATAGCACACCCAAATGAATCACAATTTGAAACAAAGAGAACGGCGAGGGTGGAGGCTTACCAATCACCAGGGAAACGCACACAATGTGCAGTATTGGCCTTTCCTTTTGTCAATTTGTCAACTAGTTAAACATTTAACCCAGAATTGTTAGTTTTGCGTTTCCTAAAAACCTACAAATTTTTGCAACACGAGAGCCCTTACAGAAGTTTCCGCACGATGAAGGCATCCGCCGCTGGGGCCCACATGGACAACATATTGGCTACATTAAAGACGGAAAGAGAGAAATCCTTAAATAAATGTGTGAGCTATGATATTATCAATGACTATGATATTAGGAGTTAGAAGGCCACCTGAGTGTTCTCAATAATATGACCCTCTTGATCTCGCAGTCTGCAACGTAAGTACCAGAAACCAAGCAGTGAAATCAACATGGTCTAAACTCTAGTCAAAGTCATAACAAAATAAATAAAACCTGACTTGCCTCTCGCATATCTTCACCACATTTGCACCAGCATCTGGCTCACATTTGCGTGTCTTAACGTAATACTCTTCAGGTTTATAAGGAACATCCTGCTATCAAGTAACTCTAACTTAATCAAACTACATCCAAAGCAATCCTCTTAAAGCCATTTGCTATATGAATAAAAATTATTAAAATAATAATAATATTTCTCTAACACTAATTATCATCACTTATATAATCCAATAAATACAGAAGGAAGAGTATCATACTCGTATATATGTTAACTCATACAAGGCATATGCAGAAGTTTTGTTGACCGTTATGACGGGTGGAATCCGCAGTGTCTGCATTTTCCTGGTTGAATTTTCCTCCACTTCCACCAATTCCGCAACAATCGAGGCCTCTCCTCCACTCTGCGCAATCACAAAACAACATCAACAAACAAAAATGCGTACACACTGCGTGGCTTGCTTTATAATTTACCGAGCCACTGGGAACAGCCATGTTCACTACGATTTTGGTGGTGCAATTGAGATTGTCGGAGTTGGAGTTCTTCTCGCACTTCTCTAACTTGGATTTGGAGATTATTTGAACTCCAGTGGCACGGAGAGTGAGGAAGCAAGAAAGTATGAAGATGAATAGGGTGATACTGATAGGGGAACGAAAAGCCATTTTTTGGCGGTTACTCATTTGAATTATGGACTGGTTTTCTTATTGGCTATGGATGCGCAATGCGCATAGACAACAGTTAGTTTATTTACGGGTTTAGTTTTGTGGGGTTATGACAAGACCCTATTTTTTGCTTGATGGTGATGGATTTGTGATACCCCATTTCAATTTTCATGAGATGGTCGACGTAAAGATGGTAGTTTTGGCTTCATTTTGATGGATTTCTGAAACTCTGTTTTAGTGTTTGTGAGATGGTAACGCTTTTGGTATTTGTTATTCAGTTTTCTTCTTGGATGGGAGGAGATGGTGATGGTAACTTTCTTTTGTTCCTAAGCAGTTAATGAGTGAAAATATTCCTTTTTATGCTGTATTATTTGTTAAATTTGTGATTTTTTTTACTGAAGTATGTATTTGGTATAGATTTAAAATATTTACACCGCATGTTCCTTTTTCAGTTTTCTGCCAACATTAAGCTATCGTCTTCAGTGTCAAATAGTTCGAGACACATGTTGCAGGTAATCCCAGGGTAACTCCAGAAGTTACAAGGGATGTGTGTAATACCAACCTCCAATAAAATAGCACATAAAGGTTTTTTTAAGTCCAATTAACTACCCCGGTTTTTTAAAACGGCAGTTTCTGATAAAAGATAATTTTATTTTTTATTAAATAAAAGATAATTTAATTATTTATTTAATAAAATAAATAGTTGAATAATCTTTTGTAATAACTAAATAATTTTTTTTACAAACATTGAATATATAATTTTTACAAAATTATATTTTTTTAAAGTTGTATCATTTTTTCTGATTAATTATTAAAAAATAAGAAAATTATAAATATAATAAAATCGTAAAATTATATACATTTTAATTTAATAAAAATATGAATATACATGTCTGTTGATAATAGTGTTGAAAAAACAGTACAAACGTAAATAATGATTGTAATAATGGTGGTAAGAATGATTTAAAACAGAGTGTAACCTGTACACAACAACAAGTATAGCTACACCAATGACAATAAGATAAAGATCCATAATAACACTACAACAATAATAAAATTAATATATATATATATATGTTCAAATTAGTAGTTATAACTATATACCGTAATAGTAATTATTAAGATAAAAATGATAATAATAAAATATAATAATAACACCAAGAATAATAAATAAAGTAATAGAAGTGGAGCAAACATAAATATAATAATAATAATAATAATAATACCAATAAGTAAGATAATTAGAAAACATTAATATTTTTACTTACTCTCTGTAAAAAATACATTACACTTGATAAAGTAAATAATAAAATACAAAAAACGCATATTGTGTCCACATATCAAACTAGTGATTTAAAGTAGCATAAAATATTGTATTCATATATTTTATTTTCTTAAGATATATAAATTTATTTTTTTATAAGTAATTAATTTAAAAAAATAAAAATATATTTATATAATTTTATAAAAATAGAATTATACAAATTATGTAGCCATTACTTTTAAAAAGACAAATTATTTAGTTATTTTAAAATAAAAATAAAAAGTTATTCAACTATTTATTTTATTAAACAAATAACCTAAATTCATCTTTTATTTCACTTCAAACATCCATAAACTAAAAAAAAATGATTCTTTAATATCTCAAACTAAAATAATATTTTCATCAAAACTCATTTACGTATGATGAATCTCATGCAGGCTATCCAATAAATCTTACGTGGCAAATTGTGATTTGGTAGAAGAGGTATTCCATGATATGTTTGTAGATATCTGATCAATACAGACAATTGGAAACCGAATAGTGTGGTAAGGGAAGAAGAAGAAGTAGTGGACACAAATGACACTCCAAATCCAAACCAATAGAAATTGAAATAGAGATCTCATATGATATTTTAGATAAGAATCCTTTTCTCAATTAACCTATATATACTGCTCCTTAGCTTACCACTACAGCAAGCACCATTCTTAACCTTCTCTCCACTTTCACTTAGAAAGCTTTTCATTGTTCTACAATGGCTGCTTCAACAATGGCTCTCTCTTCACCATCATTGGCTGGCCAAGCAATCAAGCTTTCCCCCTCCACCCCTGACATTTCCACTGGAAGGATTTCCATGAGGAAAGCAGCCCCTAAGTCTGTTTCCTCCGGAAGCCCATGGTACGGCCCAGACCGTGTCAAGTATTTGGGCCCATTTTCCGGTGAGGCACCATCTTACCTCACTGGTGAATTCCCAGGTGATTATGGGTGGGACACTGCTGGGCTTTCTGCTGACCCGGAGACTTTCGCCAGAAATCGTGAACTCGAAGTGATCCACTCCAGATGGGCCATGTTGGGAGCTTTGGGCTGTGTGTTCCCCGAACTCTTGGCCCGTAACGGTGTGAAGTTCGGCGAAGCTGTGTGGTTTAAGGCTGGATCTCAGATATTCAGTGAGGGTGGGCTTGACTACTTGGGCAACCCAAGCCTGATCCATGCACAGAGCATCCTTGCTATCTGGGCCACCCAAGTTATCTTAATGGGTGCCGTTGAAGGGTACCGTATTGCCGGTGGGCCTCTCGGTGAGGTGACTGACCCAATTTACCCGGGTGGAAGCTTCGACCCATTGGGCCTTGCTGATGACCCAGATGCTTTTGCTGAGTTGAAGGTGAAAGAGCTGAAAAACGGTAGATTAGCCATGTTTTCTATGTTTGGTTTCTTTGTTCAAGCCATTGTGACCGGAAAGGGACCCATCGAAAACCTTGCAGACCACCTTGCTGACCCTGTCAACAACAATGCTTGGGCATATGCCACAAACTTTGTCCCCGGAAAGTGAGAAAACTAAAACTAAGACAGTGGGAAACTACCACTGGAGTGTGAATTTCAAGTTTTTATGCAATGAAATATATATTGGATGTGTACCAATGCAGAGACTGAGTTGTGTCTTTTTGGCACGTTCGATCATTTCTCAAATTTGTGTTCTTTGTGCACTTTATTCACCAAGCCAATTAATAATCACCAAATGCATACTAATCATTGAACTGTCATGCGAGTTTTGTGGTGCTTGTTGACGAAAGGTTCCAAAGGAGCACAGTAAAATTATCAGATCCAAAGACCAATCTATCAGCCATTGTCTCTCATTGCTTAATACCTTTAGAATGTTTATAGGTAATATTCACAGCTACTGTTTTAAGCATGGCATCACAGTAACATATATTTACTGATAGTTCTCTCGCAAGAGGTTCCGGAAAATGTTGGTATTAAGAACCAGGTTTAAGTCTAACTTTTTTTTATAACATATATCATACATCGAGATTATGTAACACCTACATAAAGATTAGATATTTATTGATAGTGACATGATAAGTTCATTCAATTTCGTTAAAATAAACTCTCATGTTATGAATTTAAACTTAATTCATCTCATATCATGTTAAGAATTAGTCTTAGCTCTAATTCCTTTTACTGTTTGACAGAATTTGAGTTCAATCTCCTCTTTTTCATCCTATCTAACATCTTCGAAAATGACAAAAACCTCACAACCCAAAATATGCTATAACATTTATCTATTTACAGCACCACATTTTTCTCCCTGTCAATTTGAATTGGTTCAAATCCATGGGACACAAATTAATGACATGAAGCCATGAATAAGGGGAAAGCAACGTAACAACAACCCAGTCGGGCTTAGTACAAATAATAGAAGGTTTCTTGGCTGTTTTGCTGAAACCAAAGCACACGAAGGAGACACTTCCTATTACGGGGAAAATAATAGGATACCCAAATTGTTAGAGACCCACCATTCTATTTAATTAAACGTTTTCTTATAAAAATTAAACTTTATCGTAGTAATATAAAACCAACAGCTTTTAATTTCTAATATTCTTCACACGAATTTCAGATTATTTTTCTTGATTTAATTTTTAATTCAGTTTCAAATATTTTAATTTATTATATTACATTTTTAGTATTATTTTAAAACGATTAAAGAAAATTCCAAGCATCACACTCAGTTATAGGTGAATGTGAACAGTTCTTCCATTAATTTCACAAAGTTGAAGAAAGAGAAAATGATGAGGCTTAAACACGAAATATTTGTAGTCTAGCGTATTTTTCAAGTCTAGCACATAAGGAAACTGGTGTCCAAATTAATTATGTTTATTGTGTCAGGTATATTTTAAAGTTTTTAAGGTCTTTAAAAACCCTTTTATTTATTGTGGCTGTTATCATTTCTTTAACACTCGATAGTCGAATACATGTATACTTTAATATTCAACTATAGAGAAATAACAAGAGAACTAAAATTGTGAAATGAAATTGGTTGGGAAAAAGAAAACAAGATGACAAAAAAAAAAAAAAAAAAAAAAAAAAGAAAAAAAAAAAAAAAAAAACTCAAATAAGATGAACTCATGAAAAAATTGCATTGTGGAGAAAGAAGGAAATGGGATTGAGATTGTAAAAGAGAGAACTGGGTGGTAATATGATTGTTCAATTTAACTGTTTTTTTTTTTTGTGTTTTCGGTCTCAAATTGATACAATGTATCATGTAAAATTACAATATTTAGATTTATAAATAATTCATAATTTATTTTAAGTTATTTGAAAAAGTAATCAGTTATTTTTCTCTTTTTTTTAACATTTTATGAATTATTTTCTTTTTTTCCTAAAATAATAATTATTGTACTGTTGCTTCTAGTGATGAATACAAGTATTTTTTTAAAAAAAATATAAGTAAAATGTCAATTATAATCGTAAGAAGAAGTGAAAACAAAAATATTTTTTTTAGCCAGTTGCTGAAGATAATAATATTTGCCGCTGTTTTGTTTGGATGAATTTATTTGTCAAGATTACGAATAAAGAAAAGTTACCAATGTAAACATGTAAATAGAGAAAATATTTTATATTAAACTCGATGTAATTAAATAAGTATTGAATTCAAGTATCGTGGACAGAAAAATAGAGTTGATAAAAGAGAGTTTACTAAGAATTAAAAAACAACTTTTTTAACACAGATTGATCATCAACAAAATTAGACGAATATTTCGCACCATTGTATAGAGAAAATAATTTTCAATTTTGATTATGATCCAAAAGTTTAGTCTTAAAGGGAAAAAGGTTGTATTGTATTACAGGCAAATTGTTTTAATATTACACTCAAAAGTTAGCAACATTTTTTACCACAGAAAGTGTAGATTATTAATCTAATGTGGGAATATTTCAACAAAATAGCAGTATTAAATTTGAAAATTTATATTTTCAGATATTTTTTGAAATAGGTATTTTTATAAATTAGTACTTTTAAAAATTAAATAAATAAAAATAGTATCAATAATTTAATAATTAAAAAAAATATTTTTATTGACAATACACTCATCAATACTAAAATTAAAGTGAAATATTATATCTTTTTGTTAGTATTAATTTAATATAGTGATATTATACACGTAAAATTATTAAAGATTTATTAAATTTAAAGAAATTCAAAACTCTAATTGTTTTAGAATTAACTAATTTATCCTGGTCCCATTTTTTGAACAGTCAATGTATTTATATTTTAAAAAGTGTAATATATAAAAGTAGATGAATTTTTATGAAAAAAAAACAGTAGTGAACCACTTTAAATTGTCATAAAAGTGTTAGTCCAACCCATATATATATATATATAAGATAACATTAAAATTTTTAAAAAATTGAAACGAAAAAATTGAATCCTTTCAGAGAAATAAACAAAGACACTAAATTAATTTTTTACCTCAATATAGGAACAAAAACGTATTTAACCCATAAGAAAGGATCAAATTAGCAAATATTAAAAGCTAAAAGTAAAGACGTCAGCTTCAACTTGCAAGTTGATGATGGAGAATACGATTTATTTTTGTACTAACGGAAGTACGGTTGGCCCACCTTTGGGTACTTCAACTTCAAACCCTAATTATTTTTTTAGGTTTTATCAGAGGTGACAGTCAAAACAGTAGCTATGCTATTAATGAGATGAATGTTAATAAACATTTTTAAAATACTAATTAAAAGTAACAGTAATGAAAAAAATTCAGTTTATTTAAATAATCTAAAGAATATAATTAAAATATATGTAATATTTTTGAATCATTATATTTATATAATGATTTGGGTAGTTTACACAGTACTTTAAACCTCATAAATCAGGTAGGGTAGTTTACACGCTATCTTTTCATCAAAAAAACGCGTTTGAAAGGGTTGACCTTCTGTTGCCACAAAATTGGATTTTGTCATGCTTACCCTACACAATCACTCTCTTTCACCCTACATCTTTGTACAGTGTGGAACTTGTAATATACTAAAATAATTGAATATGTTACTATTCAATTAATTATCTTTTCTCTGATTTTTTCGCAACATGCATTTATTAGTTTTTACAGATTATTATTTATGATATTTTATTAATTCATAATTTAACTGTTTCGGGAAACAGAAGCAAAATAGCATAAGCAACAGGATTTATAAGTTTCCGGTGAGGAAATCGTGGCTGTCCGAGAAGCACTCTTTTGTCGAGACGCAATTGGTGGTATCTTCCGGCAATCGTATAGGAGTGCGCACTGGATGGCTTCCGTGTCCGGCCACCGACACGTGGCAAAGAGCCTTTAGGCCAAAGCCTCGCATTGGGCAGAGATGAAGTCGCAATTAAAACCAATAAAATAAATGAATAAACAAATGGTTTGTGCAGAAGGCAAGCGAGGAACCGGCGAATAACTAACTGTTATGTATGCGCATTGCGCACCTCACAACCAGAGTTCTGGCCAATACAATGAAAGGCGGCGAGGAGAGAGAAACTACGGCGTTCCGAGCTCTGGCGGATCGGTGCCGGAGCCTCGAGGAGGAGCAGGCCAAGCTCAGGGAGGAATTCGATGAGCTACTGCAGAATAAGCTCACAGTCAGGCACCATAACGATGACAATAACAAGAACGAGGTCACTGCTGATTCAACAACCCTCGGTTTTCTCTCCGGTTGCTTCTCCGGAAGTCCCTACGCAACCGTGTTGAAATGCATGGGCCACGCCGTTCACGTCCTCAGAGTTCCCTCCGCCGAGATCGTATACTGGTATAGTTACTACACATCGTGGACGCTACATTTTTTCTTTGAATCGTTTCTTCTTTCTGGTAATTTATTTAGTCTCTGAGACTGTTCACGGTGCTATAATTTTTAATGGAACAGTTGAACGCTGTAGAGGGATAGTGAATAGGATGTGTGAGAAACTAGTTTCGAGTTTGGTTAGACCTCAGCACGATGTCGTTTAGAGTGCTCTATTGCAGGGAATTGAATGAGTTATCTCGGTTGAAAGTTTATTTGGTACAACACGTTTCGAATGATTCATGAGGCGAGTGTTCCCAGCTCGGCAATTCCGCAACAAAGCAAATAAGAAAGGTTATGGGAATTACTGTACTCGATCATTTTACAGGATATATTTGAACATTTCAAACTATAACAACAAAGCAAATAAGAGACATCGTGTTGCATTTCTTCAATAGTTAGTGGTTGGTAGGCTGGCTCTGCTTAACAAGTATCAATCGTGTTTAGAAAATGTGGATCACTCTAACACTTGTTCAGTGAAGTCATATCCGTAAATATGGATCTATGTATTTAGGGGAAAGTGATAGAGACTGATTTGTCATAAAACTAATTGGATCCATTGTGTAATTAAAATCATGAAAACCTGTAGTGTAAAAAATAATAAATCTAAAGAGATTAATGGTTAGAAATTGGCTTTTGACTCGTAACTTATTAGACTTGTATGTGCCCTCTTATTCAATGACAATCAAGTCCAATTACAGTCAAGATTTCATTTTTATTTTTTCAAATTTCAAAAAAGTTACCTGTGCAAATTATTCTTTTGTTTCTCAGAATGCTTTTGAATCAAACCTATTTCCATTTCAGGAATCACACGGCCGAAACTCTGTATGGATGGAAAGACTACGAAATCATTGGCCAAAGAGTAGCTCAAGTCCTAACCGCTGAGGAAAATTATGCATCTCTACAAAAAATTCTGGAAAGGGTGCTTTCAGGAGTTCCATGGTCTGGGAAGTTTCCTTTCAAGAAGAAATCCGGTGAAGTAATGATGGCATTGGTAACAAAAACTCCTCTTTATGAGGATGGTGAGCTTGTTGGTGTTATAACTGTTTCAAGTGATGCGGCTATATTAAAATCTACAAATTCAGAAAGTCGAACATACAAATCTGGTAACAATGGCCAACCTGGAGTACAGAGGTTAAACTTTAAAAGAATTCAGTGGCCTCCACGACCAACGATTGCACCAATGCCACAGATTGCTTCATCTGTTTCCAATCTGGTTCTCATTAGTGTGATTTTTTTTATAATTTTATTTTATTTTTTTATTTTGGTTTCTTTTTATCATTTGCTTAAATTAAGTTATATAACCCTATTTTTTACATCTAGCAGGCATCAAAGCTTCTCCCACTGCTGCATAGTACTGATGACACAGTTTCCGGGAACACTTCAACAGATGCAGTTGCAGGTGATGAAAAGCTAGAGAAGCGTGACATATATGTATGTTCCTGTTCATCTCGAGGATGTAGTATCTGAGTAGGTATTTAGTTATGAGAATATTTTAAGTTTTCGTCCCCTAATTTCGAATTTCAGGAAACAAAACCTCATTCCAAATATCTCCGTAAAGAAAAAACAATTGTCACAGAGGCCTCCGGGAAGAATGAGTCTACTGCAGAATTTGGTCAACCTTCTAAAATTGTAAATAAATCTCTTAGTTTCCCTTTTATTAGATGCTCTAATTGCCTAGTTTGTGCTATAAATCAATATCAGGAATACAGAAACTTAGTATAAGACACTGTTTGTATTGATAAAGTGATACTTTTCTAAAATCATAAATTTGGAGGCTGAACCTTTCTAGGGCACTATGAAGCTTAGATCCTAAATTAATGCCAATTAAGTATATGCTAACATAAACTGAGCATATATACCCCAGGCCCATATGAATCTGTAAATTCTGCATTGGTTTGATCTATAGTACACAATATTTGTTTAAAAATTTGTGTTTGTGAACCTTTGTCGGCACTTATGAAGCTTAGATACCAAACTAATGCAATTCTCTAGCAGAATCCAAGAATATGCTAGAGGTCCATTTGACTTTGTAAATGCTGCATTAGTTTGACCTGTAGTACATAATATTCGTTTAAAAATTGTGTGCTATGAAACTTCCGTGTAACTTTTATGTGATCCTCTCTATGATTAAATCACTTCAGGCAGCCAAGCTTCAAACTGGGGTACGTGCAAAATATGGAAAGGATAATGGAAATATAAAAAATAATTGTAAAGATGATAATTCAGGAAGCAATAGAATGAATTATGAAAATGATTCATCTGGAGGCTTAGTGCCATTAAATCGATATCAGGATGTTGTTAATGGAGCAGATAAAGAACAAAATCTTCAAAAATGTAATTCTTCACCTGCCATGAAGAGAGCAGATACAACAGCGTGTGCGTGTAGAGCTTCCACCGTTTCCAACGATTCTTCTGGTAAGCCTTTCTCTGGGGAGTGGTGTGAATGTTTTGATTCTCCCATTCCCCATACCCATTGTTAAGATTACACTGTCTATTTGATCACAAGAAAATGGAACCCGAGGCTACGACTATGGTGACAGGAGATGAAGTGCAAAAGCAGCAAGAAGGGTCGCAACTGCCAAGTTCGAGGGAGAGTATAGGCAACCATGAAAGTTCGTCTAGCAAAGGGGATAATGAGTCAAACTCTGTTTCAGAGTGTGAAATCCATTGGGAAGACCTTCAATTAAGAGAGGAGATTGGACAAGGTAATTAATTCTATTATTATGCATTTTATAGTTCCTCTATGTTGTGGAGTTGAAATGCTAAAATGCTTTTATTTGTAAATAGCGGCGTAAGTTTGGCAAACGAAAATATATGGAGCAGTTTCAAAGTAATATCAATATCATTTTTCCCCTCTTAAATCTAATTGGCCTATAATCCTTTATGCCACCAGTAAACTCAATCTTTTTGAAATTCAGTGTCTAATGGGTGATGAATTGTGATAAAGAAGTCACAAAAAATGTTTGCCTCAAACATCTCAAGGTAGGACAAGAAATTTCTGATGGATATCTTTTCAAATAATTAGGTTGATCTACCTTCATCTTTCTAATAGTAGGAACTTGAAATGTTTCTGAATATTTTTATTTCAACTAATGACTGCTGACATAGTTCTGCTCTACTGTATCGTGTAGGTTCTTATGCGATTGTTTATCATGGAATTTGGAATGGATCGGTATAAAATTATCATATTCTTCTATGTTATTAATAGTATTGACTAGCCATCTGTTCTAAAACTTATTTTCTTTTTCAGGATGTTGCAGTCAAGGTTTATTTTGGGAACGGATACACCGAGGAGACTTTACAAGACTATAGAAAAGAGGTCTGTCTCTCTGTCTGTGTCGTGCTTTAGATGGAAAGCAACTGATCCATGAATCCTTTGTATGTATACTTCAGATTGATATAATGAAGAGATTGAGACATCCTAATGTATTACTTTTCATGGGAGCAGTATATTCACAGGAAAGGCTTGCCATTGTTACAGAGTTATTACCTAGGTAAGATTTTCGATATGATATTCTTTGAGCTTATTAAAGGAGTTGCACTGTGTATAGAAGCACATAAAATATCATGCATGAAGTATCTGTTATATTTTTATGGCATTAGGTAATAGATCTGTGTATTAGTGAATATGAATATCTCACCCACGGTGCACACAAAATCCCCATTTACATTTTCTTTTTAAATTATAGGAATTGTCTTAAATTGATTTTATTTTGCACGGTAGGGGAAGCCTTTTCAAAAATCTACATAGGAACAATCAGACATTAGACATCAGAAGACGTCTAAGGATGGCTCTTGATGTAGTGCGTGTCCTCTTCCACTTCACATACAAATGTTGAGAGCAAGCTGGTGGCTTGTCGAACCTTCATTTTGATTAACGTTCTAAACCACATTGTTGTTCATTTCAGGCTAGAGGAATGAATTATCTTCATCACAGAAATCCACCGATTGTGCATAGAGATCTGAAGTCTTCCAACCTGCTTGTGGATAAAAACTGGACTGTAAAGGTGATCAATGCTTGAAAATGCATTTAGTAGTCCTAGGATGGTTCAATATAATGAGATTTGGTTTTTTTTCTTAGGTTGGAGATTTTGGCCTGTCTAGGTTGAAGGATGCAACTTTATTGAATACGAAATCTGGGAGAGGCACCGTAATGACATCACTCGCTTTTTTCACTTTTTAAATATGAAACTTCTGACGTGAACAGCAAGCAACTGTAAAATCTTTAGTTTGTTTTTAGTGAATGAAGTTTTATTTCTGTATTTTGCTAACAATCATATTTGCTGTTAAAATGCAGCCTCAATGGATGGCCCCTGAAGTCCTTAGAAATGAACCTTCAAATGAAAAGTAATTCCTTCGAACCGTGACTTAACAGATTGCATTCAGCCTGGAATTTTCTGGAAACTTTGAAAAATGGAGAAGATATTCTGAACACTGAATTTTTCCAAAAAGCTCTCCGAATTGTCATTTTCTGTAATTATTTGCTAACTGGACCTGATGATCTTGAGGAATTGTTAAATCAGCTTTAAATGTCCTATGTTTAAGATCTTTGATTAGAAACTTCTATATAGCTGCATTTCGAGATTTTTCAATCACTGTTCCACCTTGTCCAGTTTCCAAAAATATCGCTAGTTTGGAAGTTATTCTGTACTTTCAAATAGTGCCTAAATTCTATTAAATTGATAATGCACTTTGATGCTTCTGAAGTAATGAATTTCTTTCATTTTTTAAACAGGTCTGATGTGTTCAGTTTTGGTGTCATCCTGTGGGAACTAATGACTCAATGTATTCCGTGGAAAAATTTGAATTCCTTACAGGTCTCTCTCTCCCAACACATATGTAGTAACTACATAAACTCGTCTGTACAACTAGTCTGCTGCAGAGAGAGCTTTAACTAATAGTGCTGCTAACACATCTCACATCACTTTGATTAACCAATTTCCAAACTTTACAATTTACCTAAGAATTTTAATTAACCATACATACTTAAATGGTTAAGTATATATAGTTTGTTAGTAAATATGTTTAACAATTGATTAATTAAAGTAACAAGTGTAAGCAGCATTATTCATCTTAAGCGTAGAGAAATCTAAACACAGGGATTTTTTTTTAACGAGCATTGTATTTCACTTGAAAGGTTGTTGGAGTCGTAGGCTTTATGGATAGACGACTGGACCTTCCAGATGACCTTGATCCCCATGTTGCGTCAATCATCGGTGATTGCTGGCGAAGGTGCTTCTACACACACACATTTCAGTTTTAATATGATAGAGATTTCCTTCTTGGTTCTAACTCAGGTTTACTTGTGTTAAATGGGAGCAGTGATCCAGAGCAACGCCCATCGTTTGAAGAGCTGATCCAGAGAACGTTGTTCCTTGTCAACAGAGTAACAGCAGTGTCAATTAGGAGAATTGCAGAATCTTAAACGTGTTACATTACATGGTTTGGGTTTTGTTTTCTCAAAATATGTTTGTTAAAAACAGATTATGAGAAAAGCACAGGCCAACAATTGAGTGGCAAATGCCAAACCTTAAAACATTCCTCCTTCCGAAAGTAGTAGGTAGGAACAACTCGAGAGAGAAACGTAAGAGGTGGAAGTAGGGGATAAAAATGCTTGTAAAATATTTTGTTTTAAGTCTCTATACGTATTGAATTCCGTGTGTAATCGTAGATATAAGGTTACTGGAGGGGAAGCTGATCCATGACGTGCGCCTTCTGTGAGGAATGGTTACTGAATAGTGAATAGCAGAATAAGTTCCATTTTTGGGCGAGCATTCCAATTGAATTCTTCTTCGTTGTTGGATTTGACTCCAGATCCTTCGTGTATTGGACCCTCTTATATCCCACATAACCACTTAAAAACCAATGTATAAGTCAAGAGTTTCACACTTCGAGGGGTAAATAAAGGATCCGCAAGCTTCAACGAAAACCAACCATATTACATGTGTAAATTATATATATAACAATTCATAAATTTATTAAAATTTATTTTCTTAATTATTTAATGAGCAATTATGTGTGAGATCTCCTTTATTTTAACATTCTATTGATAACTGTAATTATTTTTCTCTTTTTACATCACATTGGTATTTCTCTCTTCTATCTTTTTACTTCTGTAATTCTTTGATGATCCCTGTGTTATTACAGAAATAGAAGAGGAAGTACTAAGAACTAACTAGAGGGTATTCAGAATCTCCCATTTTGTTGTTTAAACATAGAATAAAAGGGCAATAATTGTGGTTATCACATTTTCAAGTGTTAACATTTGCCACTCTTTATAATTGATTTTTTTAATAGGTAATGAAAAATAGTCTATTCCTATATTTAAAAGAATTGTTTTTTTTTATTTTTAATATTTTTCTCAAATCAAACACAATTTTCTCTCTCTTTCCTATTCTTGTATTATTTAGAAAGCAGTTGATTATGTATGAATTGACTTAGTTATTATGTATTATACATTTATACCACGATTCATATAGTGAGTAATCTATATTAGATTTCTATCGTCCAACATTTTTTTCATCAACTATAATTAAAATATCTGTCTCACATTCAATATAAAAAAAAAATGTTTGTAAATCATTGTTATCTAGCTAACTATTGAAAATATTTTTTTTCTTTATTTTCTCACCATCCTTAATGAATGACAATGAATACTTACACTTTCATACATGAAAAAACTAGAGTAAAGATTGATAATAGAAGGAAAAGGATAAAAAAAAAGTATTCCTTCCTTTGTTTGGAAGCACACTTTGTAGGAAAGAAAGAATAAATACAGGTCCTCAATAAATATTTTTTTCTTTTGAATTTGGAGAGATAGAGAGAAAGGTTATATACATACCAAAATGAAAATGCTGTTATTTATTTATCATTCATATACTTTTATTTATAGTGTATTTTATATACTCGTGTAAAAAGATGCAATTAAACAAGTTAAAAGATCATTTTTACTTTTAATTCATGTTCTTTCTCTAACCTTTTTTTTCTTTAATCAAACCTATCAGTGTCTGTTTAATTTTTAGTTAAGTAAATTTGATTTTGATGGAATTGATCTAAAACAGTTGAATGTGACATTTTTTATGTTAATAGCAGGTGCAAAAGTTATTCAAGCATATATTTATTTAACTTTATTTGGGACACACACCTGGGGTCGGTGCTTGCAATTGTAGGCTGGAATTCAGAGTTCAAAATTGTTGTTCCCATCTTCATTCCATATATGCCTATGATCAATATTAAAAAGGTTTTTCAATTCCAACACCATATTATCTGTACGAACAAACATCATAAAACGTATCTTCTCTATGCTAATATTAATATGTGGAAATTGTTTGTTGAATGGTAAAATAAGATCATACACGACTTTCTTTTATGATTTAGGAGCAAATAAGATAATTGATCATTAGAAAATTAATCTAAAGAAGAATCGAAAAATAGTAAAGTTATTATTATTTTAAAACTCTAAAATACTTGTCATGTTTTGATTTTACATATAAAGTTATTATTATGAATTAATAAATATTTGCATATTATTAAAATACCAATTTAAATATGATAAAATGTTTTATTTTGATTTCTGTATGTATTTTAAATGTTATGAACTTACAAAATTATACTTTATTTTAATCTTCAATATTATAAATTATGATATTATATTTTTTATATTATTTAATTATTATAATAATTTCGTTTATCGTAATTTAATTTTGATTTAACTATAGTGTAAATAGAACTAATGTTTTGAGTACTTTAATGAGGAATTTTATTTAATTTTTAGACAAATGTAATATATATATATATATATATATATATATATATATATATATGATATGTGTTTTTTTTTTTTTTTATATATTTTTTAAAAAAATAAAAAATATAAAATATATATATACGAATAAAAGGCATGTAGTAGAAAAGTACTTTTGTGTGTGATGAAAAATAAAAATAGATATAAAGAATACAATCATAAATTAAAAAGAAATAAAATAATGAGCGCGACTATTAAAGAATCACATAATTTTATCTTTTAATTTTAATATTTCATATTTGATTCAATCATGATTGACTTTTTTTTCGCATTTTATAATAAAAATCTTCTTGCTTTATACTTTAAAAAAACTGTACTTTTGTTCCTTATAAAAAAGAAGAAGTAGTCTTAGTGATTTACAAAGCAGTTATCATTTTTATTTTTTTATACAGTGGGTTTAATTATATAAATGTCACTTCTATTTATTGTACGTATTTTATAAATTGTAAAATTTAAAATAATTACGAAATTTGTGAAAAAAAAAACACAATAAAATGTGAACCCTGTTAATATCAATAAAGCTATAATCAACACATAACCATGTCACTTAAGCATCTAATCAAATATTCAAAGTATAACTACATATGTATGAAAAATACATGTATATAAAAAAAAGTTCTTGAAATGGATTTTAATATATTTATAAATTAGCTTCTGATTTTTTATTAGCGATATTCTGGAAAAGAGAGATTTTATTAGCCAAACATAATTGTACAAAATAATAAAATCAAACTAAATCCTAATAATCCTGGTGAATATCTAAACACAATCTAAAAATAGGGTATAGCTGTCGGTTAGATAAGTTGACTGTGTAACCCTATTGGTCCAATTTTGAAAACCTAGTCTTACTTTCAAGCTTCTCCTCACAGAGAAAATTTACATAAAGGGTTCATGTCTGCATGGTCACCATCATATTTGACCATTTCAATTCACACTTCTAAAGTCTACATTTCCAACCACCACTTTCATCAAGGAAAAAAAAAATTGAGACAATTTGATAATAAAATATTTCCATTCAATTTCTTCTACTTAAAAGTGATGGTCAAATAGTGGAGAAGGAACTATATATAGCATATTTAGAAATACGTTCGTTCTCTCAAAACGTGTAATTTTACGTTAAAACATAATCAAAACGGAAATCCATATGCATATAAACTCAATGGAAATTAAAAAATGCGACAATGACTGATCCACTGTTTAACATAGATTTGGTGTGTATATGCTTGGATCAATCACCAACTCTCATTTTCATTCATGTGCCTATTTATTCATTCAATTATATATAATGTTTATTTATATATATATATATATATATATATATATATATATATATAATATATTTATATATATATATATATATATATATATATATATATATATACAATAATGAAGGTAAACTATTTTTGAATCTTCATTGAAAATTTTAACTAAAATATCTTTATTTAGTACTTTCATATTTGATGCTGAGTAACTAGTAATGAAGTATGAAGGTATATTTAAAAAAAATTAAAATTTTAAAACATCAATTATTTTGAAACAGAAAAATCAAAATTTAATGTTGTAGAAAAGATGAAGTATTTTGTTTTCTCACAATAATAATAATAATAATTATTATTATTATTATTTTATAAAATATAAGTAAAGATAAAAATATTTAACGTTATGAAATATAAAATCTATTTGTTACTAACAGTATAAATATAATACTTTACAAGGTATTGAATTAAAAACATGAAACATCTATATTTCGAGGTTTTCCTTTACCTAGGCTAAAGACATTATACATTAAATAAAGTATATACTATTAAAATCATAGTAGTTTTGTACAGTGAAATCAATTATTTACTTTATTATCATAGTATTTTAATAATAAAAACACTAATTGATAATTTAAATGTTAATACATGTTATTATATTGTGAAAGTGAATCTTTAAATAAGTTTTTTTTAGGATCTCAAACTATTAATTTTATTTTTTGTTATTATAAACTTCATGTATAAACTCATGTTACACCATTTTCAATCACATGGAACATCATTTTTATGTGCTGTGTTTGGAATGGGGAAATAGTTGAAAGGGGGACAGACGAAAGAGGAAAAACAGTGTGAAAGTAATGATTTGTGGAAAGAGTAAGACTGAGTCTTAGTATGTTATTTTTGTAAGACATGGGAAAGATAAGCTAAAATTGAATAATGAACCATTTTGTTGTTCTGAGTCTACTCCATCTTTGACTTGTGCCTACACACTTCTATACTTCTACATCTTTTATTATTTTATTCGCTCTTCACTCTATTTTTCACTTTTTTTTTTCTTCTCTTTTTTACTTCTTCAATTTCTTTCATTTTAGAAAAACGAAAGCTTAGTCCACTGTGATTTTGGGGAAAGAAATAGAGAAGAAATAAGATAAGAAATAAAAATGGATTATTGTATACCAAAATTTATTATTTTCCATGAAAGCATGGCTACCATTCACTCATTTCTAATTGTTTTTAAAAAATTACAAGAGTCACAATTTTCATTGCTTTTCTTAGTCCTTAATTTTCTACTATTTTTCTTTCACCTGATTACACGTGTGTCTAACAGACTTATTTTCTACGAACCAAAAAGGATTTAATGTACACTCATTATGTTCGTTCGCTCCGAAACTTGTCCTTAGTCTGATTTCTTCACAGTTTGCTTACACAAAAAGCCACCTTCACTCTCTCTTTCTTTCACAAACTCACTTCCAACTTCTGACTCCTTTCATTCCACAGACGCATCTTCAAAACCCAAACCATTACGTTAATGTTTTTTTTTTTCTATTAGACCAACTTAATGGGTAAGGCGTCCAAATGGCTTCGCACCCTTCTCGGTCTCAAAAGACCAGACTCGCCGTCCGCCACCGCGCCCAAACCGCCCAAGGAGAAACGACGGTGGAGCTTCGTCAAGTCCTACCGAGAAAAGGACCATTCCGCCGTCGACCACCACGCACCACCCACCAACGGAGGCCACTCCTCGGGACACGTGGAAAGCGCTGATCCCCACCTCGGATCACTCACCGCTGTCAGTGGCGTTACTCGAAAAGAATGGGCAGCCGTTAAGATTCAAGCCGCGTTTCGAGGCTCTTTGGTTCGTACGATCATTCTACATATTATCAGTGTTTATGGCTAACTTAATAAACATAAAGTAAAGTGTTTTATCAATTTTCATACAAGTTAAATAAGTTTCCCTATTTGTTTGTCCTTGTGTTCAAGTGGTGGTGGTGAAAGGAGGTTTTAGTTTAACAGGGAAAAAGTATGAACGATCCTATGTTTGCAGATTTGGCTTATCTGTGAGACGGTGTCTTGTTTTGTGAAGGCTTTTGGAAGTGATTTCTGTTTGTTGTCTGATGCAAAATTTGCTGCGAAACATAATTTCTTGCTCTGAATATACATTAATTAATCTGTTTGGGTGACAGCTACTAACGCGTATCGAGGTGCGTCCAGCGTCACCAGCTCCCTCTTTCACTTTAAGCCTCTTTCTCTTCTCTCCGTGTTTTCCTTTTCACCATTAAATGTGATCTTGCTTTTCACTCTCTTCACACGCGCAGAGCAACATAAAGTGTATAATAAAATTGATTGGTATCATTAAGTATTTTTACTTCTATGAATAACTGGTAAGGCTGACACTTTGTTGTAATGATAGATTCGCAGATTAAATGTAGATTGTAGAAGGATTTAATCAGGTGTTGGACTGTGAAACTTTGAAAGCTCAAGTACTACTTTTTCTTTTTTCTGGTAAAAGAATGATCCTTGGCTTGTGTCTTGTTTTTTCTTTTTTTTGGGATGAGGTGTTTGTGGGGACAGATGCAAATCTAAAGGAGCAACGCCACCCTGTAATGTATGATCAGTTTGTTTTTGGGTGGACATTGATGACTTTTTCAGCTCATTAAAGTTCCATTTCATGACAACAGTATTGATACCATTAATTACCAACTCTGCAGACACACTTCAATAATGTTGATTAATACTTTTCCCTTCCATACAGCTCACACAGTATCAATGTTCATGTCCTATTTTTTCCCTGCTTCCTAAAAAAGTTTACATGATTTGAGTTTTTTAGTTGTGGGAAAAGAGTAATGATAAATGTTACTTAGTTTAGTGAAAATATGATAGTATGGAAGCACTTAATAATATGTATGCCCTCTTATTTGTAGGCAAGGAAAGCCCTTCGAGCCTTAAAAGGATTGGTGAAGCTACAGGCATTAGTGAGAGGTGAGATTGAGAGAAAGCGCACATCAGAATGGCTGCAAAGAGTGCAAACACTCTTACGTGTTCAGGCCCAATTCCGTGCTGGGCGGGCCCAAAATTTTCAAGGCCCATATTGGAATGCAAACTTCGAAAGCCCCATCAGATCCGAGAGCATGAAATATAATCAGTCACCACCATTACTAAAGGTATATTTTATTTACATCTTCTGTGCATGGCTAAATTATTTAGTGTGTCAACTTATGGAAGCATTCCTATGCTTGCAGAGAAACAGCTCAAAATCCCGCATGCAGATCAATTTCTCTCGAGAGAAATCATGGCATCAACGAAGATCATGGTCAAGAGCTTGTAGCATGGACGAAGAAAGATGTGTGAGGATTCTAGAAAATGATTGTGTAAAACCACACATGACATCAAAGGGTAGAAACCACTTTTACTCCCCTGGCCATGCTTCGGTTTCTGACAACTCATCGTGTGGTGCTGACAATAGTCCTCGGACTTTGTCTGCCTCTTCTAGAAATGGTGGATCCAAAAGAAGCCCTTTTACTGCTACCAAGAGTGAGGGCTCAAAGAGCCATGTGAGTGGTTATTCTGAACCTGACTATCCCAGTTACATGGCATACACTGAATCCTCAATGGCGAAGGTGAGATCCGTTAGTGCTCCAAAGCAGAGGCCCCAATATGAGAGGTCTAGTTCTACTTCTAACAGGTACTCGGTTCATGATCATGGATTTGGTGACTCAAAATTGGGCACGCAAAGGCTAGCTGCATTACACGCAAACTTCACTAACAAAGCTTACCCTGGTTCTGGTCGTTTGGACAAGCTTGGGTTACCTGTGCCCAATTATAAACTCTGACGTACGTAAATACATGTTTGTTACAATGTTTTTACCTGTCTAATCTTCCTGTGCTAACGTGATCTACCTATATTGTTTTCCATACCTTTACAATTTCGTCACCTATTCGAATAAACTACACGACTTATTAGTTAAATTGTTGAAGTTATTTAATTATTTGAGATACTATATTCAAAAATAAATTTTGGTGGTGAGTTTTCTAACATAATACTTTTATTCATTGAAATTAATTAGAGATAAAAAAAATGAGGTTTGAGTGTCTAAAATGAGTTTTAGGGTGGCAAACAATGATTGTTGAGGTGATTAAGGAAACATGAAGTGGGAAATCTTTGCAGTCCTTGTGGTTTGTACCTGGATGGATTTCAAAGAAGTCCAATAATTGTGGTGTGAGAGAAATTATGATGTATAAGAATCTATTCGTGCAAAATCCAAACAAGTACTGATGAAGGGTCTCTATGGTGTAACCCTGTACCCGGCATAAAGTGGCTTCTACTTTCAACTTCCAAATCACATTAATCTGCACCATGCGAATGCCAATCTATGACATTGTCACCCTTCTTTCTGTATATTTATTTCAATCTCTTCTCTCATATATTCTACATATAAATTTGTATATTTATAAGATCAGGATTGATAACACACTTTATCACAATACTCTTTGGAACACATGTCTAAATAATAATTCAAATTTATTATAATAAAATATTATTGTAGATATTATATATAATCAATTATTTAGATTTTATATATTCTAGCTATTATTAAAATTATTTAAAGTCTATCTTCTTGATCAAAATTTGGGTTTATTATATCATTCACTCTTAGACGTTCTAAGTTTTTATGTTTAATATTCTCAGTCAATGCATAATGTCTTCATATTGTATAAGTAAAAACACACTTTATTTTATCAAGTCGTTTTTGTAATGACGAATTAAGTTTAAATTCACTTTGATACATACCAAACTATGATATGATTGATTCTTGAGACACTTTCTCACTTATGATTTAACTTAAATATGTGAGGGTCTTATTAGTTATTATTGTTACAAAAAATTAGACCTGGATATCAACTGCATTTTTAGATAATGAGTTATTTGAGAAAATATACATAAATATTTCTTAGGGTTACAAAAACAAAAAAATAATAGTTTTGTAAGTTCTTTTTAACTTTATTATAATATAATTTTACACATTTTCTAAAAATATTATTCTTTGTTCATTTATGATTTTGGTTCTTCGCGAATCATTTTAATATATTCTCGTTCTTCTTGTGTTTATAAGAAAAGTATTATCTATTTGAGTTGGAAAATATATACTTTATAATATTAGTTTTGGAGATAACAAACCAACTAATGTTTCATACACCTCAATAATGATTCTATTAAGAATCTTGTTATATATTAAAAATTAATTAAAAAACTTATATATATATATATATATATATATATATATATATATATATTTATTTATATATTAAAAATTAATTAAAAAACTTATATATATATATATATATATATATATATATATATATATGATTATTTATATATTAAACGTTACTTTTAGGCTTCACAAACTTAATTAATATATACAAATCCATTAACTACCTTTTTAGCTGCATTTAATTTCCTGTTACAATATTTGAAGTCCATTTAAGTCCAATTTTATTTTTGTCGGACTATAAGAAACTTTTTCTTTTAACGTATACTAATACAAACTGTGAAAGTGTTTCTATAATGTTTCTTTAGCTAAATGACAAGCTATAGATTTAGAAATACGTTTAAATGGTTAATTTATTAAAAGCAAATCCATTATCGTTCGTTATCATCATTAAACAAAAACACACCAACAAGATAACTTAGCTAATGTCTTCATAAATCTTTGTATAGAATTTACTTCAAATATCCTATATTATTTTAAGTAGTTCATAAACCGTGTTTGCTTTTCTGGACACAAACATGAACAAAATTTGTTACTACTTGCTTTGCTTAAAACCATAATTAATATCAGTTACTTATATTAATTGCATTTAAAAACATTTTTAAGGGTCATTAATTAAAAAAAGATACTGTAAAATGTGAAAAAGAGTAATTGAAAACATAATCTTATTAATTCAATACATTTTTTAAAGACATCATTAAATAGAATAAAAATAGTCTATATTTATTTATATTTGTATTTTTTTCTTCTTACAAGTGGTAGAAGTAATTTGGTAAGTTAACTAATTCCATTAAATATTGAATGAAATCAGAACATTGTACCTAACCGTAGCATTTAAGAAAAAACTTGGAAAGCTCATATAAAACATGAAAGAGTAATTATTAAAAAGTTGACTTAATTTTTATTTTTGCAAATAAAAAGGATGTTTGTGGACACACACAGAATGTGTCATATTTAATATAAGATGCTCTTAGGTTAATCCGAACGCAAACCGGACAAACATCACCGGATGAGAGGCACCCTGAATCTCATTACCACTTAGAACAAAAAAAAAAAAAAAAATTTTT
>Ga0209700_101260_pt1 | contig 51839 bp, 35 predicted proteins | sample SiratroredBW_FD_187528 | JGI IMG/M metagenome (GOLD analysis project Ga0209700, IMG submission 187528) | Root nodule microbial communities of legume samples collected from California, USA - Siratro red BW (SPAdes) (version 2) | ecosystem: Host-associated > Plants > Roots > Nodule | place: USA...
CACACACACACACACACATATATATATATATATATATATATATAAACCAATGTCGTAGAGTGGAGCTTGACTAAGTCTTGATGTAACTTCTTCCAACTCATCAAGGATTTCAGCCATAGAATTGCTTGGAAATGACACTTTATAATTCTTGTCCAACAAAGGTGATTTTTCTTTCTCACCACTATCCATATAATATCGAATATAAAATAGCAGTAAAACATATTACAAATTGAAAGGTAAGGCTAAACATGAAAACAACATTTGAAAAGAAAATAAACAAAATTGTTAGGATGCATGACTTTTAAATTATGGCACACAACTGTATAAGAACAGTAATTTACAATAAATAACTAGTGACTCATCTATAGAAATAAAGAAAAATAAATCAGATATACCTAGTAGATGATCTAGGTGCTACCATACAATTCTTGTCCATGATTGTGCTGTCTTGGAGATAAAAACAAAATACCTAATAAAAAATGCAAAATTCTTTATTAGTAACACTTTTACTCATAAAAAGAAATAGGAGAAAATATATATAGTAAAAAATATTTAAAATTAGCAACAAGATGACTCAATATTTAAACTTCAGCATTTCATTCTCTTCAGATATGTTTTGCAATGTTGTTTCCTTATCCATCAGATCACCCTTTAACTTAGCCACACATTCATCTAGTTTTTGGAGCTCCTTTTTAAGTTCAAGTTCTCTTCGGGATGAAATGTTCTTTTGAAGCTGCAAATTCAACTTCTTATTCTCCTCCACAATACCCTACAACTCAGTTTCCTTATCCAATAGGTTAGCTTTCAAATGTTCAATATCAACATTCTTTCTTTTCAATTCTACCTCTAGCTAGGATACCCTCTGGCTTGATTTTGATTTAATGTGCTCAATCAACTCATAGGCTTTTTTGAGCTTCACTGAACATTGAGTATGTTCTTCCTGGTACTTGGTCTCAGCAGTCTCTATAGCAGACCAAAGAAGAAAAAAATTCTACTTCAGTTGGATTAGAATCCTCAACCCTTTTTAATATCTCAGCTTTTGACTCCTTGTTCCCATCATCTGCAACATTTAGAGAATGGTTGTGTTTGTTACTAATGAGGCCAAACTCAACTTTACTGACTAGTGTCTCAAGTGAATCCACCACTGTTCTAGATTAGTAATTCCAAAGCAATAGAGTTGTATCCATGCAAAGCTTTTGCAGCATCAGCTCTCAGAAACTCAACAGTTCTTTTTGCAGCTTCATGTTGTTGCAAAGTCTCATTGACCAAAGCTTGCCTGACCAAAGCTTGCATCTTAATTGAACTTATCAAAGACTCAAGTTTGGCCAGTAGTAATTCCCATTAATTTCCAAAGCCAATTACATAACAAAGATAAAAATTAAGCACAAGAAGATGAAAATAACAATATCACCAGAAGCAAGCCAAGAAAATAAGAACAAAACATGTTATCATAAAGCTAGAGTGCAGGCACTAGAAAACATATTACTAAATAAGAACCAGACACCCTGCATCATACAATACTAAGACATAGCAAAGTAATCCTAGGAAAGCAAACCGCATTGGTCACATTAAAATCTGCAAGTTGTGCAAACAAAATCAAATCAAATCAAAAATGAAAATTAGCAACAAGATGACTCAATATTTAAAATCCACAACAACAATTCAACCAATAAAATAAATATTAAATAAGAACCATCTATCTATCTGAAGGAATTAAAGCAAAGGATATATTGAATTCAAATGTTGAAATAGATAAAAATTTAACAATAGATAAAGAACCAATGGCTGAAAAGATACTCAAATCACACAGAATAACTATGATAAAGAAGTTGTAAAGAGAACAAACAATTATAAAGAAAGAATTAATTCCCAAGCTTACTGGAAGCATTCAAATATGTCTGACCACATAGACCTTCACACGTTCAACTCAGCCTAAAATTATGTTTAACAACAAATAAGATTCCTTACTCTTGAGACAAAAGCATTATAGTGAAACTTCTAATAACTCAATCAACAAACCCTATGTTTAGACTTAGAGGGTGGACATAAAGAAATACAGAGGTTTCTGTGCTATAAATGCAATATAAAAAATACGAGGAATAATTCCCGAAGAGGGATAAATACGAACTATTCAATAGAGTCAACCAACGACCATTTTTTACGGAGAGCAATTCTAATGTCAAAAGTGAAGCCTATTAAGCATACAAAACCTTTACAAACTAAACCACAAGGAAATCTAAACACTAGGGTTTATGCAGTTAGGTAACTAGGGTTTACAAAAATTTACCTGAGATCGAAACTCAGAATTCGTTGATGTGGTGCAGAGTGTTACAGGATTCAGAGAAAGCTCACACGCGCCAATACTCGAAACACTTCAACAAACTGGTACAGAGAAACGAAAGGAATCAGTGAGAAGAAAGAAGATAAATGTTGTGAAAGAAAGTAGAAGGTGGAAGGTGAAAGTGAAGACACTACAAGAAAAAAGTTATTTAGAGACCAATTTTTAGCTACCAAATGAAATGGTTGCCAATTATGACCAAAATAGCTACCAAATTAGATTTTGGTTGTTAAATAACTACAAAATAGAAATAATGATTGAATTTAGTGATCAATTAAGTCAAGATAATTGGTATCTAAATTAGCTACCAAGGTTTTAGTGACCTACACTATTAGATTCTAAATTCGTATCTAATTAAGTTAGAGACTAATTTAGAATCTAATGGTGCAGGTTACTTAAACCTTGGTAGCTAGTTATATACCAATTATCCTAACTTAATTGGTCACTAAATTTATATTTTGTAGTTATTTAACAATCAAATTTTAATTTGGTAACTATTTTGATCACAATTAGCAACCATTTCATTTGGTAGCTAAAAATTGGTCTCTAAATAACTTTTTTCTTGTAGTGAGAAGTGTGAGAGTGAATTTATTTCCCGCGATTAAAGGAGAATTTGAACTTTTTAGTTTATTTTGTATCACGTTTTTGGTTAATCTAAATATTTTAAAATTAAACTTTTTAAAATTACTTTTTGTAACAAGTGTATAAAAGTAATATTGTATAATAATTTATTATTAATTTATAGTAATGTTTATTTATAAACACTACAAAAAAAATGCATATTACATACAGATAAAATCCATATGTAATACTTAAAATTCGTTTGTAAATTGACATTTCTGACGGATTATATACAGAAAAAATTTGTATGTAAAAGTGACATATATAACTTACATACGGAAAATTCCGTATGTAACTTACATACGGATATTTCCGTATGTAATTCTATTTCAAATATAATTAAATGTTATTAAAAAAATATTTAGCTAATAATATAAATTTGTATGTACCTGTATATAATTTAAAATTATGGTTCAAAATAAAGTTCTAACAACATATTAACATTCAAAATCAAAAGCTAAATAAAGTGCTAAAATATAATAATTAAGTTCAAACATTTATCATCCAAATAAAGAGTTAGACATATAATGCAAAAGGTACAACACATGGTACATTATAACTGTCTAAAACATAAAGATGTAATGGAAATAAAAATTCTAAGAAAGTAATTTAGGTCTAATACTAACATTTTGCAACAATTTAAAATGAAAACCAAGTGGCTAATAAGTAGAGTAGTGATGATGATCTTGATCTTGATCTTGGTCTTGGTTTTGTTGTGATCCTTGTTGATGTTGTTTTGATTGGTGTTGTTGTTCTTGTTGAAATGTGGTCCGTGCATCAGGTGAAAGTAATGTCTAGACGAATTTAACAAGAGATTGAACTTGTTGTTTTAGTTGGATAATTTCTTGTGAATCAGAAGAGACACTTGAAGGACTGGGAAATGTGAGTTTATCTGCATAGTTCAAAGTGTAGGTGACCTGGCCCATCCTGTAGATGCGACCTTTTTTCTTTCCTCCTGCAGCACTAATCTAACTTTCAGTCCTTATTCTCTCTTCCTCTGTAGGGGATGATTGTGATCCTCTACCATAGGATGAAACATCTAATTTAGCTTCAGCATATTTTTTCTCAAAATCCTCCTGTTATTCAAAAATATAAATTAAATCATATATGCAATTAATATTAGAATAAAAATAAATAACATAAAGATAATAGACTTACATGTGTTCTCTTAGATCATTCATCCACAAATTCACCACTATCTTTTCGTATATGAGTTTGCTTAAAAACTTCATCAATACGTGGTGGTCGACCCATTTTTTTCTCCTACAACGCACATGATTAACACAGGATTTATAAAAAATAATAAAAAGTATTGATGTTTAGTATACTTACCATGCGAATTGCATGCTCATATTTACTAATGGAGCCACCGGTGTGTAAACTGCCACCTGTTTCAGACTTTAAATTTTCTTGGGCTTGTGAACACTTTGCTTGATAGGTAACAGAATTCAACTTTGATAACAATGAGTCCCACACCGCATCAAACATCCAAGCTGGCTTCTTTTCATTTTTTCGTGCAATCATAAACATTTCTGATAGTCTATGTGAGGCTTTGGTATGAGATTTTTTTTTTTTTTTTTTTTTTTTTATCATTTGCTCATGTTCAGGTCTCCAAGTAACTTTCATCTATGTAAACACAGTTGAATAGACACGTGCCAAGGAACAAATAATGCCATAAATAAAAAATCTCTCATTCAAATTATAACACGCAGGTATGGTAATATATTCTAAGATGGTGCAAGTATGCTAACAAAGCCATTAGAAAGGAAAACTATAACAAACAAATCACGAAGCAATACTAAAAAATATGAAATGGCAGCAGAGACATCATGCAAGGGAGGCTACAAGAGAGAAGTGCTTGTGCAGTGAAATTTTTTAATAATAAGTGTATACTACAATACTACAATATGTACAATTTGGATACTACAATACTAAATATGAGAAAACTTACTTTAAAACGTTGAAAGAAAAGCTCTTTTATGTCATCAGGTATTGAACCCCATGTAGGCCACGACTCACAATATTGTTGTTGAATGGTCTCTGTGATGGCATGTGACACAATCCTACAAGGATAAAACCTTAATAGAAAAAAGTTATACAAATATTAGTACACAATAAACTCATACAACATATAATGAAAACAAATTTTTATTTCAAGTCTTACCCTTGGCCATTTGGTGAAATCATAAGAAGAGCAGCATTGCATAGGGTACCAACCTCAATGTGTGATTGTGCATCATCTCCATGACCTCTAGAATGCCCTGATAATGGTGAAGGTGTTGTTGATAATGGTGATACTTCTAGCAATGGTGATGGTAATGATGATGTTGACGGCACTGTAGGTGATGGTGAAGGTGCAGATGCAACAAATAGGGGTGGAGATGTGATTGGAGGGAGCACTTGTCTTGCTTGAGATGGCATGTTAGCAACAACATCAATTGGAGAAGTTATAGGTGTAGGAGTTGGGGTTGGAACCGTTATTTTCAGTACATAGTGTGGCCTTTTCTTCTTTATTTCCCTCTTCCCCTATTGACATGAGGACCCAAGTGTCGGGGTGGGTCAGAACCTCCTGCTGACATGTCTATACATACAAAGTGAACACGAAAATATAGATATCAATTATTAATGAAAACAACATGAAAAAAGTTAAAAACACATAACATAATGTAGAAATGTTTCCGATAACAATCATTAACTTTTAGCAATATCTATTACAAAAGAAAATTAACATTTGAATGACATTTATCAAATTTGGCTAATCCTAAAGAAAAGTACAAACTTCAATCATCATCATCAAATCCCCCTTGTTCATTGTCTTCTTGGGAATCATTTTCTTCAAGTTTCCCATCTTCACTACTATCCTCTTCAAAATGATCATCTTCAACTTCTTCTTCACTATCTTCTTCAAAATCATTATCTTCAAAGCCATGTCCTTCAATGTCTTCTTCCAAATCATAATTTCCAAACTCCTGCGCTTCATTGTCATCTTCTACATCATTACCTTCAAACTCCTCATCCTCTTCATCCACTTCTTCAACATCAACTTGTGAATGTTGGAATCCCAAAACACGCTCAACTTCAATTACTTCATTTACACGTGATATTTCATCAATTTGGTAAGGAATATCATCTTCGATATCATGAGCTTCTATGCGACCTCTCGGTTTTGTTTTGATTGCAACACACCAACCTTGTTTATCCTTTCTTGATGTGGGATACGACACATAATATACTTGTCTTACATTACTTGCAAGGATGAATGGGTCAAAAGGTAAATACCTTTTATCCATGCAAATGTCTACAGTTCCATATTTACGATCCACTATTGTACCTCTACGTGATGGATCAAATCAATCATAGTAAAATACAACCACTTTTTTGCTAGAGCTTGAAGTATTATACTCTAACTCATATATGTGTTGAATAATCCCATAAAAGTCATCTTCACCTCCTTCTATAAGCTCTTTTACATAAACACCATTGTTTATCTTTTTTTCCCTTGCTCCAAGCATGAGTATGAAATTTATAGCCATTGACAAAATATGTGTGATACTCATTAACACGTGTGAAAGTACCATAGGATAATTCTCGTAAGTGTGTGTTTGACACACTTAAGGGCTCATTGTTAACCTACAAACGTAAAAAACATTAATAATTGTATTCTATTTAACATATAAGACAAAACATATTTTTTTCTAAATTTAATAGATACATACTTGATCCTTGAACCATTGAGGGAAATGTAGATGTATAGAAGTTGATGCATTTGATTCGTGAATTTGTTAAGATTGCAAGAACGAACTATGAATATTTATCAATCAAATGAAGATCAATTTTTTATAAAATATAAATTTCATAAGTAATGAAATGAATTGCTTTAACTACTCACTCAATGTATGGTTTAACTTCGGTGCAATTGATCAACACATAACATAGGCGGAATTCCACTCTTTATGGGTTAACCAATGAATTGACTTCTTCCCTGCATGACGACCCGATACGTTAAAGATGGATAATGATGAAGGACACCTTTCACTTCGAATAGGTATTTCATTTTTACAAATTCGTGGGGACAACATAAAGTTCTTGAAATAGTGAGAACAAAAGTAAATTGTCTCTCGGTGTAAGTAAGATGCACAAATTGATCCTTCAACCCGAGCCTTATTTTTCACTGATAGTTTAGAATCACCCTTGAATCTATAAAATCTATAAATGACAGATGAGTTTAGTGTTGTGTCAAATAAGTAATACATTTTAAGTAAATGCAATGACAATATTCTTACCTTTCAAATGGATACATCCACCTATATTAAACTGGTCCACCAAGTCTTGCTTCACGTGCAAGATGAATAGGGAGATGTTCCATTGAATCAAAAAATCCAGGTGGAAATAGTCAAAGTGGCATAGGAAAGTTATATTATTCTCTTGATGATTTGCTTTAATATATTTCTACGAAGAAAATATTACACAAAAATATCATTTTCTATTTTAAACAAATAAGGTAAGAAAAAAGTTACAGAAACATTTAAAACTATTCATCTGACAAGTGATGTGCATATGCTTATTGTTGGGTCATGCAACGCATGCAAAGTAATTTAAGGACTGGATGCAATTTAAGGATTGGTTAACCAATTCATAAGGAAACATGTGCAGACTAACCCTCATAAATTAGTGTCCAGATGAGTTATCCAATACTTTGCATAAAAGTAATTGAGGTGAATGGTGGGTTTGAGGATAAAAGCTATTTAATAAACATTTTCCTAATAAAGGTATGGATTAAAAAGTGGCTCATAAGACCTTTGGCTGAAACTAGAAAAATCCTACCACAAAAGAAAAAAGGTGGTTGAGAAAGCTAAATGCAAAAACCACATATCATTATTGTGCCAACCTGAACCACCATCCTTTAACTACTAGCCAAATGGTCAATTACATAAAAGCAATATTCAAAATATAGCACTCAAATTGCTTCATCTCATAAAATAGGTCCAAATTTTCCACTTACACATATGATAATGAATGGACAAGTTCTTGCAGCTGATCCGGAGAGAAACCAATCTCATCTAGCAGCACCTGGTAACGAGTAGGCCTACTAGTTCCCTAAACACAATTTAGAGGGGGGGAATGTTAATATAAGTTCTTACACTAATTCCACACATAACTAGGTCTACCTTTAGTTGAATTGATTGTTACAATACACATGGAAAGAATGCCGAATCACAAAAAAATTAGGGTATCAAGATGATGAATCTGTTGTTGTTTAAGATTATATAGAACCCTTTTGTTTCAAATCACAAAAGTACCTGCGTTTGACGCTGTGGTGCCGTGACAACAAATGCTCTGCGGTCCGCCTAATGATTTTGAGCGAAAATTACCTCCGTTACGTCCGCGGTGTGTGACAGTGTATGGAAACATGAGAGTGTGTGAAAAAAGAAGAACTGCACGAGAATAGGAAGAAGAAGAACTCACGAGAATGGAAAGAAGAAGCAACGCACGAAAATGAAAACAAGAAGAGAACGGGAAAATACAAGAGAAAGTTTAAGTTTTTAAGATTTTAATTAATTTAAGTTTACATACGAAAAAAATTCCGTATATAATATTTAATTACAGACAGATTTATATTTGTATATAATTTTCCGTATGTAATCATTAATTTACATATGAATTTATATCTGTATGTAATATTCCGTAAGTAAAATTGATTTTTTTTAGTAAAAATGTTACAATATTATATGTATTTTATCTATAGTAACATTTTTATGAAAAAATGTTAGTGTAGATATTAAAATTTATATATAGTAACATGTAACCGTAAAAATATTACTAAAAATTATAAATATGGTAGTACGTGTCTATCAGATCATCCTCTTCATCTACCCCGAAGACATGTAATTGTAACTTCTTATGACTCAAACTGTGTTCAGGTAAATAAAATTCTTCACAAAAATAGCAAACTCATTCATATGCAGTAGTCAAATTCCTGCCAGTTTGCAAGCTGGTCTTAGAAACATTAGATATGGTGTTGGAGGACCCCTCTTTAACGTTGTTCTCAGACAACCCGGTACACCCTTTTGTTACCTGTTGACATTGGTAACCACCGAACCCTTAATCTAGTTGTGATTCCTTCTTCCAAATATTTTTATCACCCTCGTGTTCCTGTTGTGAGTGACATCCGCCATTGAAACGTCACAAAATCGTAATGGCTGATAGAATTACTACTTCTACAAATATATTGCACTCCAATAACTAGAATGAGAAAGAGGAACCCAAGAGAAAAAAAGTTTCAAAAAAAAAAAGAGTATATTACATACTATCAAAAATCACAAGACTGAAATAAAATTATGAAAACTAAACACTCCCATGGCAATCTATTTACCATTTATATCTAACTTTTATTAACAGAATTAACTAAGTCTCACAACTAATTCTAGATGTCCTATTTATATGTTACATGTATCAACTTATTTCATCTCAAATAATTAATCAAACCAAATACACAAATTTTCAGTATGATTTAATTTAAACTTAATATAAAATCCAACCTAACCTACTGTTTTAGAATTCGATTTCCATTGTTTTTTTTTTATTTAATTTTTGTTATTATAAAATTGTAAAACATTTTCTTACAGAAACTTGTTGAATAGTTTATAATAAGAGTTGTTAAACATGTTATAATAAAAAATATTAAATATGTTATAGTAAAAATTATTAAATGATTTACATTAAAAATAGTCAAACAGAGAAAGATAGGAAAGTAAGTTTAATCGAAATTCATATTAGATCGTGGTTAATTAACGCTAAATCTGAACTCTTTTTAATCTATTTTCTGTTATTTTTTTTATTTTTTTTATTTTTTTTTTGGGTTTGAAGCATCTACAATCCTAATCCAACTCAATGGGAGCGTCAAAATTTGGTTGCTACAAGTAAAAGTCAAAGCATAGCGTCGCTGTTAAGCACCACCTACCAACCCCGTTCGGAATAAGAGAAACTCGTTTTGTTTCCATTTTGCTCCGTCCTTACCTGAGAAGCAATAATGGCTGTGACTCCCAAAATTGCTCCTTCCATGCTCTCTTCCGACTTCGCCAATTTGGCTTCCGATGCTCAACGCATGCTCGACTTTGGCGCCGATTGGCTTCACATGGACATCATGGTATTCTTCTTCTTTTCGTAGAAATTTGTTCCCTTATATACACTATTTCGATCATATCACTATACGATGTAGAATATCAAACATCCTTCGGGAAATGTCGAACTTCAAGTTTGCAGAACTGAAAATCTGTTGACGGTTCCATAATTAGGCCCAGCAGAAATGCTAAGACAGGATCTCAAGACATTTGTTTTCTTCTATTGCATTCTTCTAATTTCCAATTTTTTTTTATTTTTTTTTATTCTTTTTGTAGCCGAGATATGCAGCTTGCAATTTTTATCCTTTGCAATTATGTCTTATTGTTATTTGTTAACCAGGTTTGAAAAAATGTGTCATTGTTACTGTAGTTGTGAATCTAGTTGTTCATCTGATTCAATTTAAAATGTGTCATTGTTACTAATTGTCATTTGTCAGCAGCCATGGGTCCTGATGTTTTTCATTTTTGGTTGATTTGCAGGATGGGTAAGGAAATTACTCTCTTGCTTTGCTTGTGCTGCTGACTTTGCCCCTCACTACTCAAATTGTCATTGCCTCAAATTAAATGGGATTTTAAGTTGCATTTCAGTTCATTCCCTTTTGTTGTTTTGGCCAGTTAATGTTACCCGTCTGCAAAGATAAACGTGTAGTAATTGTAGTTCTTTTACCTGATAACGTTTCAAGTTCTGATCGCCTGTTAATAATCTGTGGCACTTCCTGTCACATTTTTGTGTTAATTTTCTTCTATATTTATGACAATGAATTTGAGTAAGTTCTAATTAGTTTATTAGTTTGTTTGTAGCTCTTTGAATAGTATATACATACACACTTTAATTTATTCAGTTAAGAATTCTCTAAGGTAACAGTCTTAAGGTGTGTCTGTAAAACCATTCAACCTCCGTTGAACATGGAGCCATCAAATTTTCCCAGGCATTTTTAGTTTCTCTGAATGTGAGAAAGGGAGGCTGAAATGGGAACACAATCACACACTTACTGTAGCACCAGGGATAAGAATTTTGTTGAATGGTGAATGATCTCATTTTATGTGTAGAGGTATAGTTAATTTAAAATATTGCATTCTAAAATGTGCTTGTCAATAAGACTGACCTATAAGCTAAAGTGGATACTAATATTCTGTCATGTTCCATAATAACAATAACTGGATCAAAGCAACCTCATGCCCTTAGTATAGGTTCTGCTACTGTATTCATCTGTGATCATCAGTAAGGCATTTTCTTCTATAAATTTCCCCAATATCAACCACCTGTATAGCATCGTAGTCTGCTATTATTTCCTTTAGTTACCTGAGTTTTTATTTTCACCATTTCTATTGGCTATATAGTATTTTTTTTTTTTTTTATGCATCCAGCTAAGTACTTTGGTCTATGCTACATACCTCTGTCGCATATTTGTTTGTAAGTCATTTTTCGTTTTTGTCCAATAATCATATAAAACATGTAGCAGATGCTCTTCAATTTTCAAGGCCATTTTCTGATGATGGATTTCTAATAGAATCATAATTTTCTTCCTGTTGTGCTGTTATTTGTTTTTCAAACAAATAATTTCTTTTGTACTCTATTGACATTAGGCAGAATAGCTAAATACTTTCACTACAAAAGTGACATATTATGGGACAAGATGGGTATTTAATTATGCTTGTACTGAGTTGGATGGTCATCTAATTGAATGAAATTAAGGCAAACTTTGTAGAGCTTGGCAATAAACAACTATCTTTCAAGGTTCTGCTTGCAAGGGTGTGCCAAGTGAATTTTGTTCATCAACTTGACTTGGTCTTATGGATGATCTAGAGTTACCTCATGTGTGCTTAATTTTGTTTATTTTTGAACTTTACTATCATTGTGTGTGAGCATTTGGCCATTAAATTACTGAAAGTGTTTCCTTTCTTTTCCCATTTGCTTCTAATTTTTTTTTTTTTTCAGGCATTTTGTCCCCAATTTGACTATTGGCGCTCCAGTTATTGAAAGTTTGAGAAAGCATTCAAAGTAACAGTCTTCCTTTTTCATTGATCTAGACGATTTTATTTTATTTTTTGCTTATTTACATGATATAGGGTGCATTTTTAGTCACGAACCATTAACCCTGCAGGGCATATTTGGATTGCCACCTTATGGTTACAAATCCTCTTGATTATGTTGAACCCTTGGCAAAAGCTGGTGCTTCTGGTTTTACATTCCATGTAGAGACATCGAAAAGTTTGTCCTTATACTTCCTTTGGTTTGTCTTCCTCATATGCATTTTGTTCAGGCTACCTTTATATAATATTTTGTTGTCTACCTTCTTAAAATGATTCTTGTGGATAGATGACTGGAAAGAACTTATACAAAGAATTAAGTCACATGGCATGAAGCCCGGGGTATCATTAAAGCCTGGGACCCCCATCGAAGAGGTCTTTCCTCTGGTAAATATTTTCCCCCTTTGGTTCTCACACGGTCACACCTATATAGCTGGATTTTGTTATCATGTTTTATCTTCTGTGAATATTGTGACTGTGTGCATAAAATAGAGATTAGATACAATATCTCTGACCTGAAGTTCTTAGTCTCTAGAGGGTATTTTCTTCTTGTGTATATAATATTTGTTCTTTTCACAGGTGGAAGCTGAAAATCCTGTTGAAATGGTTCTTGTGATGACTGTAGAACCTGGATTTGGAGGACAAAAGTTTATGCCAGAGATGATGGATAAAGTATCACCACTCTTTCTTATGTTATGCTCCGTGTTTTACAACTCTTGTCAATTATACTAGTTTTATCTATTTTTTCATTAATTCTTTTTCTCTCATTTTGAATTGCCAAACCAGGTACGTGTGCTTAGGAAGAAGTATCCATCGCTTGACATTGAGGTATTTTAACCTATTTTTTTGACTGATTTCTTTTTGTTTCAAGTTAGATTCACATTTTCTTCGTGGTTTTAGACATATTAGATAATTGAGATTTTTTGCTTGCTTGATTCTTGAAAACGTTAAATCCTTCGAATTTTAATTTTTTATATTCTTGTCACTGAATGGACAAAGAAAAGTGGTCTTTTATTTATTTCTTGTTGCTGTAACAGTACCAATGAACCCACAAAAGAATGGATATGGAATAGGAATCTCTGTAAGTATTATTACTCAAGATGGATATGGATTACAATGAGGAAGGCTACCTCATATTAACAGTACAGAGATAGAAAAAACTATGATGAGAATAGAATTTTCCCCAGTGATAGATCAGAATTCAGTCATGCATATCTGCTTTCTCTCCTCTAATTGAATTCTATATACTACTAGTGTCTAAACCATTCGAAATCCTTCAGCCTACAACTAGTTATTTTGGGCTTTGCACTTTTCTTCCTTCCCTCATTTATTGGATCAGCACCCACGTATCCCTCGGCAGCTAAGCTATTTTCAAGGCAAGGCCTCTTTTTCCCCTCTTGTATCTACACTTGTTACAATTCCTCCCCCATTAACCTTGCCCTCAAGGTTAAAGTCAGGGAATGTTTGCAGCAAAACACCGTGATCATCCCAAGATGCTTGAGATACATCAAGACCTTCTCACTAGACTAGATGTTGCTAAATTTGTTGGCATCCTCATAGAACGATCCTGCTTTGAAGGATGGAAACTGGTTGAAGAACAGGACTCCAATCAACAGTGATGATGGGTAATGGAACATCAGGAGTAGAGTGATCCCCTTTGCACAATTTGAACTGCGAACAGTTAAAAACATAGTGTTCTTTTGCTGCAGGGGGCAATAGTAAACTAAAAGCAACTTGTCCTATTCTCTCTGCTACTGAAAAGGGCCCAAAATACCTTAAGCTTAATTTTTGGTTCTTCGTAAGAGCCAGTAAGAGCCAGGAATGTTGACGATAAGGTTGTAAGTTCACCAGCACAGTATTCCCTACCTGGAATTCGAAGTATTTCCCCTTTTCATCAGCATGTTTGCATATGGTTCTGGGCTTTGTTCAAATTCCTCTATAACTTACCAAGGACAACATTCTTTTGTAATGAGCTGGTCTTGAACCAGAATAGGATCTTTAGAATCAGTGATATATTTCATCAACTGAGGATCTCTTTGATACACCACCTTGAAAGGTGTCAAACTGCCGCAATGATGATAGGTAGTGTTATACCAATATTCAATCCAAGGTAATAACTTAGCCCAATCCTTAGATGATTCATATGTAAAGATTCATAGATACATTTGCAAACATTTATTCAATGCTTCAGACTGCCCATCTGATTGTGGATAGCATGCTGTACATATTCAACTTTGTGCCACTCAACTTGAACAATTGCTGCCAAAATTGGCTTGTAGAAACCTTATACTTGATTGATACAATTGTCTTAGGAAACCCATAGAACTTGATATACTTTTCATAAAGGATTTCACTACTTGTTTACTAGAATAATCGGTTTTCAGTGTAGAGAAATGAACATATTTTGATATCATGTCCATAACCACCATGATCACTGTGTAGCTATTGGATGGTGGAAGTCCTGTAATGAAATCCATGGCTATATCTTTCCATATTTTCTTGAGGATTTGGGGGAGGTTGTAGTAGTCCCAAGGCAATGTTGTGTTTGTCTTGGCTAGCTGGCAAACTAGACAAGTCCAAATATAGTGTTTGATGTCCTCATGCTTGCACCAGTAAAATTGGGCATCTATTTGAAAAAGGGTTCCTAGTGAATCTGTCATGTCCACCTGTCAATGAATTGTGACACTCATTCAAAATAATTTTAATGAGAATATATTAGACACCTCCACGAAAAAAATGTATGCTTGTGTACACAAAACACTACGTAGGCAAAAACAAAGAACACTGTTATCTCACTCTAAACAACAACGAATTACAGCCGTTACACAAAGGAAATTTGTTCCTTTCTCACAGGAATACATGTCCAATCAACTATAACCACATAAAACTCCCCTCTTAAAACAACACGGTTGGTCTTATATATAGACCAACCTGAGGACACCCCAATACAAAACACCCCCTATAACTACCTTAACGATCCTCCTTGTTATTTTAATTTCCTCCTAGAATACATTTTCTATATTTTTCCCATTTCCTATTGGCCTAACAATACTCGCCTCCTCTTCAACCACCTTGTCCTCGAGGTGAAAATCTGGAAATTGTTCCTTCGTTGTTAAGACATCTTCACATGTAGAGCTTTAGCACCACCTTCCTTCCATTGGACCAAAATCTGCTGCTCAGGAGCTCCTTGGAAATCAATAATGCTGTTTATCCAAAATCTTCTTGGGAGCAATACTCAATCCTCCTCCTTGAAAATCTGGAGATAACATGGACTCAACCTGATGAGCTCGCATTGCCTTTTTAAGTTGGGACACATGAAATACTGGGCGTATATGCGCATTATCTGGTAGTTGTAATTGATAAGCTACTGACCCCACCTTACCTAATACTAGAAAAGGGCCATAGTATCTTGCTGACAACTTTGGGTGTAACCTTGATGTAATAGATTTGCCTATGCGGTCTAATCTTTAAGAACACTTGATCTCCGACCTCTATTTGCAAAGGTCTTCTACGTCAATTTGCAAATTTCGCCATTTGCTCTTGGGTCCGGTCCAAATGATACTTCAGTTGTTTGAGTGCCTCATCTTGCATCATTAGTCCTGATTCTTTGATTCTATTGCCGTTTCACTTGGTATAAGTCGTGCCAACAAAAGAGGTGCTCTCCCATACACTACTTCAAATGGTGTACATCTAGCAACTCCTTGGTAACTGATGTTATACCAATATTCCTCCCAAGGAATAAAATGCACCCATCTCTTTGGCTGTTCTGATCTAAAACAGCAAAAATAAGTCTCCAAAGTTCTATTCAGTTTTCGGGTGATAGGCTGTACTCATGTTTAAGGTGGTTTCATTCCTTCCAATTTGAAAAGCTCCCTCCAAAAAAAGCTCAAAAAGATGAAGTCCCTGCCAGTTACAATGGAAGTTGGAATCCCATGTAATTTGACTATCTCTTTCATAAACACTTCTGGGACTGAGCAAGTAGAGTATTATGGATGCTTTAACACAATGAAATGTCCATATTTGATGAGACGATCCACCACAACTAAAATGGCATCATATCCATTAGATTTTGGCAGTCGAACTATGAATTCCGTGCTAATTTCCTCCCATACTGCCCCTAGAACGGGTAAGGGCTGTAAAAGTCCTTACAATGTCCTGACTAAATATTTCTTTTGTTGGCATACAACACAAGCGGTCACAAATTCCATAAAACCCTTCTTCATGCTAGCCTAATGCAAGGATTGAGTTATTCTCCTATAACTGCTAAAAACCTGGGAATGTCCCCCATAAGTGTAGTATGAAATTCCTTCATCAACTTCGTGATCCAACCCATGGATTTAGATATAACTGTCTTGACATTAGAGTCCAACCTACCATTGTCCAAAGTGTAATGCCCATTGGATTCAGGATTTTCCTTTAACCCGGTCATAATCTTTTGTAACATAGGGTTATTTTGCACTTCCTCTTCAATCCTTTCCATGTCTGGCCAATAGGGTTTAGATATGATGTTCATTTCGGTGTCTTCTTTTTCCTTTTGATCCATGGAACAAGATAAAGCATCTGCTACTTTGTTAGATGCACTTGCCTTATAAATTTTGAATTCATAACCCAACAATTTGGCTAACCAGTTTTGTTGATTTTGTGTGGTGATTCTTTGTTCCAAAAGATACCGTAAGCTCTTTTGATTTGTGGCAGATAAGGTCTCCAATGCTAAATGGACAACACCAAAGCGATTAATTCCTTCTCATGGATGGACTTAGATAAAGATGATTCAGCCAAGGTTTTGCTAAAGCGGTTTGGGCTTTTTATTCCAAGATAAGATTGCTTCTATTCCCTTTCTCGAGGAATCACACTCAACACAGAAAGGTTGATTAAAATTTGACATCATCAGAGCTGGAGTAGTGGTAATGGCAGCTTTCAAATTTTGCAACGCTTCAGTACCCTTTTCAGACTAAACAAAACTCCCCTTTTTTAACATTTGAGTGAGAGGCCTGACTATTTTTCCATAGCCGTGTATGAACTTGTGGTAATATCTAGTCCAACCCATAAAGCCTCTCAAAGCTTTCAACGTCTTGGGTTTTAGCCATTGCCCAATGGTTAAGACCTTTCGTGGGTCCATCTACACTCCATCTTTTGTAATCACATGGCCTAGGTATTGTAATTCTCGCCTTCCAAATTCACACTTTTCTTGATTTGCAAAAAAGTGGTGTTGGTGTAAAGTTTTCAAAAGCAGTTGGAGTTGCCAAACATGTTCCCCCTATTACTTAATGTAAATCAAAATGTCGTCAGAGAATACCAAAACGAACTTCCTCAGGAGCGACTGTAACACTAAATTCATTGCACATTGGAAGGTAAGCTGGACGTTAGTCAAAGCAAAGAGCACGACCAAGGATTCATAGAGTCCATGATGTGTCTGAAAAGCTGTTTTTTGTATGTTAGATTCATATGCACGAATCTAATGATAGCCAACCCTTAATCCACTTTAGAAAAAAATTGAGGTCCACGTAGCTTGTCCAACATTTCTTCTATCATAGGAATATGAAACTTATCGAGTATGGTGGCCTTATTTAGAGCTCTATAGTCTACACAAAATCTCCATTTGCCACTTGCTGGGCCGGATTATCCCCGCTTTCAACATCTCGGCCACTTGCTTCTCAATTTGAGATTTCAACAAAAAAGGATATCTATAAGGTCTGACATTTACCGCTTCCACTCCTTTCTTCATGGAAATTTTGTGATCTATTCCCCTCCAATAATCTTTGGGTTCCTCAAATACCCCCTTGCACTCCTTTAACACCCCCTCTATTCCCTCCTTTGGCCAACTGTCCAATTCATTGGTTTTTTATTTTCCTAGAACCTTGAGCTTCAATTCCCAACAAAACCATCATTGCCTCTATTTCTTTTTCCTTCTTTTGCACCTGTGAAGTCACCACGGTTCTAGATAAGCACCGATCTCCCTGAATCTGCACCTACTGTCCCAGATGACTAAAATTTGTCAATGTCCTCCAATTCACCTTGACTTCACCCAAAGAAGCCAACCATGCTACCCCTAGAATCACGTCCACCGCTCCTAAGTCAAATACGTAGGTTTCTTTAAGTGTATAATCTCCCAATTTAACCATAACATTTCTACAACATCCACTCGTTCCCTTTTTATAGCCATCTCCCAATCTCACACTATAGGAAAGGGTGGGTTTTATTTGTAACTCCCAATTTTGAACAAATTTCGACGATATAAAATCATGACTTGCTCCATTGTCAATAAGCAGCAACACTCGATTCCCACTAACTTCTCCATGTGACTTCATTGTATTAGGTTGAGTCAACCTCTCCGCCCAGAATAGAGATAAGTCCATCTGTTTTCACTCCCTATCCTCATACCCTTCTTCACAATTTCCCCTGCCTAAATTTTCATCCTTCGTCTCCATCTCCTCTTCGTCTCCATCCCTCACTACTACTGTTGAGTAATACTTGTACCAACATACCATTGATACAACCCTGGAATTTCGTTGTATTGAGACTAGAGGACCATTTCAAAGCATTGTAAGAGTGACGCTCCTATTGAACGTCAATTTCTGAAGTAAGATCCATGTCAGGGGGATCTGGTAGTAGCTCTCCGCTTGCATCATCTTCTAAGTGCATAAGCAGATCCTGTTTATTTGGGTATCTATGACTAGGAGAGAATTTTTCATCACAAGTGTAACAATGGCCTTTTCTCTTCTCAATTGCCTTTCGGCAGGGGGAAATTTGTTAATTAGAAGTTTTTGGACTAGTTATAGTGGGGCTTGGAAGAAGGGGTGGTAGACTAGTGGACTTAATGGTCTGAGAAACCGGTAGGTTGGTATTGAGGCTTGCGTTTTGGGGAAATAGCTGGAGGAATAATGTTTGGTTCTGGGCACATACTTCTCTTCATATAGTTTGGCCAATGACACAGATTGAATCAGAGTAGGGGCCTAGGAAATTATATCGCTAAATATCCAGTCTAAGAATACCAACAAACAATCGGATCATGCTTCGGAGATAATCCCCTGAACTCTATATGCTATAGTTGTGAATTGGACATAATATTCATGAACTGACCCCACATAAGTCAACTTAAACAAGTGAGATTGAGGACACTAATATGGAGAGAGTCCAAATTCCAGCTCAAGTACACAAGTAAAAGCAATCCAAGAATGAAATGGAACAGTGGTAGTCATCATCTAATACCAAGGAACTACATCCTTGTCTTAATGGATCACAATAATGGTTAAGCATTGATCATCAGATGTGTAATGGCAATCGAAAAATCATTCAACCTTAAAAATCCACTAGTGAACACAAGCATTGTCAAAATGCGGACAATCAAGCTTAACATTGCGAAACTGAAATGGATGTGAAGAGCATTGAACATTTCAAGTCTGGAATCTGCTTTAGCAGAATATCAACAGATTCAACCGTTTCAAAACGAGTAGATTGTTCCTTGTCACGAGCATATCCAAAACTCTCAAGATTTGTTTCACATCTGGATACAATTCCTTCAATAGTATCGGTTTTGCCATGGGAAAAGTTCAATGAAAGCTCCAAATGTAACATTATCAATGAACATGCAAAAGAATGTATATGGAAAGGAATCTTTGAAAGTATTATTACTTAAGATGGATATGAATTACAATGACGAACGCTACCTCATTGTAGTAGTAGAGACATAGAAAATACTACATGAGAATAGAATTAGAAGATCACAATTCAGTTATGCATATCCCCTTGCTGTCCTCCACCGAATTCCATATACTGGAGTCTAAACCATTCGAAATGCTTCAGCCTAGAATTTGTTATTTGGGTGTCCTCAATTTTAGATTAGTATCCACGTGTCCCTCTACCGTTGAGTTCTCTAATGTTCCTTTTTCCTCTCTTGTATCTACACTTGTCATAGTTGCCTTTGTACTTTGAACTTATTTTATATATTGGTGTCTCACCCAACCTATCCATTTAACATTATTTCTAAGGCTGTGTTTGTTTCGTGGTAACAATCCATTCTAAAGAATCATATTTCCAAGGATATTATTATGTCTAGGATTTTAATATTCACATTAACATGTTTGATTGACATTTAGTAATTTCAGAAAAAATATAATTTAATTGAAAAAAAAAGTGGAATGCGGAATAACAAACCGTGGAGGTAGTTACTAGAAAGTAACTTCCATTCCCCTCATAATGTAAAATACCCACCTTTCACCATGAGAATAAGAGGCACAGTAAACATGAAGATTGTGAATTCATAGGAATCAACAATTCTTGGAAGACTTTTTCCAAAACTTGTACGAAACATGAAAAATGAAATACTCCTGGCTCACTTTCCCCGTAATTTTTATTATATCTTGAAGAAACGTCCCCTTAGTGCTATTATTGCGTTCATGGAGATTAGAGATAACTTAGATCTCATTTGTAAGAGCTTATTTACATTTTATTTGGACTTGTGATATACACATGTCTAACTATATGGGAAAGCTTATAAAATTAACTTATCAGGATATGTTCATAAGCTTATTTCACTAAATCTCTTAAATCCTCTTCGATTATAAATACAACTTTAACAATGCTCTTTATACTATTCTCAAGAAAAAAAATTGTAGAAGAAAATTAAAAATAAAATGAATTATTATTTTCTATAAGTTAAAATTAGTTTATATACCAATTAAAATCAAATTTTTGAAGAGGCTTAATGAGAGTATTTATCTAAATTAATTTACGTCTAAATTAAGAGATACATAATCATTTATTTTTTTCCTTGTATAAGGATTCGTCAAAATTTTATCCCGAAAAAGTATTATTCATCAAGTCCTTAAATGCGCTGTTTATCCAAGCGGACATTAAATGTTTGTTGTGTTAGCATGGTCATGAACACTAGCAATAATACTATTATTTCAACAATTGAATCATACTAAATTTGGATTACAGGTTGATGGTGGTTTGGGACCTTCAACCATAGAGGTAGCTGCATCGGCAGGGGCAAATTGCATTGTTGCTGGAAGTTCAGTGTTTGGTGCCCCGGACCCAGCTCAAGTAATATCCTTGCTGAGGAATTCTGTTGAGAAAGCCCAGCAAACCTTGATACAGTAAAACGAAAGTCGCATTAAGTTGTTGTACACTTCATAACTCACCAATCAATATGCTTAATGTCAACATTTTGCTATGTGGAATAAAAGATCAATGACTTGATAATGTTTCTTCACATTTCTATATCACGTGTGCATTTCATAAATACAGACACGAAAAGGGATGGCAAAATGCTACTGTCACATGTAGTATTATGTTTAAGTTTAAATTTTTGACCACCTGTTTGTATTTTTACATTATGTATAAATAAGACAGCGCCATCTATGGTTGTAGAAACTAAGCATTTACTCTTGCACAAACTTATTTCAATATTTTCTTGTCAATATGATATTTACTGATATGTGAATTGTTTATTACAAATATCTTGAGAGAACACTGGTCACCTAGTCTATTTTCTTGAATAAAATTCATATATTAGTCTCATTGAGGGGTAAAGGGGACTCTTGCGTTAGTTATTACATATACGTTAAAATAAGTTTAATAAAGTAACATTCCATGAAAGTGCTTGTTCTTGTTTGATAATGATACACCAATTAGATTTGTTTTATCAGCGCACAATGGCATGTGCACTGTAGCACAAGTGCATATCTTGCTTGGATGGATGCTGATCACACTTCAATACAGTTCCCAATTTTTCCATCTACAATGTCTTTGAATCTTGGATGGATGGAAAGTGTATTTAAATATAGGGACGATCCATGGATGAAATGTTCTTGGCCAAATGTTTTAGTTCTTGGCCTAACCTTCCTCAACAAAATTCAGATATTTTAAGTGCTCCCTATTTTTATACTGTTGTATTTTTATCACTATCTTTTTTGTAATCATCTTTATTCTCGACATATCACATTAGAAGCGTATTCGGGATTGGATTTGTTTCCTTCTACTCCCAAAATAAGCATAAATTTCTGTCTACCAAGAACAGTGGGCAGCATGTGTAATCTCACGTGCATGTGCACGCTTTATTATGCCATTCATTCAGACCCCATGCTTTGATCATATGGAAAAACATGCTTTAAAAAGTGAGTTGAACTCATTCTCAACGTCAGGTGAGGGTAAAACAAATATTATTCATCTTGGGGTAATACCACATTATTTTACGTGACCTAATTTCATGGCTTTTTCGAGTCTCATGCCTTGTTTTTGTAGTGGATTTGGCAAACATCAAGTAAATTGGTATTGATGTTAAATCAAAACCTTAGTGAAAACAAAAAAAAGAAAATAACTTCAATGCGAGCAAATTGAAATTTGTTTTAACTTTCCAATTAAATGAAACTAAATTTCTTCTTTTTATTAAGATTTTATTCTACAATTAAATTTTATTAAAACATGCAATATATATGTTGACGTTAATATTAGCATTGTTTGATTTAAACTCGACACTTCTCTTATGAAATAGTTTTGACATGTTTCATTAATGTTTGTTGCTTCAGAATATCTTAAATTAAATAATGTTAACGGTATGCTTTCTAATTATTAAAAATCCTAAACTATTTGATAAGAAAAAACTCCTTAACTACTGAAAACTAATATATTCTATAAATGCAACTCCTCATCAACATTTATGTTAATTATAAGACAGAAGACACGGGATAATGAGAGAGATTGATCTATATATGAAGATAATTCACACAAAAAAGTTCAAGGTGCTTCGATTTTTAAGAGGTCGACATTGGTAGAATGTCTGGATCATCATTGTTTTTTGGGCTCCAGTATCCAGATAGGCAATGACTTTGATAGCTTTATTATACTTTGAGGGAAGAAGTTGGATATCAACACAGGGCTGAGGTGTGGTTGTGTTGGTAAGAAGCATATCCTGCGTAGAAAGTACAGGGAACTTTTCAGTTTGATAAAAACTAATTCTTTGTTTTGACAAGACACTATTATTGTCTTTATATAGAATAAAAAAGTAACAATAAACTAATAATTTTCTTAACTAAATGATACTAACAAGCCATGAAGGTAATATTGAAAAAACATCTTGTGCAAAAAGTGTATTGAGAGAGAGAAAGAGCACTGAAGAAGGTACTAGTGTTGTGAAAAACACAATGAATTATGTTGTGTTGTCAAGTCTTGGGCCAGGGTAAATGAATATGAATATGATCACAACCACTAGGCAAATGTTTAAAAGCTTGTTCCTAAACTGCGTAATCAAAAGCCACACATTTTCTTTCCCTTATTCTTTAAGTTCTTGAAAAAGTGTGTAGGGGAATACAAGGAAAATATTTTAAGAATACCCGTGAATCCTTGTTTTTCTAATCTTCAACACTCCACTACTTTTTGACTTCACTGAATCCAACTTAGGCTAGAAAGTAGGTACAAAAATAATGGCTCTGAGAATCTGAGCCAAGCTATTCACCAGATTTTCGTTTACGTTATTCCTTGGTGCAGATAAAAGTACCAACCAATCGAGTTTTCTGCTTCAGAATGTCCTCAACATCTGCTTCAGAATGGACCAGATGCCACCCTCATCACCTCCTTAACCTATTCAACACCACAAATTTTCATTATTATTATTATTATTATTATTATTTTTGATTCCCTGAATTAATGAGATAGCTCAAAAGAAGAGAAATGACACACGTATCAAATGCTTGAACCAAACACTGCACAACACGACAATCTAACTCACAGCGAAACACTCCAAATATTGTATCATAGTATCTGTATTTATGTTGTATTTTGTATCCTGGTCAGTTTCCCTACTTCACCCCAAATGCATCATACTTTTTAAGAACGAACCATGCTAACTTAGAAATTATAGCTATAAATCATTCGAGCCAACTGCAATTATCAAAAGGAAAAAAATGAGATTAGTCTTTAAAAAACTACTGCCTCGATTGAATGATGAAAATTGCGTATATGGCAAATGAAATAACATTTAACATTTGGTTCACCAGTTTCAAGAAATCAAACATGGCTAAACATATTTGATGAATTTACATTTATCGGAGATTCAACATGGCAAACACACCACTCCAATGTATAAACAGAAAGGAGAAATGTAAATGATAATTTCTCAGACATTTTCTTTCTAAGACTCTTTTGTGATTTGATTTTCATAATCCAAGAACTAACATGAGTGAAGAAGTGATGAAAAAAATTGGTTTCCTAAGACATTGGTGTTGAAGGATAAAATAAGAGAAAATAGAAAGGATGATGAGTTGTTGATGAAGAAAGTTTGTTTAGTTATAGATAATGAGATAAAGGTTGTTTGTTGGATGCAAATTGCAATGTGGCTTTGGCATGGGCGGTGGGTAATCTTTTTTCCATGGTAGTGGCAATGGTCAACTTAGGATATACATTATCTCTTGGACCTATATATCTCTAGCCCTTCTTTCATGCCTTAACTTTACCATGCATTATAGTTAATCTTCTTTTGTCTGCTCTTCATTAGCCATATACTTTCCACTACTTGCATCATTTCTATCCTCACTGCTTCACAGATTATATTCTCTGTAATCTCTATACTCCCTTCTCATCTTTCATTCTTCCAAACTCCAGCTATGTCTTTGCTTTTATATGTAAAAGTTGCATGTACTTAGGAGACATAGTGCTATCCATGTAAGCTTCTTTTGCATTGATGGGAGACCCGTTGTTTATGTCTTGCCTGTTTTTTTCTTCATGTTTTTTTGCCTTCCATTGGAATTTAGGGTTTAAAATATAACAACTTAAAATTTCAAGGTTTCGATTTTTAACTCCTAGATTCGAGTACTAAGAACATAGGTAACTTTTTTTCTTTATTTATCTCGTGACAAGTGTTTAGGGCACTTTTAGATTAGGTAACATTTTAATGTTTTAGTCATTTTGCTTCATCACCATGTCAAGAAAGTGAAAAGTGTTTAACATTTTAAACTTTCAGTCGCTTCTCCTTGGTGATCGTGTCAAGAAATTTTAAGGTGTTCATTTGAGTTATATTCTAATATAATTTATCACTTTTCTTTTAATTCTTCTAACTTTTTAATAGGTAAATTTTTTTAATTAAAATTTAAAAATAAAGAAATTTTAGCATCGCATTCAATAATATATAGTTTAAAGTATTATCTTGTAATATAATTTATTTCATCAAATTGAATGAACACATAATTTTTAATTTCTTGTCAACAAATACAATCACAATACTCAAATTTAAGATATAGTTTAATATTTCTCATAAAACAGTTTTTGTGTGTTTTTTTTAGTGACCTCCAATGTCACTAATATCATATTATTACTCAATGCTCATTAAAGTTTAAATTTGTTTCAAGTTTGTTATAATATTTCTTTCAATTCATCATCTTTTAATATTCTCAACTATTATGATGCAAATAAAAGCAAAAAGTGATTTTATATTTTAAAATATAAATAAATCGAATGTGGGACTTTTCATCAAAATATATATAATTTTTAAATGAATAATAAACTTCTAAAATATTTTTAACCGTATCTATGCACATACATATTTTTAAAATATATAATTTTGCTAACGAATTATTACAAATAATATGATAAAATGTATCATCTAATATTTTAAGTTTTTTAGAAATATATCTTAAAAAAACGTAAGATCCTAAGGATCCTATTCCCATCACTATATTTTCATTACTTAAAAAGTGTAGAAATATATCTTGGATGTAACTTTTTTCTTAGTAACTAAACTCCCCTTATTTTGCTATCATAACACAGTTCAAAAGAGACCTATTTGATAGTAGTTGTACAAGCCCAAATGAGTGAAACATAAATAGGGTGTCATAGGAACCATGTGCTTCATGTCAAATAGCTTTTGAAACCATGGGGACCATTTTTACCTTCTCCCAATCAGAGGCCTAATAAATATTAATTCATGCAAAAATAGTAACGAGAAGTCATGAACTTGGACAATTAAGTCTTTAATCCTATTTGCCCTAGGTTCTCAACCTAACTAACATTGTTGCACTTAGATTTGTTTAAAAGGCTATGCATTATTTTAAAATTAATGATGGTCCATGGACTTAATACATCAACTAGTCAATCCACTAATCTTTATGCTCTCTCTCTTTTTATGTTTATCCTCTTTCTATATAAACATTCCTTCGTCTAGTCATATCTGTCTTTTATGGAAATATATATATTTGAAAAGATATTATCTTCACCGATTAGGATAGCAAAATGATTTTCTATAACACTTTTTTAATAAAAAAAAGTTAGAATGTAATAATCCAACAGGTCAACCCAGTAAAATTGGTGAGATGATCTTAATCTACTAATTTACCTAACCTCTTCAGAGTTAAAGACAGGTCCAGTTGAAGTAGTTTTTTTTTTAATATTAAATGTTAGTGTAATGTATTAAAGTTTAATTTATATCTTACTATTTTAATGGATTTTTTTGGGCCTAGTATTAGATTGATTCGATATTTTTTTCACTGTTTTACAAGTTAATATGCTATTTTATAACTTCTATTTTTAAAATTTTATTAATTTAATCCAGAAGGTGTCTTAAGTGAGATGGATTATATTGGGTCAATTAATTTCATTTCGCTCAAATCAAAGCTCATTGACATTAAATGGAGGATAAATTGTGTCATTCAAACATTCCCTAAAGAATTACTTATACTTTTTTAGTTAAAAACTTGGAAATATTAAGTAAATGAATTCTAACGGAATTTGTTGGTATAAACAACTACAACCAAGGTTGTTTAAGTATTTAAAAAACATTTCTTTCGAATTCAAAAAATGAAAGGTTTTGTGAGAGTAAAAGAATTAAATGGATTCACTAAAATTAAGTTAAGAAGTTATATAAGATTATAGTAAAATGAACAGAAAATTTTGAATAAACTAAAATGATAAATTTTTGAAAATGAGAAAACTTTGAATTTTGAATAGAAAATGATTTTTTTTATTTAAAAAATATGAATTTTGAAAATGAGAAAACTTTTTCAAATTAGGTATGTAGAAACCAATCTGTAAAAAACTTATTTAATTTTTGTATATTTAAAAATATTTATGAAAAGACTCGTGGAAGAAGATTGTATATAGATGTTGTGAGTGGATTGTGTGAAGTGACAAGGACAAAGCATAAGAATGAAATAGAGATATTTGATCCTGAATGAGTGTGAAATGTTAGAAGAGTGAGGTTGGTCACATGCAGAAGTAGATGCATATAAAGGGAGTTTGAAGCCCGAGAAGTGTCTAAAAGCAGTGAGTTAAAAGAGTGTTGCTATAGTCACCTGAACAGCTGGAAGCAGTGTGAAAATATACAAAATAAACTTCGTGATTCCCAAGACTTGTGTCTCCGAGCAGCTTTGAAATTTTCTGTTATCTTTCACTTAGTTATTTTGTATAGATCCGAAATATTGAGTCCCAAGAGAGAAAAGAAAAGAGAGTGTTGTATTTTAATAGGCCACTCCATGTTAGAGCTAGCTGAGTGGTCATGGGCACAGTAGAAATGATCATTGCATTCCACATGAAGGCTTTGGTCTTTTTCCTTTGGCTGTTTGTCCCCTCATTGGGCAAAGACTTGCTAAGCTGTGAGACACCTTCACCTGATGCCTCTGGCTACCATTGCATTGAAAATCTCTCACACAACCAATGTGCAACATTTGCACTCTTTCTCACAAACTCCTACTACTCCTCTCTCTCCAACCTCACCTCTTACTTGGGACTCAATAAGTTTCTGGTAGCACAAGCCAATGGATTCTCTGCAGACACTGAGTTCCTCTCCCAGGATCAACCCCTTCTCATACCAATTCATTGCCAATGCAAAGGTGGCTTCTCTCATGCTCACCTAACCAAAACTACTATCAAAGGAGAGAGCTTCTATGACATTGCTCAATCACTAGAGGGCTTGACAACCTGCAAGGCTATTAGGGACAACAACCCTGGTGTCTCACCTTGGAATCTTGATGACAAAGTCCGTTTGATTATCCCATTGAGATGTTCTTGCCCCTTTTCATCTCAAGTTAGACCGCAGCCAAAGCTTCTGCTTTCTTATCCTGTAAGTGAAGGTGACACCATTTCCAATTTGGCCTCCAAGTTCAATATTACTGAAGAAGCTATTCTCTCTGCTAATAACATATCATCACAAGGCCTCAGGACTAGAAGTGGTCTTGCACCCTTTACCTCTATTCTCATTCCACTTGATGGTAAGCCTATCATTGGTCCTTTGGTTAAACCCAAGGAACCCAATTCTGGCTTTCAAACAGCCAGCATCCCTGTAACAAGTCCACACAAGAAGTCACCAATGTGGAAGACTGAATTGTTCATTGGGCTAGCTGGGGTTGCACTTGGAGTCTTCATTGCTCTTGTGGCAGCCTTTTTCTTCATGAGATTGAAGCACAAGAAGGGGGAAGAGAATTCATACAAAGAAGGAGATATGGAGCTGCAACATCTGAATCAAAGTGTGAGAACCACCTCCACTAGTGACAAGAAAGTTTCATTTGAGGGGTCTCAGGATACTCTTGATGTGAAAATTGTTGATGCCACATCGCGCAAGATGTTGCTGGAGACATACACCGTTGAGAATATTAGAAAAGCAACTGAAGATTTCAGCTCAAGCAATCACATTGAAGGATCAGTATATCACGGCCGTCTGAATGGGAAGAACATGGCAATCAAGAGAACAAACGCAGAAACAGTGTCAAAGATAGATCTTGGCCTTTTCCATGATGCACTTCACCATCACCCCAACATACTTAGGCTTCTTGGAACAAGCATGTCAGAGGGGAAGGAGCAAGAAGAGTCCTTTTTGGTTTTTGAGTATGCCAAAAATGGTTCATTGAAAGATTGGCTTCATGGTGGATTAGCCATCAAGAACCAATTCATTGCTTCTTGCTACTGTTTCCTGACATGGAGCCAAAGGCTCAGGATCTGCCTTGATGTGGCCAGTGCCTTGCAGTATATGCACCATGTTATGAATCCCTGCTATGTGCACAGAAATGTAAAGAGCAGGAACATCTTTTTGGATGAAGAATTTGGTGCCAAGATAGGGAATTTTGGTATGGCAGATTGTGTTGAGCATGACACTGAGGATCCACATTTCTATTCCACCAACCCCGCCTCTTGGAGTCTTGGTTATTTGGCACCTGAATATGTGCACCAAGGTATAATTTCCCCAAGCATTGATATCTTTGCCTATGGGGTGGTTTTGTTAGAGGTTTTATCTGGTCAAACTCCTATAAGCAGGCCCAATGAGAAGGGAGAAGGAAGCATTTGGCTCACAGATAAAATCAAGTCCATCTTGGTGTCTGAAAACGTGAATGAACTAAGGGGTTGGATAGACAGTGCATTAGGGGAGAACTATTCATTCGATGCAGCTGTGACCATTCTCAACATTGCAAGAGCTTGTGTGGAGGAAGATTCTTCTTTGAGACCAAGTGCAAGGGAAATTGTTGAGAAGCTATCGAGATTGGTGGAGGAATTACCAGAAGGGGAACAACACATGTTGATGAGTGAAAGCTCTAGCAAACCACTAGTGATGGGAGTAGAAAACAATCTTGAGTAGTTCTAGTGATCCTAGTTTTTGGACATTATGTAAAATCTTGTTGATTTTACTGCCTACAGGCAGTGCCTACCTAAAATATCTCTAGCTCTTGGCTCTTGCCATGGACCTGGTCCTTTTTTATGTATGTAATTACAATAACAAATCAGAATAAGATAAAAAAACTGTGTCCTTTTTCTATTCCAGGAGATAAAAGGAGAGTCTATGTAACAAAATAACTTATCAGGTACTAGCTACGAAAACAGTCAGAGAAGCATCTTCCATCTATTTTATCTCAAAGCCTCTATGCTTCATCAAATACAGCCATGTCAACTGATTCAGCCAAAGAATAGCAATTGTAGACGGAGAAAGAGGAGAAAAACGGGTTAATATGAAAATATATTGGCATTTTGACTGACATTTTTGTTATTATCCTGGATCACCCTATCTGGAGGCATAGTTTACTTGATCATTTAGACCAAATCTACCTGTGACCATGGTGTCATTGATATCCTGCTTTTGCTCTTGCTTAGAGAAAGATTCATTTTAATAGCATATTAGAAGTAAGTGTTCTTAGATTGGAATTAGGAAATCCGATCCTGGCCAATAGCCTGATGACCTTAGCAAGCAATCTGTTAGACCTTTCTATATGTGGAGAAGTTATAGCAGGAATGCTATAGAAGCGCACTCTAAAAATGCTGTTGAAATTATGGCAAAACAAAATAACGAAAGGGGCAGAAGGGAAACAAAATAACTTGAAATATTCTGTGCTGAAGCAAAGACTGATATTTTAATGATAATCAACGCTTACGTTTACAATTATTAAAGACTAAAAGCAAACCAACAATTTAAGAGAAGTACTTATTCATGGAAAACCATCAGGCCACAACATTCACATAATAAAGGGACAAAAGATTTAGAGCCCTGACCGGGAACATGCATGAAAATTGGATCTCTGCGACCTAAGGTTATCTGTGAAGAGGTCGACTCCTCAGTGAAATAAATTATATAGGGTAGGAATAAATAAACTTGTAATTGGACCAAATAGTCTACGACATTTGGATCTTGTATTTGGACCAAGTAGACTAGATATTGGGAGCTTGTATTTGCATCTTGTAGTGTAGGAGGGTAGACTAGGATAGAGTAGTCTTGCTAGGTTTTCAATTGCTAGGTTTTCAATTGGACTTATTTAAGTCCAATAGAATTCCTAAGACATCCATTATCTAGAATAGGTGCATGTTTTCCTCATTGTGTTCAAATGCGAAAAGCATGAGACAAGTGTTACTTGATTCACTCTTTGTGCCACCTTTTTAGGAACACATTGAATTCTTCCTCCCTCTTCATCCATCCCTGGATGTTCACTAGTTTCACTATAAGAAATTTCGTTATTACATACTAAAAATTAGATACGGATTTAAATTTGTACGTAAATAATGTTTACATACAGATTTTACATATAGAATCTTATCCGTATGTAAGATTACGGATTTTTCCGTATGTAACTTAGAATCAGGTTGGTGTGAGTGATCCGTACGTAAGATCTGTACGTAAATTTCGTGCATTGGAGCGGGAAAATTTTGTAGGAATATTTTCCGTGTAGTGATAATGGAGTCGGTAGATAATTAAAATAATCCTTTACACACGGATTTTTGATACGGAATCTAATAAAAGAATATTTTAAATTTTTTTAAAATTGAACTTTTTAAAATTAGAAGGTAAGTTTTGGCTCGTTCTTGCCCTGCTGAAACCACTAAAACCCTTGCCTTTTCATATTTTCTCTCATGCCATTTCCTTGCATTTTTCAGAGTCTCCTTTGCCTGTTCGCTTATCACGTTTGTTTGTTTGTTCGTTCTTCTTCTCCGTCATAGTAACGGTGTGCCCTAACTTCAAATCACCCAAACCCCAAGTCGTCTTAATGTCAAATCGGGACATACCCTAACCTATAGACATGGTTTTGTTAATTGTTGAAGTTTAATCGAAGAGATTGAAGTTTAATAGAAGAAGTGAAAGCTCCACAATGAAACCCATTAGCAAAGGTAACTATATTGAACCTATATTTCTTAATAGTTGCTTTTGTTTGCTTTTAACTTCTACGTTTTTTGTTTCATTGGCTTTTAATTTTTTCGTTCTTTGTTAATCATATCTTAATAATAGGTTTGGCCCCAATCTGCAAATTGACGTGTTTTTCTTTAGCAAAGGTAACTTTTCAATATGTTGTAAAAGCTATTTAATTTTTTTATTGTTATGCTTGTCACTATGCGTATTTTGATATGGTTTGTTGTGCATTCTGTCAGTATGTTTGTGAGTATTGATTAACTGTAATAATGTGAGGTAATACATAGCAAAATGGTTTATGGCGTTGTGAGGTAATACAATACATGGTATGTGAACTTGTCAACGTTGCTACCCTCACATGAGAAAAACTAGGAAGGTAATAAAAAACACAACACTTAGCCTCACCTCATTGAGTTCTCTGTTTCTTTCAACACTATGAATAGGAATTTCAAATAAGTTTAGATTTTTAATTACGTTTTGCATGTAAATTACTAAAATGAATATTATAATTTTTGTTTTATTTCAATTTCTTATTTCTTATTTTATATTATTTTGCATATTTAGTAATTATTTTTAGATGGATTTCTTCTCTATGGTTCAAAGCATGTTATTGTGCAAAGGTGCTTCATGTCATTTTGACCACCCTGTTTTTGTTTTCTGGTTTGCAATTTTCTTTTCTATTTTTTGTCATAGCTCTAATTTTTATTGCAAAACTAAATTAATTTGGTACCCTTCTTGTAAAGGGATTCTCTTTCTTATGGACTTTGATTTATTCTTTTATGACATTGACTAGGATTGTATATTTTCCCTCTTTTCATTCCAAGTGCTTATTTTCAACCCAGGACTTTGAGATGTCAGATTGCTCTCCTCACGAAGTCTTTATAGAAACTAACATTGACTAGGTTTGTATTGGAGCTAAGAGTGAACAAAAGTCTAAATTGACAGCCATGAAGGTATGCTATTGTTATTTGTTTTTTTTTTTTTTCTCTATCACCCTGTGGGTAATAATGATTTTTTTTTTCAAATTGAAGCCTTAGAGAACTTAAACATTTTCTCTATCTTCCTGTTTTAAGTGGACTGACGAGGTTGGATTTCTTTAATTTTTTACATTTGTTTAATATTGATCTTCAGGTTGCTCTCAAGTATCTTCAGTTGAAGTGTTTACTATTTTGTTGCTGCATTGCTTTGAGGTATTTTGAGTTATGTATCTTGTTATAAGTGTTTACATTGTATAAATTATTTTTAAGTCAATTTCTGGTGCAGTATAGGAATAGTATTAGAGTAGGATGAGTCAACTTTGTTATGCATAAGAGATTGCCATTATGAGATTATAAACTATATATGCTAATTTCAAAATAAATCTTGCAATTTACAATACATTTCAATTATGCATCAGATTGTAGGCCTTCTGGTTTGTAATTTTCTTTTCTATTTTTTGTCGTAGCTCCATTTTTTATTACAAAACCAAATTAATTTGGTACCCTTCTTGTAAGGGGATTCTCTTTCTTGTGGACTTTGATTTATTCTTTTATGACATTGACTAGGTTTGTATATTTTCCCCCTTTTCATTTCGAGTGCTTGTTTTGAACCCAGGACTTTGAGATGCCAGATTGCTCTCCTCACCAACAAGTCTTTATCGAAACTAACATTGACATTGACTAGGTTTGTATTGGAGGTATGCTACTGTTATTTGTTTTTTTTTTCTCTATCACCCTCACTACAAGAAAAACTCAATTTACCTACGGATTATTACCCACGGATCTGTATCCGTAGGTAAATTCAGCATTACCTACGAATTATTACCTACAGATCTGTATCCGTAGGTATTACCCACAGATTTAAGTTCGTAGGTATTACCCACAGACATAGGTTCGTAGATATTACCCACGGACACATATCCGTAGGTATTATCCATGGATATTGGTATGTAGGTATTACCCACGAATTATTTTTGTGGGTAATACCTACAGACCTATGTTCGTGGGTAATACTTACAAACTTATAAATTACCATTATCTCTTATTAATGATGTTCATATTAATTTATTAATAATAACTTAGTAAAGGTGAATATTATTAAGAATATTAATATTTTTATTGATATTATTAATATTATAACTAATATTATTGGTATTTTTAACACTTTTATTACTATTATTAAATTTGTATTACTATTATTAATATTATTATTAATTTTATTAATATTATTATTATCATTGGTATTTTTAATAACATTATCATTAATATTATCTTTATCATTATTATTAATATTAACATTAATATTAATAATATTATTAATATTATTGTTTTTATTATTATTTCTAATATTGTTAGTTACAATATTATTAAAATTATAATTATTATTATTATTATCAGTATTATATTTTTTCAAATTATTAATGTTGTTTTTAATATTTTTAAAGTTTTTAATATTATTAATATTTATACACAAAATATTATTAATGTTATCGATAACATTATTATTATTATTATTATTATTATTATTATTATTATTATTATATTAACATTATTATTATTATATGTTTTTTAATATATGGAATATTATTAATACTTGTATTCATATATTTATATTTATATTAATAATATTTTTAATATTACTATATTATTATCAACATTATTTATATTTATATGAAAAATAGTTTTAATAGTTTTAATATTATTAATATTTTTTTACATTATTTTCAGGTTTATAAAAAATATTTGTGATATTATTATTATTATACTTAATAATAATATTATCAATAATGTTATTACTATTAATGTTAACATTAGTATTCTTATTTCTAATATTATTAATGTTATTTTTATTACCCGTATTAATATTATTAATAATATTAGTATTTTAAATTTTATTAATTTATTATTGTTATCATGAATCTTATTAATATTGTTTTTATCAATATTATTAATATTATTATTGATATTATTTATATTATTGTTAATATTATTATTGTCGTTTTTAATAAAAATTATAATAATAAGAATAATAATATTATTATTAATGATAATAACAATAATATTAATAATAATAATGTTATTAATAATATTAACAATCATTGTCATAAATATAATCATAATAAGAATAATAATAATCATAATATTATCATATAAATTATCTGGTGCAGTGGTCAAAGGCTCCCTACAACATTCAAAGGTCTTGACTGTATGTAATCTCCATTTTTCTTATAGTGTTCTATGAATAGGATCATCTCTTTGTATTTTCAACTTTTGAATGTGTAGAGTTATGAAGCACAAATTGTACCTCACTTTAAGTCTCTTTAGGATAGCCTTCCTAATTTTGACAATCCATACCTTCTTCCTTGAGAGTTGGTGTCACCTCTCTCTTAGGAAAGCCTTTCCACCACTTAACAAACCTAGACACTCCTCCTCCATCCAAGCTTTTGCAACCATACATTCGTTCCTCCTCTAATGAAGATGCTTGAGCTAGATGGATTTCCATCATGTAGTATTAGAGCATTGGTTCTTCAAGAGATAAGTGTCTAGTCTTTTCTTCTTGCTTGATCCTTGTTGTATTCATCTTTCCTTGCTTGTTTTCGTTTGTTTTCACATATTGAATTGTCTCATATTGCCTTAAACTTTGGTTCAAACTTATTTTCTTCTTGAACCATCCATTTGTGCTTGTAGGAGTTCCATGCAAAATCACGTGTGCTTTTAATTTCTTTAAGTCTTAGTTCAATTTTAATCGATTCATTCGGTTTATAATTGATTAATTTTACTTTTGATCATCCATATGTGTTGCTTAGAGTTTGTGTAGTTCCACTTGTTATTAATTGCATTAGTTTAGCCGTTTAACTTTGTAAGTTTTACAAGTCAAATTTATGTAGTTCATTTGCCTTCGAGTGCTTTGGTTTTTCATATTTGAGTTTAGACTTGTTATTATATCACTAAAAGGTTCCTAGAGTTAAATTTTTATCGTGTTTTATTTGAAATTTGTGCATCTACTTTATTTCCTTTCCATTTGACAACTATATTCTATAATTGTTCTTAATTCAATTTCAAGTTCACGTAAAATGCAATTGTTTAGTACTTGTGATTCATTGATAAACCAGTTTGAATATGCATTGAAAAGGGCTACACTCCTCTAAACAAATAAATGTACTTGAAAATAAGAAGAAAAAGTTAAAAAAAGGAGTAACGAGTTGAGCATTTGTGACCAATAAAATCGATTTAAAATATAAAGACAATTACTAAATGTCATTAAAATTGAACTTGGTCTTGGTATACCTTCACACTTATATAACCTCCTTGGTTAAATTTGTGTCTAGTGAGGATCTTCCTTGAGTTATTTGTTTCTTCACTTTTCAAACATAAAACAAAAAGGAACAAGTAATCATTCATCTCTTAGTTTTAATTTTGTTTTTCGTGATCTACTTTAGCACCTACCTTAGGATATTCTTTTTGTGTTTCAACTTGTTGGTTAGCCTTAATTTTTAATTTGTCTCCATCATGGTTCATGCTTAATGTTTCAGTTAATATGAATTTCGTGTCTCTATTCATGCTTAATGGAGTGAGTCACAGGTTGTTGGGATGGAATAAATGATGTATGTGAATGCTTAATCTGCATAAGGAAAACTTATGTTAATTATCGCTTAATTAATTAATTAGGGTTGGAATTAGGGTTCAATAAGTTGAGCATGAGTTTATATATGCTGTGATAAGTGAATTGCAATCGAATCAAGAGGGTAATTTAAATTTCGGTTGAGAAAATCTAATTCGGTTATTATTTTATTTTTATTTTATTAAATCTAGTTATTTCACAACAACCACCCCCCTTTTCTCTTTGTGTATTTAATCCTTTGACAGGAACTAGGTCCTTAGGAGACGACCTAGGAGTCACTTCCTAGTACTGCATTTAACTGCAACTATTTGACCGGATACGGCTTCGATCAAGGGTACAAATTCTTAAGACCTAAACTATTTTGCAGGTTAGTGTAGCAGCCAAGAAACAGACGTGGTATCTTAATAGTGGATGCTCCAAGCACATGATAGGGGATGCATCTTAGTTGGTGAATTTCAAGTGGAAACATGATCAGTATGTCAACTCTGGAGACAACATTAGAGGGAAGATACATGGTGTTGGTGACATTGGCAGAGAAGGGTCAGTTATTATAAAAGATGTGCTGCTGGTAGATGGTTTAAAGCACAACCTGATGGAGGAGCTCCTAGGTGCCTTAGCTTCTTGCGCAAGCTTCAATGGAAGTTGAGCTTGGTGAAACCTTGAAGCACTGAATGGAAGAAATGGATGAACTCCTCATGTTGCGGAAGCCATGGAAATGCAAGGAAGAATGTATGCAAGGAGGTTGATGGTGAAGTAGACGGTAAAAGCCTTGAAGGAGATTGGGCCAACCTTCAAGAGAGAGAGCTCCTAGCTTCTAAGAGAAGAAACTCAATGTGAAACTTTAGGCAATGTGCTGAAATTTGGGCAACATATCATTACTCAAAATCAAGTCTACAATGGAGGTTCCTAAACCTCTTATTTATAGAAGAAGAAAAAGCTAGTAGCTTCTCTAGCAAGCTAAGGTAGAGTATACAAGAAGCTAGGGTTAGAAACCCTAGCTTGCCTTACAAACTACCTAAGTGGCGTATGGAAGAAGCTAGGGTTGGGAACCCTAACTTGTGCCACACGTTAGGGTTAGGGTAACCTAGCATGTGGAGCAAGCTACTCTTTCCTAAACTAGGCACCATTGGATAGGCGCCGCATGTTCAAATCTTATGTGTCTAAAACCCTAACCTTGGTGTCTTTTATAATTTCCAAGGCACCTAGGGTTATTTAACAAAAACCGAATTTCCTATTCTACTTTTCACAATTTTCACAATAATCCTCAAAGCTCAAAATAGTCAGCATTTTAATTTGCACAGGTGCCTCTGACTCTTTGTTTGCTTCAAAGTGTCTGAACATTGCTCTGGTGATTGGACCTTGCCTGATCCTTCCTCCATCATCCCCTCCCTCTTGGAGAGGATCTGTCCTCAGATCTAAATCGTCTACCTCATCATCGTCATTGCTACCTACAAAAGGAATGTGATCAATTACATTAAAGGTAGTATGTACTCCATATTCTTCAGGTAGATCCAATTGATAAACATTATTATTTATTTTCTTTAAAAATTGAAAAGGCCCATCACCACGGGGACTGAGTTTTGACTTTCTCTGTTTTGGAAATCTATATTTTCTTAAGTGAAGTCAAACCCAATCTCCCTCTTCAAAACTTATTGCTCTCTTCCCCTTATTGTTTTGCTTAGCATACTTATCACTTTGTTGTTGTATTTGAATTCTAACATTCTCATGTAACTTTTGACAAAATTAGCCCGTGATGCCCCTTCTTTATGAATAAACTCAATAGGATTGGGCAAGGAAATCAAATCTTTTGGTGTGAGAGGGTTAAATCCATATACAACCTCAAAAGGTGAAGGTTGGGTAGTCTTATGAACTACCCTATTATAAGAAAACTCAATATGAGGAAGATACTCATCCCATGATTTATGATTACCCTTCAAAATTGCCCTCAACATAGTGGATAGAGACCTATTAACAACCTCGGTTTGTCCATCCGTTTGGGGATGACATGAGGTAGAAAAATTGAGTTTAGTTCCTAGCCTTCCCCAAAGAGTTCTCCAGAAATGACTAATGAACTTAGGATCTCTATCAGACACTATAGTTTTAGGTAATCCATGAAGCCTAACCACTTCTCTTAAAAGAGCCTAGAAATGTTACTTGCAACATCTATTTTGTAACATGGAATGAAATGTGCCATTTTACTAAAATGATCCACAACCACAAAAATAGAGTTAAACCCCCTTTGAGTTCTAGGTAGCCCAAAGACAAAATCCATACTGATATCCTCCCAAGGTGCATAAGCAACAAGTAGTGGGGTATATAATCCATGAGGCATAGTCCTAGATTTGGCTTGTAAACAAGCAATGCAGTTATAACAATACCTTTGTACATCTCGCCTCATATGGGACCAATAGAACTTTTCTCTCAATATGCTCAGTCTTTTCTACCCCATAATGACCCATAAGTCCCCCTTCATGTGATTCTTTTACAAGAAGTTTTCTATGTGAACCATGAGGTATGCATAACTTTCCTTCTCTAAAAAGATAACCTTGATTGACATAGTATCCTCCTTGCGGTTTATGTTGACTTTTGGTTTAAATGGATGAAAATTCAGGATCTTGTGAGTACAATTCAATAATGTTATCAAATCCAAGAATTTGGGCTCCTAATGTAGAAATCAACATTTGTTTTCGAGATAAAGCATCAGCCACAATATTACTTTTTCCCTTCTTGTATTTGATTACATACTGAAATTGTTCTAGAAATTTCACCCGCTTAGCATGTCTTTTGTTCAATTTATGTTAACCCTTCAAATATTTAAGTGACTCATGATCACTATGAATAATAAACTCTTGGGACACAAGATAGTGTTCCCATGTTTGAAAGGCCCTTATCAAAGCATAAAGTTCTTTATCATAGGTGAGATAATTTAAAGTGGCACCATGTAATTTTTCACTAAAATAAGCAATGGGGTGGCCACCTTAAATTAACACAACACCTATACCTACTTTTGATGCATCACACTCTAGCTCAAAAGGTTTAGTAAAATCAGGTAAAGCTAGAATGGGTGCATTAGTAAGTAAGAACTTTATCTTTTGAAAAGCATTTTCTTGTATTTCGCCCCAATGGAATGTAACATCTTTCTTTACCAACTCATTGAGAGGTGAAGCTAGACTAGAGAAGTTAGGAACAAACCTTCTATAAAAACTTGTCAATCCATGGAAACTCATTACTTCTCCTACATTTTTTGGGGTAGGCCACTCTTGTATAGCTTGTATTTTTGAAGGGTCCACATGAACCCCATTTTTATTGACAATGAACCCTAAGAACACAACACTATCTACACAAAAGGTATATTTATCTACATTGGCAAAAAGTTGATTTTTCCTAAAAACTATTAAAACTTCCCTAAGATGATGAATATGAGATTCTACACTAGTGCTATATACAAGGATATCATCAAAATAAACTACTACAAACTTTCCTATACAATCCCTAAGTACATGATTCATTAGCACATAAAAGTGCTAAGTACATTAGTGAGTCTGAAAGGCATCACTAACCACTCGTATAGTCCAAATTTGGTCTTAAAAGCGGTTTTCCATTCATCACCTTCTTTGATTCTAATTTGGTGGTATCCGCTTTTTAGATCAATTTTAGAAAATACAGTGGACCTATGCAATTCATCAAGCATATCATCAAGCCTAGGAATTGGGTGCCTGTATTTCACTATGATATTGTTAACTGCACGACAATCACAACACATTCTCCATTTTCCATCTTTTTTTGGCACCAACAAAAACTAGCACGGCGTATGGGCTAAGACTTCTTTGTACCCAACCTTTATCTAATAACTCTTGAACCTGAGATTCTATCTCTTTAGTTTCTTCAGGATTTGTTCTATATGTCGGTCTGTTTGGCAGACTAGCACTCGAAACAAAATCAATTTGATGTTCTATTCCCCAAAAAGGTGGCAATCCTGTAGGACCATGACTAGGAAATACATCATCAAATTCCTTCAAAAGTTTTTCAATAGAAGGAGGTAGAACCTTAAATCCAGTTTTATCAGAATGTGCACATATGAGTGTTCCTTTACATAACAAGAGATAGGGTGGTTGCTCATTAAGGAGGCATGTTTTTAAAGAATTTTTAGTTAATAAAGACTCCTTTTGAGTAACCTCGTGGGAAGGAACACCAAGCTCCCACACCCCATGTGTATCTTTAATACTAAGATTATGATTTCTTGGAGTTTTGCTTTTCCTTTTATTGTGTAATTTATTTTTCATTTGTACTTGATCTTCCAACACTTGAGTAGGTGTCAAAGGATGAAGTACAAACTTCTTGTTGTTATGAGTAAAGGTGATTTCGTTGGTAAGACCATCATGAATAGTTTGTTTATCAAATTGCCATGGTCTTCCCAATAAAACATGACAAGCTTCCATGGGTACTACATCACATAAAACATTATCCACATAATTCCCCACAGAAAACTTGACCTTTACTTGATTTTTAACATTAATATCCCCCCATCATTAATCCAATGTAATTTATAAGGTTTAGGGTGGGGCAATAATTCAAGTTTTAATTTATCAACCATCCTAGTACTACAACAATTATAATCCGACCCGCTATTGATGATGAGAGAACATGTGTGGAAGATGTTCTCTCATTGTGACTCGGGTTGTGGACTAGGTTGGTTGTTAAGGGAGCGTCTCATCATCAATAATTCTCCCTCATGAGCATAAACATCCTCCCCTCTTTCATTATCCGACCCCTCACTAGTGTTTCCATCATTCTTTTCCTCCTCACTACTATATAGGTCTTGGCCTCTCATCAAAATGGTTCTCATAGATGGACATTGAGATTGTATATGACCCCGACCCAAGCATTTAAAACACTTAATATCACTAGTTCGGCCAGAGGGTATGAATTCTTCTTTTCTTTTGGTATGTTCTTGAACTATGACTTTAGGAGGATTCTCTCTTGGTTTTTCTTTCAAAAACTTTCCCTCCCTCTTATGATCGGTCTTGGAGTAAAAGTTAGAATAAGAACTTCGATTTGTGCTTTTCCTTAAAACTTGTTGTTCCACTTTCATACAAATTTGCACTAAATCATGAAAAACCCTATAAGGGAGTAGTTCTACTCTATCTCTTATCTCTAGACTTAATCCACTCAAGAATCTAGCCACAGTTACATTTTCTTCTTCCCTAATTCCCGCCCTCATCATGTACAACTCCATTTTCTACCTATATTCTTCAATACTCATGTTCTTTTGATTGAGTCTATAGAGTTTATCCATGAGTTCTCTATGATAGTAGGAGGGAACATGTCTTCTTCTAAGTGCACTTTTAAGATCATTCCAATAAACTATGGTTGGTTCATGGTGAAGACGTCTATCCCTTACTAAGGCAGTCTACCAATGCAATGCATGTCCTTGAAAACTAAGAGTAGCTAGTGGAACTTTCTTTTCTTCACTCACTTCATAACACTCAAACAATTGTTCCACCTTCATTTCCCAATCTAAGAATGTATCTATGTCATTAGTGCCATGGAAATAGGGAAGATCTACTCTAATCTCCTTGGATTTTCTCTCTTTTTTATGGTGGTGATAAGGGATAGGTTGGTAGTGTTCAGTTGCTCTTAAGCTATCCCTCTCTGGTCTTTCATCCTCACTACTAGAATATTTTTTTGATGAACTAGCTTTGGATTTATACTTGTAATCCTTCTTCTTTAAGGTTAATTTCTTTCGCCACAATAGCAAATTGTACATCATTGTTGATTTTCATAACCAGAAGTTCTTCCAATATTTTATGAAAATCTGATGTATTGTCTTGCGACTCATTGCTACTAGGCTGGAAAGAATGTTTATACATCTTAAATTTTGTGAAGAAGTGTTCTCAAGATAAGACAAACTAGTCTAGCACACTAGGAGGTCTCCCAGGAAAGTGAGGTGCATCACTTGGACAACTTAAGTACCAAGACTTTTCTTAGCCAGAGCCTTGCCCAATGTACCTTTCCAATTGTTCTTACAATGAGATCACTAAGTCACAAATGAAGGTGACTCAAAGAAAACAAAATTAGTCGGTTTGCAATGCTTGGAAAACTTAAACTAGCCGAGTCCTATGGTGAAGTTCTTGGGCACCAAGGACCTAGAAACACTCTACCGTCTACACGTAATGCTTAAACTAGCCAAATCCTAAGGTGAAGTTCTTTGGCACCAAGGACCTTAGAAACACTTCACCGTCTACACGTTTGAATTATTTCACTAATGATAAGGAGTTTTGCAATTACAACTCAAATGAATACAATGAAAGATTGTTGCTGAAGAATTAAAATTTCCTATACTATGCAGTCCTTGTGTTGTTTCTTTGTCTCACTAGTGTATCACTCTTTACTTTTGGTGTGTTTGTTCAAGAAGATTTTCTGCATATGACTTTCATTCCTCATTGCGTATCATTCTCCAATAGTGCTTGGGAGTTTCACTCTTGATGTATTGGCCAATTCAACTCAAGTGCTTCACCAAAGTACTATTTCACCATGACGTCACAAATATAAAGCAATAAAAGCTAATTTGAATAGCACAACTCCAAAAGGGTTATAACAATTGACAAACTCAAAGAGTGCAAATAAAATTGACAAGCAAGAAATTAAAGCTTTAGAAAGAAGTTTAGCACTCAAAGATATGATCTAAGATTGGCTCTAGAGTAGATTAACAAAAACAACAAACAAAAACTAGACTTTCCAGTTCTCTAGTGTGATTTATGATTTTCTCTAAAGTTCTCCTTTTGTCTTGAAATTTTGACCACAATTCCACAACACCACAAGGATCATCCAAACAAAATTTCATATATTTAGGACCAGTACTGCCTTCACAATAACTCCAGAACAGAGACTTATTTTCAGTTACAGTTTCGGTTATCTTCTGGTAGCAGTATTTGTAAAATTTATCACGGTTCGAATTCTTGGAATTAGGTCACAAAAGTTTTATCGTACACTCACAACTCAATAATGAACGTCCACACAAAATTTTCAGCTCAATCTGAACACTGAATCATTCCAGATAAATCGAAAATAGAGTGCATTTCTTTAGGTCCAGTGCAACAGTCCTGCTGTCATACGTTAAGTTTCTGGCAACACCGATTCAAAAATTTATTGCATCTAAACCACAACAAATTAAGTCACCAAATTTTAACCACATACTAGTAACATCTCAAGCTATGGTCACTCCAAATTTGAGCAATTAAAAATCACTGGATCGGTTGCAGTAATTCAAACACAGAGGTGTTTTTACACTATCATCAGTTGTTAACCAGCAGTGAGCATTCGGCTTTTACAATTTATCATTTTTTTTACATATTGAATTAGAATGTGCCTTTTTAACTGTATCTTTTACACATTCCAAAGTAGCCTCACAAATTTTTAATTTTACAAATACACAATACTCTGTTCTCAGTAATTTTACAAAGTCCAGTGACCTTAATCAACAAATAACAGTGCAGGAAAATGAAACCTATGGATTCGAACGAAATTTAGTACAAACTACAAGACATATAGGAATGATATGACTCAAGGAAACTCACTAATGATCTAATAGTGAATTAAAGGAACTCAAGATTGCAAAATTAAAAGGCACACAAAGCACATTATGACACAAAACAGTAAACACATTTTGTTTACAATTTCAGCAAATGCAAACTGCTTAAACTTGTTCTACAAGCATAAACCTAAGGATTTGATGACAATATGAAATCATACATGACTTGACATATACTATGGATCATAAAAACAAAAGCTAGGACACAATTGAACACTTTGAACCGATTAAAATCAAGAAAGACTCAACAAAACAAAAGATAGCTTGCGGCACACACAAGAACACCTAGAACAATGTATTTTTGGAAGGTTCAAGAAGATTGATGCTATTTGAACCGTTTAAACTCAACACAACAATTAATCGGTATAAAACAATCAAGACATGTAAAAACAGTGGTATACAACACGAAAAAGTCAAAATAAAGTGAAAAGGACCAAGAACTTAGCTCTTGAAGACCAAAGCTCATGATACCAAATGATGGAGGAGCTCTTAGGTGCCTTAGCTTCTTGCGCAAGCTTCAATGGAAGTTGAGCTTGGTAAAACCTTGAAGCACCGAATGGAAGAAATGGATGAACTCCTCATGTTGCGGAAGCCATGGAAATGCAAGGAAGAATGTATGCAAAGAGGTTGACGGTGAAGTAGATGGTGAAAGCCTTGAAGGAGGTTGGGCCAACCTTCAAAAGAGAGAGCTCGTAGCTTCTGAGAGAAGAAACTCAATGTGAAACTTTAGGCAATGTGCTGAAATTTGGGCAACATATCATTACTCAAAATCAAGTCTACAATGGAGGTTCCTAAACCTCTTATTTATAGAAGAAGAAAAAGCTAGTAGCTTCTCTAGCAAGCTAAGGTAGAGTATACAAGAAGCTAGGGTTAGAAACCTTAGCTTGCGTTGCAAGCTACCTAGGTGGCGTATGGAAGAAGCTAGGGTTGGGAACCCTAACTTGCGCCACATGTTAGGGTTAGGGTAACCTAGCGTGTGGAGCAAGCTACTCTTTCCTAAACTAGGCACCATTGGATGGGCATCACATGTTCAAATCCTAGGCGTCTAAAACCCTAACCTAGGTGTCTTTTATAATTTCCAAGGCACCTAGGGTTATTTACAAAAAACCAAATTTCCTATTCTACTTTTTACAATTTTTACCATAATCCTCAAAGCCCAAAATAGTCAGCATTTTAATCCGCACAGGTGCCTCTGACTCTTTGTTTGCTTCAAGGTGTCTGAACATTGCTCTGGTGATTCGACCTTGCCTGAGCCCTCCTCCATCACAACCTACTAAGCATAAGTCAACTATGTGTTAAAGGCTACAATATTACATTTAAACTAGAATTGTGCCTTATAGCAGACACAACTACAAGGGAAAATGTGTTGAATGTATCTTGCATTGATTCTAGTATGAACTGCTTATTATCTTGCATTGAATGGTCCTTCTAGAACTATAAGTATAAGAGGTAATTAATATGGTCTTGTAGTTGTTGATGCCTACTCTCATTTTACCTGGACGCTTTTCATAACTGCCAAAGATGAAGCCTATCATGCTTTTAAAAGACTTGCAAAAGTTATCCAAAATGAGAAAAAATAGTTGTATTTTTGCAATTAAATCTAATCATGGGGAAGAGTTCCAAAATGAAAAATTTGAAAAGTTTTGTGAAAAGATTGGAATTAAAAATTGTTTTGCAGCACCCAAAACTCCACAACATAATGGAATTGTGGAAAGGAAGAACATATCTTTGGAGGAACTAGCAAGAACACTTTTCAATGAAACTGGTTTACTAAAATATTTTTGGGCTGATGCTGTAAACACAACATGCTATGCTCTTAATAGAGTGCTAATGAGACATATTTTAAAGAAACCCGGTATAAACTGTTTAAAGGCAAAAAGCCCAACATTTCTCGTTTAAAAGTTTTTGGATGTAAATGTTTCATAATGAATAATGGTAAAGATAACTTGGGGAAGTTTGATTCAAAAGATGATGAGGGAATTTTCCTTGGCTATTTATTGCACGGTTATGCATATAGGGCATTTAACAAGAGAATCGTGCTAGTTTAGGAATTTGTGAACATTGCATTTGATGAATCTAACCAGAATGTGCAGGAAAGTGTTGAGACAAGTGCAGAAGATGATGATCCAACTAGACAGAGGCTCAATACAAAACTGTAGAATAAATCAGAGAAAGTTTCACAATTGCAAGAAAATCAATTGATTAAATAGCAGGATCAATCGATTGAATCCGGAGCTGCTGCAGAAAAAGTCAGTTCTGATTTGTCCACGGAGTGGAGAGTTCCTAGAAATTTGTCCTTGGATAATGTAATTGGTGAAGTACAAAGAGGAGTTTCAACTAGGAGTTTATTGAATCTCTATTGTGAACACATGGCCTTTGTATCACAATTGGAACCCAAAATAGTGCACTACAAAAAGATCAATTTTACCTACGGAATATTACATACATATATAAATTCGTATGTAAATTAATGGTTATATATGGATATAAATTTGTATGTAATTAAATATTACATATGTAATTTTTCCGTATGTAAACTTAAATTAATAAATATCTTAAAAACTTAAACTTTCTCTTATATTTTCCCGTTCTCTTCTTCTTCCATTCTCGTGCGTTGCTTCTTCTTCCCATTCTTGTGAGTTGCTTCTTCTTCCTATTCTCGTGCAGTTCTTCTTTTTTCACACATTCTCGTTTCCCTACACTGTCAACACCACAAACATAATGGAGGTAGTTTTCGCTCAAAATTGTTACGGCAGTCCGCAGAGCATTTGTTGTCACAGCGCCACAGCCTCAAACGCAGGTACATTTGTGATTTAAAACAGAAGGGTTCTATATAATCTTAAACAACCACAGATTACATCCTCTTGATACCTGAATTGTTTTGAGGTCTTTGATTTTGGGTTTAGGGTTTCTCCTAATTTCGCATTAAGGGGGCAAAATAACAACAGTGCAGAAGTTTCAGCGGTCTTCGAGGTACAACATGACTTTACTCCCTTTGTTATAATAATATAGTGTTGGGGTTAATCTGTATGTGCTCTGTTTTTGAGGTGCTGTGATATCAAATTCTTCTAACATTAAGCTTTGTTTGCCATGTGTCCTTGATGTCAGTGGCATGTGGATTAATTTCTCGAACTAGATTATTTTAGGATTCTACTAGACATATGGTATTAAAGGCCCATGTCTGGTTTTATTGTTTTTTCCACCGTCTGTTGCTAGTCTTGTTGACCATTTGGCCAGTAGTTCAAGGATGGTGGTTCAGATTGACACAATAATGATACATGGTTTTTGCATTTAACTTTCTCAATCACTTTTTTCTTTTGTGGTAGGATTTTTCTAGTTTCGGCTAAAGGTCTTATGAGCCATTTTGTAATCGATACATTTTTTAGGAAAATGATTATTGAATAGCTCTTATCCTCAAACCCACCATTCACATCAATTACTTTTATGAAAAGTACTAGATAACTCATCTAGACACTAATTTATGAGGGTTAGTCTACACATGTTTCCTTAAGAATTGGTTAACCAATCCTTAATGCAAGAGGTCCTGTTGTGTTTAATACATTAATGTGTCTAATACATATGCAGTAAACTAGAAAAAGGGTCCTACTGTTCTAATACATTAATGTGTGTGAAAAACTCAAATGAATTCCCTTACATTTTTGTTCCCATACCAAAATTAATGTCTAGGTAAAAGCTTTTAAGTAGGGGTACATGTCTTTTGGATTTCCCATAAGAGAGTACTCATATTTCAAACAGGGAGTAAAACTAAACGAAATTTTTATTTCTACTAGCTGAATGTTTGATGTGGACTTGAAATCAATGAAAGAGATTAAAGGAATGTCTCTGGCCTTTATTGTTTACTTTTGGGGACTCAAATTAATTGAGTTTCTTACGGCTATGTGAGAAAGAAAAAAAGACAAGAGAAAAGAGTAGTATAGCGTGTGGATGTGAAATTAGGAACAAGGTTGTCAATTAATGTCGGACATGGCAGTGGTGAGTGCCTCTGCCTCGAAAATAATTCAATTTTACCTTTGCCTCAATTAAATTCTTTTATGACAACATGGAAAATAGTAAAGGTAGAAAATAATCATTATAACTATTAATGTTTTCTATATGCAGTAAATTTCAATCAAATCATTGCTTACTACATGCCCTGAAATTCATTGCTTAGATTTCAAACAGTAAAGGCAGAGTTATAGCCTATTACAAGCCCTGCAATAACAAATATTCGTTTATGTAATCTACTAAGTAATCTACTAGGAAGTCCTTACTACCATCAAGAATTAATGGACAAACTCCATAGATTAAGTCAATGAAACATGAGTATAAAGGAGTATAGGCAAAAGATGGAACTGTATATGATGAGGGCAAGAATAAGGGACGATGAAACTGTGACTATGGCTAGATTCATGAGTGGTTTAAGCCTTAAGATAAGAGATAAGGTAAAACTTCTTCCCTATAGGGATTTCCATGACTTGGTCCAAATTTGTATAAAAATTGAACAACAATTTTTGAGAAAAGGACCAGGAAGAAGTTCTTATCTTAACTCATATCCCAAGAAAGATCTTAAGATGGAGGGGAAGTTTGTGAAAGAAAAACCAAAAGAAAACCCTTAAAGCCATAGTTCAAGAAAGTTTCAAGAAAAGAGATGAAAATATAGCATCCAACCGCACTAGTGATATTAAATGCTTTAAGTGTTTGGGCCACAGTCATGTTAAGTCACAATGTCATTCCATGAGGACTATATTAATGAAGGCCCAAGATGTGTATAGCAATGAGGAAGAAATACTGAGAAGAGCACTGGTGAAGATTCTGAGTGTGAGGGCAGTGAGGATGCATATGCTCATGAGGGAGAATTATTGATGATTAGGAGAACCCTCAAAAATCAACCTAGCCCACAACTCGAGTCATAGAGAGAGAATATTTTTCATACTCGTTGTTAACTTTCTGAAAACATATGTTCTCTCATCATTGATAATGGGTTGTGTTGTAACTATTGTAGTGCTAGGTTGGTTGAGAAGTTAAATTTATCTATGATCCCTCACCCTAAACCTTATAAGTTGCATTGGGTTAATGATGGGTGGATATAACTGTTAAAGAACAAGTGAAAGTCAAGCTCTAAGTACGTAACTATGTTGATGATATTTTATGTGATGTAGTACCTATGGAGGCTTGTCATGTTTTATTGGGGAGGCCATGGTAATTTAACAAGAAAGCTATCCATGATGACCTCACCAACGAAATTACTTTCACTTATAAACATAAAAAGTTTGCACTTCATCCTTTGACTCCTACACAAGTGTTAGAGGATCAATTCCAAATGAAAAACAATTAGATAGTGAAAAGAAAAGTCCAAAAATCTAAAATCTAGATCCTAAAGATGAGTTTGAGGTGTGGGAGCTCAGTGTTCCTTACCACTAGGTTACTTAGAAGAATAATATTTTGTCTAAAAAACCAATAAATCATGTTCTTCTTACTGAATAACCTCCATACCTCTTGTCGTGTAAATGAACACTCATATGTACACCGTCCAATAATTATGAACTTAAGGTTATGTCTCCTCAACTTGGAAAACTTTTAAAAGAGTATAATGATGTTTTCCCTAGTTACAATCCTACAGGATTGCTACCTTTTAGAGGAATAGAACATCAAATCAATTTTGTTCTGGGTGCTAGTCTGCACAACAAACCAGCATACAGAACAAATCCAGGGGAGACTAAGGAGATAGAATCTCAAGTCCAAGAGTTGTTAGACAAGGGTTGGGTGCAAAAGAGCCTCAGTCCGTGTGTTGTGTTTGTTTTGTTGGTGCCCAAAAAAGATGGAAAATGGAGGATGTGTTGTGACTGTCGAGCAGTAAACAACATAACTATTAAATATAGGCACTTGATTCTTATACTTGATGATATGTTTGATGAATTACACGGGTCTGTCGTGTTTTCCAAAATTGATTTGAAGAGGGTTATCACCAGATTCATATTAAAGAGGGTGGTGAGTGGAAGATTGCCTTCAAGGCCAAGTTTGAACTATAGGAGTGGTTGGTGATGCCTTTTGGTCTCACTAATGCACCTAGTACATTCATGAGGCTTATGAATCATGTTCTTAGGGATTGTATAGGAAAATTTGTTCTAGTTTATGTTGATGATATTCTAGTGTACAATCATAATGTAGAGTCTCATCTTCATCATTTGAGGGAAGTTTTGTTAGTTCTTAGGAAAAATAAACTTTTTGCAAATGTAGATAAAGGTGTTAGCTCCAAGGCTTGTTAAGTGATTTGATGAAGCCAACAATATGATGAAGTTTACATGGATCAAAGCTTGCAAAGTTGATTGCTTGAAGCCATCATGGAGATTGATGGAGTTTTGGTCTAAGATTCAAGTTGGGTGTGAGTGAGAGTGTGGTTTTGGTATAAAATCATGAGTTCCATGAAATATCACTCAAAGTAAGCTCCAAAATTTATTTTGCTTAACAAATTATTAAGTGGTTCTGAAATGAGGTTTAACAGATTTTGAAAAAACATTTTTTTAAAGAGTAAATCAGTAAACTGTTTTTCAGAACTCAACTTACTAAATTTTCTTTTAAATCACAGAAAATTCAATCGATTGAATTTTTGACAGTTTTAAAAGTCCAATTTGCTTATAGATAGGTTGGGCGCAAATTGTGACTAACTTTTGATATGAAAAACATTTCTAAGAATTTTGAGTGAACACTTATGACTTCATAAGAGAGAAAAACATGCTTATACCTTGAGAACTCATTACATTCGATTTTCTTCAAGAACAATCTCAAGAACTTTAATCTTAGAGCATTGAATTGAGTGGGTTTTGTGCAATTGTGGTTTTGCACCAAAGATAAGTCTTCTATAGTGTTGTTAAACCATTTGTATTATGTTGTATATAGAAGCACTTTTGTTTTGTACTATCTTTGATAATTCTTGTACTGAGTGAGTGGTTGCAAATTACATAGATTTTGTAATTTGTGATTATGGTTTTCATACCCAGATTACATAGGGTCTTGTAATTGGATTTGAGCAGTGGTTTATTGCATTGTTTTGACTTACTGTGGGGTACAATAGGTTGTTTGCTGCTGGGAGCAGTGGTATCTTGCGGGGAGCACGGTGTTTGTATTGTTGTAAACTGATCTTGCTTATCTTTATAGTGAAAATTCTTTGCTAGCTGGCAAAGGATTGGACGTAGCCCTTGAGGAAGGGTGAACTAGTATAAATCTTGGTGTTTTTTATCTCTCTTTCTCTCTTCTTGAAAGCTTTATCATATTTGTTGTTATTCGCTCAATTAATTGCCCCTCACGCGTATTTGATTATTCATCGTGCTGGTGTTATTTTGTGTTCTCTGGAATTGTTATTTCATTTGTGTAATTGACTGAATCTGTTCTTGATTATATTTAAGTGCTTTATGTTATATTTAATCACTGATTAATTGATTGAGTTTCTGGAAAACTTGTTTTCTTGAATCAATTGTTGTTTCTTGTTACTTCTATTAATCTGGATTGTCTTGTTGTGTGATTGTTCTTCAGTTCACTATCAACATTGTTTATCTGATTGTTTTTGGGCAGTTCTGAACTACATTTCTATTAAATTAATTGCTTCCACTTTTGATTCTGGTGTTTTTCCTGGTTCTTGACTGATTTGATACATACTCTTATTTCAGTTAGCTAGTTCTACTGTTTATTGGTTCTAGCTATAATTTTGAATATTCCTGAACTGTTTTGAGTTTGTGCATTGTATTTAATTGATTATCACTGTGTTTCAGTAAATTGTTTCTTGTTGTTCTCTTATCTATATATTGTTTCAACTGATTGATTCTGATATGAAATTTATTGATCTTTTGTTGTACACTTCCGAATAACACTTTTCAATAGTTTCAATAAAGAATTTTCATTCAACATTTAATACTTTCCATTTTTGCGAAAAGTTTTGAAAGTTCAATTCCCCCCCCC